>Ga0105248_10000097_pt1 | contig 97424 bp, 103 predicted proteins | sample KBSS34metaG_FD_81524 | JGI IMG/M metagenome (GOLD analysis project Ga0105248, IMG submission 81524) | Switchgrass rhizosphere microbial communities from Kellogg Biological Station, Michigan, USA - KBS S3-4 metaG | ecosystem: Host-associated > Plants > Roots > Rhizosphere > Soil | place... | reverse complement strand
CGGAAGCCCAGGGTGGAGATGTGCAGCAAGTCGTAGTCGCCGGCGTCGTCGGGGGAGAGCTTGGAGGTGGCGTGACGCTCGACGGCCAGGGGCAGCTCGTCGACCGCCAGACCTTGGCCATCATCGGCCACCAGGATGCGGGTCAGACCGCCGCCGTCAGCCTGGACCTCGACCCGGCGCGCGCCGGCGTCCAGGGCGTTCTCGACCAGCTCCTTGACCGCGCTGGCCGGGCGTTCCACCACCTCGCCGGCGGCGATGCGGTTGACGGTTTCAGGCGGCAGGCGACGGATCGGCATGAACAGGCTTTCGGCGGCCCACCAATATAGGACGATTCCGAAGCGGCGCCTGCTTGGCGGCTTGCTGGCGATCGCGCTCGCCATCCCCGCCTGGGGGCAGGTTGCGCTGACGCCGGCCAGACCCGATCCGAACGACCCCGATGCTGTGCTGGTCGAGGAGCTGGTGGTCACCGCGCGGTTGCCGGGGCCGGCCTGGTGGACGGTCTCCAATGGCACGAGCACGGTCTATGTGCTGGGCTCGCCGTCGATCGCGCCGAAGCACATGGCCTGGGATCAGGCGATCTTCAATAAGCGGCTGGCCGGGGCCGGCGCGGTAATCCTGCCGGTGCAGGACGTGCGCGTGACGGTGACCGGTTCCATCGGCGCGGCGTTCAACTATCTGCGGCTGCGCTCGGGCGGCCCCTTCGAGGAGACGCTGGACGCCGCGACCAAGGCGCGGTTCGTGGCCGCGCGCAGCAAGCTTGGCCAACCGCCCAAGCGCTACAGCACGCGCAATGCGCTCGCCGCCGGCCTGGTGCTCGACGCCGACTACCACGATCACTACGCGCTCACGACCTCGGACCCGACCAAGCTGATCAAGCTGCTGGCCCAGCGGGCGCGGGTCCCGATCTGGCAACGCAGCTATGACATCGGCCCCTTGATGGGCCAGATCCTGCGCACGCCGGAGGCGGCGGGGCGCAGCTGCTTCAACGAGGTGCTGGCGCTGGTGGAGAGCGGGCCGGGCGGGACCCAGGCCGCGGCGCGCGCCTGGGCCGCCGGCGACGTGCGCGGGGCGCTCAGCAACGAGCGGACCTATGAGCGCTGCATCGCGCTGGTGCCCGGCGCCCAGGCCTTCGACGCGCGCCTGAAGGCCGACCAGGTGGCCGACATCCAGCGCGCGCTGGCCAGGCCCGGTCACGCCATCGCGGTAGTGCCGCTTCGGCCCCTGCTGGCCCAGGGCGGGGTGCTGGACCAGCTCCGCGCCAAGGGCTTCACGGTGACCACGCCGGGCGACGAGGAGTAGGGCCCCTACTTCGGCCCCATCAGAGCCAGGACGAAGTTGTCGTAGCTGTCGAGCACCTTGGGGTCTTCCTTGACGATGCCGTCGATCTGCCGCGGGATCAGCTTCAGGTGGTCCTGCATGTGCTCGGGGCCGACGCCCATGGCGACGCCGAAGTCACGGAAGATGGCGTAGGATTTCTGCTCATAGGCGTCGAGGTCGACCTTGGCCGCATGGCCGCCGTAGGTCGCTTTCGTCAGGTCGTAGAAGGCGTGGATGTAGGGCGAGGTCCGCCATACCGAGTCGTCGCCCTGCATGTTGGCCGTGGAGGTCGCCTGAGCCGTCGCGGGCTTGGCGCCGGGCGCCGGATGGGCGGCGGCCAGGCCGCCCAGGGCCAGGGCGGCGATCAGGGCGCACGCGGCGAGGGGGGTAGCGATTTGTCGGTTCACGATTGGCTCCAGGGCTGCTAGCGATGGCAAGAATGTCGGACACGATGTAAAAGATTTCATACATCATGTCGAATGAACTTTACGTAAGGGGCCGGCCGCATGTCGTTCCGCGAGAAATCCGCCTGGATCACCCTGGTCTCGGTGCTGGTCTGTTTCGGAGCTTACTTCGTCGAGCTGTTCAGCGGCCTGGCCGGGGACCGCCACTTTGGCGGACTGGGCTCACTCCACCTGCTGCTGCTGTCGGTGGCAGCCCTTGTGGCGCTGCAGCTGGTCCTGACGCTGATCGCCTCCCTGACCACGCCCAAGGCCGGGCGCGGCCTGGCGGACGAGCGCGAGCAGAAGATCCAGTGGCGCGCGCAGAGCCTCGGCTATCGCGTGCTGATGGTGCTGGCGCTGGCGCTGTTCGCCCCGGCCGTCTTCGGTCACCGAGGCGTGGAGATGGCCAATTTCGCCCTGCTGGCGGTGGTGATCTCAGCACTCACCGTGTCGGTGGCGCAGATCGTCATGTTCCGGCGCGGCGTCTGACGTGAGTCTTCCCATCGCCAACCACATCCGCCGTCTGCGCTTCGAGGCGGGCGAGATGACCCAGTCGCAGCTCGCCGAGGCGATCGGCATGACCCGCCAGACCGTGGCGGCCATCGAGGCGGGGAAATACTCGCCGTCGCTGGAGGCGGCCTTCCGCATCGCCCACGTGTTCGGGGTGAAGCTGGACGACGTCTTTCAGTGGACCGACTGAGCGAGGCCTAGAGGCCCGGCAGCTTGATCTTGTGGGCGCCTTCGCGGGCGATGACCACGGTCTTGCCGCCGGTCAGCTTGGCGATGCGGTCCTCTTCGGCGGCGGCGTCCACCGGGGCGGCGGCGTCGGAGCCGGGCGCGGCGGCGGTGGTCGCGGCGACCTTCTTGTCGGCGCGCCAGAACATCACCTTGTCGGCGAAGCTCTTTTCCTTGTGCGCCACGTCGCCGAACTCGTCGTCGACCACATAGCGGATCAGCGGATCGGCCTTGTCGGCGCCGGCCTTGGCGACCAGCAGCTTTTCGCCGTCCGAGCGGGTTTCGCCCTCGCGCTGGCCCAGGAGGGCGGTGCGCGCGGCGCTTTCCGGCTGCAGTTCCTGCGGGCGCGGCTTGCCCGGCGCGGGCGGGCGGAGCGCGAAGTCGGGCGGCACCACCAGCGGCGCCTTGGTCACCACACGGAATTCGTCGGGGGTCACCTTGGTCATGCCCAGGGCATTGCGGGTGGACTGGCACCCGGCGAGGCCGGCGGCCGCAACCAGGGCGGTGACCACGATCGCACGATTGACGCTCATAAACCCGTAGCTCCTAAAGCCGCCCCCGGCCCGAAGGGTCCGTGGATAGCGCAAAGACGTGCGTCCGCCAACGGCGCGTTAGGCCGCATCCTTGCCGACAGTATTGGGGGTCTTTGCGGCGCGTTCGCGGCCATCCTGGCGCAACATGTCCAGCAGCAGCAGGCAGATGCCGACCGATATGGACGCATCGGCGAGGTTGATGATCCAGGGAAACAGGCCCGCCGTGATGGGCCGCAGGTCGATGAAGTCGGCCACCGCGCCCAGGCGGACGCGGTCGATCACGTTGCCCACGGCGCCCCCGATCACCAGGCCCACCGACGTGGCGAACAGCGGCCGCTCGGCCTTGCGCACCCAGGTGGCCAGCAGAACCGCCACGGTGATCGAGAAGGCGGCCAGCAGCCAGCGGACGAACTGCTGCTGCCCCTGCAGGAAGCCGAAGCTGACGCCGGGATTCCAAACCATGGTGAAAGCCAGGGGGCCGGCGGGCACGCTGCCTTTCAGCGGCAGGTTGAGGACCGAGAGAATCCAGTACTTGGCGGCCTGGTCGACCACGACGACGGCCGCGGCGAGGATCAAGGCCGTCCAGCCCAGGCGGGTAATCGTGTTCATGCTGCTCCCTTGCCCGCGTCCCACGCGGCCACCGCATCGTCGCACCGCACGCAGAGGAACTTCGGCGCGGTGACTTCCGCCAATACCCGCCGGCAGCGGGCGCATTTAAGGCCGTTGGCCAGATGGGGTTCGACCGAGACGCCCGGCGCTTCGGCCAGGCGGAAGGCGCTGGCCGGGCCCTCGCCGGCTCCAAGGCTCGCCGAACTGGTGCGGAACACCTCCGCCGGATCGAGGCCCTCGAAGGCCGCGAGCAGGTCCGGATCGGTCACGTCGACCTTGGGCGCGGCGTCGAGCGCGCCGCCCAGGCGCTTCTCGCGCCGCTCGACTTCGAGTGCGCCGGTCACGACGGCGGTGAGCGTCTGCACCTTGGCCCAGCGGGCGGCCTCGGCGTCGTTGCGCCAGTCGGCCGGGGTGTCGGGGATCACGCGCAGGCAGTTGGAGTGGGCCTGCGGATAACGCGTGGTCCAGGCCTCCTCCATGGTGAAGGGGATCAGCGGGGCGAGCCAGGCGGTCAGGCGCTCGAAGGCGGCGTCCATCACCGTGCGGGTGGCGCGGCGACGCAGGGAATCCGGCCGGTCGCAGTAGAGGACGTCCTTGGAGATGTCGAAGAACAGCGCCGACAGCTCGTTCTGGCAGAACTCGGTCAGCGGCCGGATCACGTCCTGGAAGACGTAGCTCTCGTAGGCGGCGCGGACCTGGCCATCCAGCTCCCACAGGCGGTGCAGGATGAACCGCTCCAGCGGCGGCATCTGGTCGAGCTCCACCGCCTCGTCCGGCGAATAGTCGCCCAGCGCGCCCAGCAGGTAGCGCACGGTGTTGCGCAGTTTGCGGTAGGCGTCGGCGGTGGTCTGCAGGACGGTTTTGCCGATCCGGCTGTCGTCGGCGTAGTCGATCATCGCGGCCCACAGGCGGATGATCTCGGCGCCGGACTCGCGGATGACCACCTCGGGCTCGACGGTGTTGCCCTTGGACTTGGACATCTTCTCGCCGTTCTCATCCATGGTGAAGCCATGGGTGAGGATCGCGTCGTAGGGCGCGCGGCCCCGGGTGCCGGAGCTCTCCAGCAGGGACGACTGGAACCAGCCGCGGTGCTGGTCGGAGCCTTCCAGGTAGAGGTCGGCCGGCCAGTGGGTGTGGGCGCGGTTCTCCAGGGTGAAGGCGTGGGTCGAGCCGGAATCGAACCAGACGTCGAGGATGTCCTCGACCTTTTCGAAGCGCTGCGGGTCGTGCTGCCCCAGGAAGTCGGCGTCGGGTCGGGTGAACCAGGCGTCGGCGCCCTCGGCGGCGATGAAGTCGATGATCCGCTTGTCGACGGCCGGATCGTGCAGCGGCTGGTTGGTTTCCTTGTCGACGAACATGGCCAGCGGAGCGCCCCAGGCGCGCTGACGGCTGATCAGCCAGTCCGGGCGGCTCTCCACCATGGCGCGGATGCGGTTGCGGCCGGCGGCCGGGTAGAAGGCGGTGGCCTCGATGGCCTCCAGCGCGGTCTCGCGCAGGGTGCGGCCGGCGTGGGCGGCGTCCTCCAGTGGCTCGTCCATGCGGATGAACCACTGCGGCGTGTTGCGGAAGATCACCGGCGCCTTGGAGCGCCAGCTGTGCGGATAGCTGTGCTCCAGCCGCCCCCGGGCCAGCAGGGCGCCGGCCTCGATCAGCTTTTCCATGACCGCGCCGTTAGCCGGACCGAACTTGCCGGCCTTCTTGCCCTCGGTCTCCAGCACCTTCAGGCCGCCGAACAGCGGCACGCCCGGGTAGTAGGCGCCGTCCGGATCGACGGTCTCGGGGATCTCGCGGTGGCCGTGGGCCAGCCAGACCAGATAGTCGTCGGCCCCGTGGCCGGGCGCGGTGTGGACGAAGCCGGTGCCGGCGTCGTCGGTGACGTGGTCGCCGGCCAGCATCGGCACCTGGAAGCCGTAGCCCGAATCCAGCGCGGCCAGCGGGTGGGCCAGCACCATGCCCTGGCAGTCGACGGCCTCGACGCGATGGAACTTCGCCACCTTGGCGGCGGCCATGACCTCGGCGGCCAGCTTGTCGGCGACGATCAGCCGGTCGCCGGCCTTGGCCCAGGGCTCGAATTCCAGCCCCGCTTCCATCGCCTCGACCTCATAGACCGCATAGTCGATCTGGTCGGAATAGGAGACGGCGCGGTTGGCGGGGATGGTCCAGGGGGTGGTGGTCCAGATCACCACGCTGGCGTTGGCCGCGGCGTTGGAGCCCTCGACCACCGGGAATTTCACCCAGATCGTGGGCGAGACATGGTCGTGGTACTCAACCTCGGCGTCGGCCAGAGCTGTGCGCTCCACCGGGCTCCACATCACCGGCTTGGAACCGCGATAGAGCTGCTTGGAGGCCACGAACTTGTGGAACTCGCCCACGATCGCCGCCTCGCTGGAATAGTCCATGGTGGCGTAGCGGTGTTCCCAGTCGCCGATCACGCCCAGGCGCTTGAAGCCGGCCATCTGCACGCCGATCCAGGTCTCGGCATAGTCGCGGCAGAGCGTGCGGAACTCGGCCTTGGAGACCTCGTCCTTGCGCCGGCCCTTGCCGCGCAGCTCTTCCTCGATCTTCCACTCGATCGGCAGGCCGTGGCAGTCCCAGCCGGGCACGTAGTCGACGTCGTAGCCCAGCAGGAAGCGCGAGCGGACCACGAAGTCCTTCAAGGTCTTCTGCAGGGCGTGGCCGATGTGGATCGCGCCGTTGGCGTAGGGCGGGCCGTCGTGCAGCACGAACAGCTTCGCGCCCGCCCGCTGCCGCTCGGCGCGCATCGCGTTGTAGAGGTCGAGCTCCGCCCAGCGGGCGAGGATCTGCGGCTCCTTCTGCGGCAGTCCTGCGCGCATGGGGAAGGGCGTGTCGGGAAGGAAGACGGTCTCGCGGTAGTCGCGAAGAGGGCTCTCGGCGTCGTCGGCCATAGACTCACATATCCAATCGGTTCGGAACGGTCCCGGCTCGGCCTGCGCGGCTGCGCCGCTCCGTTGGCCGGGATGACGGTTTCAAATGCCCGGCGTCGTCACGCCGGGCGGATAATTCGCGGAATTTTCCGAACCGAAGTCATGGCGGCAGGCTCTAACAGAGGCGGGCGCGGAACCCAAGAGGCTGGCAAGCCGGGCCTAGGGCGCCTATTGCGGCGGGATGAGCGAGATTGAGACCTCCCGGCTGCGGCTCCGCCCGGCTCGCCACGCCGATCTGGCCGCCCTGCACGCGGTGCTGAGCGAGCCCCGGGGCATGCGCTATTGGTCCACGCCGCCGCATGCCGACCTGGAGGAGACCCGCGTCTGGCTGGCGAAGATGGTCGAGGCGCCGCCGGGCGAAAGCTGCGACTTCGTGATCGAGCGAGACGGCGTGGTGATCGGCAAGGCCGGCTGCTGGCGGTTGCCGGAGATCGGCTACATCCTACACCCGGACCACTGGGGCCAGGGCCTCGCCACCGAGGCGCTGAGCGCGGTGATCGCCCATGTCTTCGCCCATCATCCGGTCGAGGCGCTGAAGGCCGACGTCGATCCACGCAACGCCGGCTCCCTGGCGCTGCTGGCCAGGCTGGGGTTCCGCGAGACCCATCGCGCGGCCCGGACCTGGCTGGTCGGCGACGAATGGTGCGACAGCGTCTACCTGGCGCTTCCGAGGCCCTAGTCGAGCGGCGGCAACAGCAGGTCACGCGCCGCCTGGGCGTCCTTCATCACCTGGGCGGTCATGGTCTCCAGGCCGTCGAACTTCAGCTCCGGGCGCAGGAAGGCGATCAGGTCGGTCTCGATCACCTGGTCGTAGATGTCCTCGTCGAAGTCGAAGAGCCAGACCTCGAGAAGCGGCGCGCGCGTCCCCTCGATGGTCGGGTTGATGCCGATGTTGGCGACGCCGGGGATGTCGCGGCCGTCCGGCAACCGGGTGCGGGTGGCGTAGACCCCGAACTTCGGGATCACATAGTCGGCCAGAGCCACATTGGCGGTGGGATAGCCCAGCTTGCGGCCGAGCTGGCGGCCGCGTTGCACGGCGCCCTCGATAGCGAAGGGCCGGCCCAGGATGGCGGCGGCTGCGTCCGGGCGGCCGTCGCGCAGGGCTTCGCGCACATGGGTCGACGAGAACTTCTCGCCGCTCGGGTCAGCCACAGGCTCGGCGACCGAGACCCCGAAGCCCAGCTCTTGGCCATAGGCCTTCATGGCCTCGGGGCTGCCGGTGCGGTTCTTGCCGAAGGTGATGTCGAAGCCGACGGCCACGTGCCGGGCGCCGAGACCGTCGCGCAGCACATGGGCCGCGAACTCGCGATCGGTCATCTCGGCCAGATTGTCGAAGGGCAGGACGTAGAGCACGTCGACGCCCAGGGCCTCGAGCGCGCGCGCCTGCTGGTCCGGCTTCATCAGGCGGAAGGCCGGCTCGTCGGGGCGGAAGTAGGCGCGCTGGTGGGGGTCGAAGGTGATCACGCCCAGCGGGGCGCCGAGCTCGGCGGCGGCCTTGGCGGCGGCGGCGATCACCTGCTGATGGCCGCGGTGCACGCCGTCGAAGCTGCCCATGGCCACGGCGGCGCCGCGGTCCCCCTCAGGCAAATCCTTCCAGCCCTTGATGACCCGAAGCCGCCTCATGATCCCGGTTGGGCGTCCCGGCGCGGCACCATGATCAGGGCCTCGCCGTCGACCACGGTCTTGCCGGCCACGAAGCAGAGGGTCTCGAAGGTGGCGTGGGCCTTGTCCGCGTCCAGCGCCTTGACGGTCACCCGCGCCGTCACCGGGTCGCCGATCTTCACCGGGCGGCGGAAGCGCAGGGACTGGGACAGGTAGATCGCGCCTGGCCCGGGCAACTCGGTGCCAAGGACGGCGGAGATGTAGGCGGCGGCCAGCATGCCATGGGCGATCCGCCCGCCAAATGGCGTGCCGCGCGCATAGGCCTCGTCCAGGTGGACGGGATTGTTATCGCCTGAGACGGCGGCGAAGGCTTCGATGTCGGCGGCGCCGACCACCTTGGTGATCTCGGCGGTCTGCCCGACCCTCAGTTCGTCGAAATAGTGCCCCAGCAATGCGGCGTCCCCTCTTGATGGCCCAGATCACTTAGCGACGAACACGCGCTCTCACCAGACCGGGCGCACCAGACTGGCTCTCACCAGACCAGGTCGGCGATCGCCCAGGCAGCGGACAGCCCGTCCTGGCGCAACAGGTCGTTGACCGCGGCGACGTTGAGGCCGTCCAGGCCGACGGTCTCGGCGCCGTGAATGCCGTTGGCGACGAACAGCACGTCCAGCCCGCGCGCGTTGGCGCCGCGAATGTCGGTGGGCAGGCCGTCGCCGATGCAGAGCACCCGGCGTGGGTCCGGCGCCTCGCCGCCCCGGGCCGCCGCGGCGCGGGCCAGCGCCAGCTCGTAGATCGCCGGATAGGGCTTGCCGGCCATGGTCACCTTGCCCCCCAGGCTCTCGTAGAGCTGGGCCAGCGCGCCGCCGCAGTAGATCAGCTTGTCGCCGCGCTGCACGACGATGTCGGGGTTGGCGCAGATCAGCTCCAGGCCGCGATCGACGGCGGCGATGAAGCGCTCGCGATAGTCGCCAGGCTCGTCGGTCTCGTCGTCATAGGGGCCGGTGACGGAGATGAACCGAGCCTCGTTGAGCCCGGACGTTTCCAGGCCCAGGCCCTCGTAGAGCGGCCAGTCGCGGTCGGGCCCGATCAGCCAGGCGGGCCCCGGCGCGCGGTCGGCCAGCAGGATGCGGGTGGCGTCGCCGGAGGTGACGATCTCGGTCCAGGCGCTGCGCGGCACGCCCAGCGCGTCGAGCTGCTCGACCACCGGCCCGTGCGGGCGCGGGGCGTTGGAGATCAGGATCACCGGCCCATGCTCGGCCCGGTAGCGCGACAGGGCCTCGCAGGCGGCGGGGAAGCTCTCGCGGCCGTTGTGGATCACGCCCCAGACGTCGCAGAGCAGGGCGTCGTAGGCGCCGGCGATCCGGGAAAGGCCGGCGGCCTGTTGGGGGGTCGTCATGGGCGGGCGGTAGCGGCCCGCCGGCTCGTGGTCAACAGATGGGGGTCAACAGATGGGGTCAACCGAAGGCGGTGCGGCGGGGCAGTTCCTGGCGCGGATCGAGACGCCCGATGACCGCGGGCGGCGGGCCGGCCTCGGTCAGCACGGCTTCCTTGATGGCGCGGGGTTCGCCGAACAGGTGGCCCTGGCCGAGCGCCACATTGAGCTCGAGGGCCTCGACCACCTGCCGTTCGCTCTCGATCTTCTCGGCGATCATCTCGACGCCATACCTGCGGGCGAGCGCGGCATAGTCTTCCGCCGCCAGGTCCGGGGCGGAGCGCAGGACGAGGCGGCCGTCGATCTCGGTCAGCTCCTCGAGCAGCAGCTGGGCGCCGACCTTCAGGAACTTCACATCGGAGCGGGACATGTCCTGCAGGTCGATGTCGAGGTCGGTGACCTTGTCGAGGCTGAAGCGGAAGCCCAGGTCGGCGAGCTTGCCCATATTTCGGGCTTCCACCGCGCCGCGGGCCTCGAAGGCCTGCTGGCCGATCTCGAAGATCAGCGCGCCGGCCAGGTCGCGGTTGGCGGTGAGCAGGTCGAGGAACTGCGGGAAGAAGGTCTCGTCGCCGAGGCTGGCCATCGAGACGTTGCAGAAGATGCCGATCTTGCGGTCCTGCTTGGCCAGGCGCCGCACAATCTGCACGCAGCGGAACAGCAACAGGTTGTCGATGGCGGTGACCAGGCCGCCGGGCTCGGCGACGCTGAGATATTCCGCCGGCATCATCACCCGGCCAGTCTCGTCGCGCAGCCGCGAGAAGCTCTCGTAGTAGCGGGTCTTGCGCTGCGGGATCGACACGATCGGCTGCAGGTAGAGGTCGACGCGGTTGTCGGTGAGCGCCGCGCGCACGGTCTCCAGGAGGCCGCTCGACTGCTGCGGGGCGCCGCCAAGCCGCGTGGGGAACACGGGCGCATCGCCCTGCTCGTCGAGCCGGCGGCGCATCTGGTCGACCAGAGCCTCCAGCATGTGGACCTCGTCGACCAGCTCCTCGGAGCGGTGCGCGTCGTCCTCGACGGTCTCCAGGATCTCGCCCATCCGCGCGTCCAGGGCCTCGACCTGGGTGATGAGGATCTTGTGGGCCTCGCGGACGTCGTCCAGGTCGCTTCGCAGCGCGCCGGTTTCCAGCGCGCGCTCGATCAGGCCATGGAAGGCGAAGCACAGCCCAAGGCCGCCCACGAGGGCAGCCACACCCGCGCCCCACCCGCCGCCGTCGCGCCACAGAGTGAGCGCCACGATCAGCGACAGGCAGAGATAGGTCGCGCAGAGCAGGGCTAGAATGACCCGCCGCATAGTCCCCAACATCCGAATCAGTCTGGCTGAGTATCCGACGCGTCCCACGGCGAAGTCGAATGTTTAACAGCCGCACCCCCTGCGCGAGCGATCCGGCTTGCGCCGCCGCCAATATGTGATCAGTGTTCAGTTAGGGGATCCAGGACAGGCGTAAGACCTATGACCAACGACCATGTGGACGTACTGATCGTCGGCGCGGGGCTCTCGGGAATCGGCGCCGCCTGGCATCTGCAGGCCAATTGCCCGGACCGCAGCTATGCGATCCTCGAGGGGCGCGAGGCGATCGGCGGCACCTGGGACCTGTTCCGCTATCCCGGCATTCGCTCGGACTCGGACATGTACACCCTGGGCTACGCCTTCAAGCCGTGGCGCGAGGCCAAGGCGATCGCCGACGGCCCCTCGATCCTGAAGTACGTGCGCGACACCGCCCGCGAGAACGACATCGAAAAGCACATCCGCTTCAGCCACCTGGTGAAGTCCGCCGCCTGGTCCAGCGAGGACGCGCTCTGGACCGTTGAGGCGACGGCGGGCGGCAAGACCCGCAAGCTCACCTGCAGCTTCCTGTTCCTCTGCGGGGGCTACTATTCCTACGAAGGCGGCTACACGCCAGACTTCCCCGGCGCCAAGGCGTTCAAGGGCCAGGTGGTCCATCCGCAGAAGTGGCCGGAGAGCCTCGACTACGCCGGCAAGAAGGTCGTGGTGATCGGCTCGGGCGCCACGGCGGTCACCCTGGTGCCGGAGATGGCCAAGACGGCCGCCCACGTCACCATGCTGCAGCGCTCACCGACCTATGTGGTCTCGCGCCCCGCCGAGGACGCCATGGCCAACAAGCTGCGAAAGTGGCTGCCGGCCATGCTCGCCTACAACATCATCCGCTGGCGCAATGTGCTGTTCGGCATGTGGTTCTTCCGCCTGGCGCGCAACAAGCCCGACGCGGTGAAGAAGAACATCATCGACATGGTCCGTGCGCAGCTCGGCCCCGACTACGACGTCGCGACCCACTTCACGCCCCGCTACAACCCCTGGGATCAGCGGCTGTGCCTGGTCCCGGACGCCGACCTGTTCGAGGCGATCAAGGCCGGCCGCGCCTCGGTGGTCACCGACCACATCGAGACCTTCACGGCCAAGGGCATCAAGCTGAAGTCCGGCCGCGAGCTGGCCGCCGACGTCATCGTCACCGCCACGGGCCTGACCCTGCAGGTCATGAACGGCCTTGCGATCAGCGTCGACGGCAAGGCGATCGATCCCGGCCAGACGCTCTCCTACAAGGGCATGATGTACGAGGGCGTCCCGAACCTCGCGTCATCCTTTGGGTATACCAACGCGTCCTGGACGCTGAAGTGCGACCTGACCTGTGAGTACGTCTGCCGGCTGCTGAACCACATGAAGCGCACGGGCCTTAGGCAGGCGACGCCGCACAACGCCGACCCGACGCTCGGTCGCGAGCCCTGGCTCGACTTCTCGTCCGGCTATGTCCAGCGGGCCATGGAGACGTTCCCCAAGCAGGGGACGCGCGCGCCCTGGAAGCTGCACCAGAACTATGTCCTGGACCTGATGGGCCTGAAATACGCCAAGGTCGACGACGGCGTGCTGGCCTTCACCAACCCGCGGCCGACCAACGCCCGGGCGCGCGAAACGGTCGCGGCTTAGACTCGCAGAGCGGACGGCGGCGGCGTCGATTCCCGTGGTTGGGGAAGGTTTCCCCTGAGCGGCGATTTTCGAGGAAAAACAACCGCCAAACCTGCCTGTATAGGCAATAGCTGGACCATTCCGCCCTCTATAGCGTCGCTCGCCGAGGTGGGGGCCTCCAAGGCTCCCGGCATTGGAGAATGAGCGACATGAATACCAAGACGCGGGTCCTCGTGGCCCTGGCCGGTTCGGCCGTTGTGGCCCTGATGGCATCCCCGGCGTTCGCGTCAGGATTCTGCGACCCCGAAGAACAGGAATGCCCGAGCGGCCCGCCCGCCGGCCCGCCGCCGTTGCCGAACGTGCCCGCTGTGATGGGCAGTTCCGGCACCTATTCCGTGAGCCTCGGCTCGATCCAGAACCACGAGCTCCGGCAGGGCTATATTCAGGACGGCCAGACCACCTACTTCGGCGGCGGCCCGTTCCATCCCATCGGTGGTGACGGCTCCCTGACGGTCGGTCAGCCCAACAACACGGTGACGCTGACCCCTGTGTTCACGCCGCTCGCCTCGGTCACCGTCGCGACGGTCGCAACGACCCCGCAGGATCCGACCTTCCCCGGCTTCGATCTTGTCGCTCGCGGCAGCCTGCAACTAGGCTATCTCGTCGACCTGCACGCCAACAACCAGGCTGCGGCGGACGCCTTGGCCGGTCTGCTGTCCACCAGCGGCGCCATCGCCAACATCAACGGGTTCTACAGCCTGCAGGCCACCGGATCGGCCTGGGGATCGGTCTCCGCCAGCACTGGAATCCCAGGCCTGGCGTCGGGCCTGAATGAGAGCTTCTTCGCGGCCTGCTCGCCGATCGGCTATTTCGGCTCGCCCGGCGCCTGCCATGACGGGTCCTACAGCCTGGCGCTGAACTTCATGCCCGGGACGGCCTTCATCGACGGCAACCCGCTGGACTTCTACGCCTCGATCGGCCTCTCGGCGTCGTCGAACGCCGGCCCGCCGAACCTCGGCTGGGCCCCCGGGACCATGACCGCCTCCATCGACCCGACGATCACCTTCTCGTCGAACCTCGACCTCAGCAACTACAGCCTCACGGTCGGTGGCCTCGACTCTCCGCTGACCTCCGGCGGCGGGACGGGCGGCGTGCCGGAGCCGGCGACCTGGGCCCTGATGCTGCTGGGCTTCGGCGGCCTGGGCGCGGCGCTTCGCCGTCGCCGTCAACTGGCCCTGACCGCCTGATCCGGCGTCTCTGACGTCGCACGACCGAGCCCCGGCCTCGCAAGAGCGCCGGGGCTTTTCGTTGCGGTCTGCGCCCGACCCCGCAAGCCTTGCCACCCTCGAGCCACTCTCTAAGGTCGCGCCATCGTCGACTCGGGGATTCCATGATGCTGAAGCCTTTGGCGCTTGCCGCCGTGCTCTTGGGGGGCTCAGCGCCCGCCGCCCTGGCCCAGGCGCCGCGCCCCGATCAGCTGGAGTTCCGCGCGCTCTACAAGGAACTGGTGGAGACCAACACTACCCTGTCGTCAGGAAGCTGCACGCTCGCCGCCGAACGCATGGCCGCTCACCTCAAGGCCGCCGGCATTCCCGACGCCGACATCCACCCCTTCGCCGCGCCCGACCATCCCAAGGAAGGCGGGCTGGTGGTGATCTATCCGGGCCGCGATCCCAAGGCCAAGGCGGTGTTGATGCTGGCCCACCTGGACGTCGTGGAGGCCAAGCGCGAGGACTGGACGCGCGACCCGTTCACCCTGGTGGAGGAGAACGGCAACTTCTACGCCCGCGGCGCCGCCGACGATAAGGAGATGGCCTCGATCTGGGTCGACACCCTGTCGCGCTACAGCAAGGAAGGCTTCAAGCCGCGCCGCACGCTCAAGATGGCGTTGACCTGCGGCGAGGAGACCAACGGCGCCTTCAACGGCGCGGAGTACCTGGCCAAGAACAAGCGCGAGCTGATCGACGCGGCCTTCGCGGTCAACGAGGGCGGCGGCGGCAATCTCGACGCAGCCGGCAAGCCGCTGTTCCAGGGCATCCAGGTGGGCGAGAAGCTCTCGCAGAACTTCACCCTGGAGGTCACCAATCCCGGCGGCCACTCGTCGCGTCCGCTGCCGGACAACGCGATCTACCACCTGGCCAATGCGCTGGTGAAGATCCAGGCCTACCGCTTCCCGGTCACCTTCAGCGAGACCACGCGGGGCTTCTTCAAGGCCATGGCGAGCACGCGGACGCCCAAGGAGCAGGCGGCGATCGCGACCCTGCTGAAGAACCCCGAGGACGTCGCCGCCCGAGCGCTCCTGGAGAAGGACCCGGACAACAACGCCATTCTGCACACCAACTGCGTGGCCACGATGCTGGACGCCGGCCACGCCACCAACGCCCTGCCGCAACGGGCCCGGGCCAACGTCAACTGCCGCATCTTCCCGGGAACCAGCACAGCGCAGGTGCAGAAGACCCTGGAGGACGCGATCGGCGATCCCAAGGTCAAGGTCTCGATCCGCGAGGTCCGCAACGCCGTCGCCCCGCCGCCGCCCCTGGATCCCAAGGTGCTGGGCCCGGCCGAGAAGCTGGCCGCCGAGATGTGGCCGGGCATTCCCAACGTCCGCCTGATGTCGGCCGGCGCCACCGACGGCGCCTTCCTGACGCCGGTGGGCATCCCGACCTATGGCATCTCAGGCGACTTCGGCGATCCGGACGGCGACGGCGTCCACGGGCTGAACGAGCGCATCCGCGTGAAGGTGATCTACGACAGCCGCGACTACCTCTACCGCCTGATGAAGATATACGCGGACCAGCCGGACTGAGGCGCCCTAGCCTTCGCCCGTCTTCACTTGGCTTTGTCGAGGGCTTTCAGCCTTCGCCAATTCTCACTTGGCCTTCGTCGAGGGCTGTCAGCCCTCGCCAATTCTCACTTGGCCTTCGTCGAGGGCTGTCAGCCCTCGCCAATTCTCACTTGGCCTTCGTCGAGGGCTGTCAGCCCTCGACAATTCTCACTTGGCCTTCGTCGAGGGCTGTCAGCCCTCGACGGGGATCCACCACTCCACCCAGGCGCCGGCCTTGTTGTGCGCGAAGTCGGGGGGATAGACCTCCAGGTCCGGCGCGCGCTTCAGGGCCAGGCCGCAGTTGGGGACGCGCTCGCCCCAGATCTCGCGCACGGCGGACTGCATCTGCGGATGCAGCGGGCCGCCGTCCAGCACCTGGCGGAAGACCACATAGGAGGTGGCGGGAAGCTCGATGACCTCGAAGCCCTCGGGCTCCGGCGCGCTTTGCGACAGCTCGACGCCGGCGATGTAGTGCAGGCCGCCCTTCAGGCTCTGCTGCGGGCCGGGGCCGGCGCAGCAGACGCCGTAGGTCCAGTCGCTGGCCTGGCCGGGCAGCGGCAGGTGCGGGGTGAGTTCGGCCCAGAGCGCCGGGATGCCGGAGACCGTGGTCTCGTCGAAGTCGCGTGCGGCGCCGGCGATACGGATGGCGGGCTTGCGGGCCGGGGCGGGCGCCTGGGTGAGGTTGGACGCGGGCAGGTGGGCGGTGGCCATGACGACGTTGTCCTTGCGCGGCGGGCGGTCGCCGGCGCGGTAGCGGCCGGGCGAGACTCCGAAGATGCGGGTGAAGGCCCGGGTGAAGCCCTCCTGGCTGTCGAAACCACAGTCCAGCGCCAGGTCGATCAGGCTGTCATGCCCGGCGCGCAACCGCTCGGCCGCGCCTTCCAGACGCCGCGCGCGGACATAGGCCATGGGGCTGAAGCCGTAGCGGCCGGTGAACAGGCGCGAGAAGTGATAGGGCGACAGGCAGGCCGCGTCGGCGATGTCGCTCAGGGACAGGGCCGAGCCGAGGTTGGCCTCGATCAGGCGGCGCGCCCGATCCATCGGGTCGCGACTGATCTGCGGGTGAGCGTTCATGCGGGCATCATCGCCCGGCATGGCGGCCTTGTCTTGACCGGGGTTGCTTAGCGCGTGGGGACCGGGACTTCGCCGCGGTAGTCGTAGAAGCCGCGCCCGGCCTTGCGCCCCAGCCAGCCGGCCTCGACGTACTTGGTCAGCAGCGGACAGGGCCGGTACTTGGAGTCGGCCAGGCCCTCGTAGAGCACGTTCATGATCGAGAGCACCGTATCCAGGCCGATGAAGTCGCCCAGCTCCAGCGGGCCCATCGGGTGGTTGGCGCCCAGGCGCATGGCCGTGTCGATGGCCTCCACCGTGCCGACGCCCTCATAGAGCGTGTAGATCGCCTCGTTGATCATCGGCACCAGGACACGGTTGACGATGAAGGCGGGGAAATCCTCGGCGTTGGCGGTGGTCTTGCCGAGCGACTGGGCGAAGCTCACCGCCGTTTCGTAGGTGTCCGGGCCGGTGGCGATGCCGCGGATGATCTCCACGAGCTTCATCAGCGGCGCCGGGTTCATGAAGTGCAGGCCGATGAACCGGTCGGGCCGGTCGGTGGCCGCGGCGAGCCGGGTGATCGAGATCGAAGAGGTGTTGGAGGCCAGCAGGATCGAGTCCGACATGTGCGGCGCCAGCGCCTTGAAGATCGCCTTCTTGGTCTCTTCGCTCTCGGTGGCCGCTTCGATGGCCAGGTCGGTGGCGCCGATCGACTGCAGCTCCGGCGCCGGCTTGATGCGCGCCAGGCCGGCGTCCATCTCATCCTGGGTGATGACGCCGCGGGAGACCTGGCGGGTCATGTTGCGGACGATCAGGCCCATGCCGGCTTCCAGCCGCTCGGCGCTCACGTCATGCAGGAGGACGTCATAGCCGCCCAGCGCTACGACATGGGCGATACCGGTGCCCATCTGGCCCGCGCCGATGACGCCGACCGACTTAATCTGAACCATTCAAAGAAGCCTCGAGAGCGGCCGCGAAAGGTCGGCCAAAATTTCTAAGTGGGCTTTCTAACATAGCGGCGCCGTACTGCCGCAAGGCTTTTGCTGCGGCGCAGCGTGACCGTGGTCAGGCCGCCGCGCTCCGCTGCGGCTCATGGCCGGCCGCCTCGGCCAGGAACCAGTCGCGGAGCGCGTTGATCCGCCGCAGCTTGTGGCTGTCGGCGCGCCAGACCAGGTGGAACCCCAGTTCGGACGGGACCTCGACATTGAGCAGCCGAACCAGGCGTCCGGACTCCAGCTCGGCCTCGACCAGGGTGTTGCGGGCGAGCGCCACGCCCAGGCCCTCGGCGGCGGCCTCGTAGAGCATCAGGGAGTCGTCGAAGACCAGGCCGTCGGGATGCGGCGTCGGCAGGCCGAAGGCGTCGAACCACAGGTCCCAGGGCCGATGGCCGTGGTTCAGGAGGGGCGCTGACAGCAGGTCATGTGGCCTGCGCACCGCGAGCCGGGCCGCCATCTGCGGGCTGCAGACCGGGAACAGGGTCTCGCCGAGCAGCGTCTGGGAAATCAGACCCTCCCAGCCGCCGGCGCCGTAGCGCACGCCCAGATCCACGCCGTCGGTGATGAAATCGGCGAGCCGGTCGTCGACGCGGAGTTCCACATTCGTCCCGGCCGGTGAGGCCAGCAGGCCGGGCAGGCGCCTGGGCAGCCAGCGACCGGCGAACTGAATGTCGAGGCTGGCGATGAGCGGCTCGCGCTCGGCCGACGAGGCGAAGTTGGCGACGGCGTTGTGCAGTTGCGCGAAGCCCTGGCGCAGGTCGGCCGCCAGTCGCCGGGCCTCCGGGGTCGGGATCATGGCGTTGGCGCGGCGCTCGAAGAGCTTCACGCCCAGTTCTTCCTGCAGCCGGCGCATCTGCTGGCTGATGGCGCCGTGGGTCACGGCGAGTTCCTCGGCGGCGCGGCTGTAGCTCTCGTGCCGCGCGGCGGCCTCCAGCGCGCGCAGGGCGAACACCGGCGGCAGGCGCTTCATTCTGAAATCCGGGGTGCTGGTCATGCCTGTCCTCCCTCCGCACGAGGGGGCGTGAACCTGCTCCCAACGGCTGTTCTTAGATAGGTGGCGATCGTGACAACCAAATGGGGCGATCGCGCCCATTCGGTCCCTAGACCCGCGCGACGCGCGAGATCCGGCACCGGTTGTTAGCGCTGATAACAGTGCGGTTGAGCAACCATCGTTCGCTTCCGGCCGGATCGCGACCTATTTCCTTGTTCCAACGTCGATATGTTTCGTCAGTGAAAACAAGGCAGTAATTCTTATGAAAGCTTCAATTCTCCTGCTGAGCACCGTCGGGCTTCTGGCCGCGGGTTCGGCCTGCGCCGCGCATCCGGCTGACGGCGAGTCGCAGCGCTACGCCGAGCGCGCCAACGCCAGGGCCGCGAGCCTGCTGCAGTCCGCCGGCGTCGACGCCGAGGCCGCGACGGTCTCGGTCCGCGCCAAGGTGAGCGCCGACGGCAATGTCACCGGCGTGCAGGTCATGCGCAGCTCCGGCTCGGCCGATACCGACCGCGCGGTGGCCGGTGTGCTGCGCAAGATCCTGGTCAGCGACGCACCGCTGGGCCTGATGAACGGGGCGGTGACCCTGAACGTCGGCCACGGCGCGATGCTCCAAGCCACAGGCCACTGAGGCGCGGCGCGACCCCAAACGCGCACGTCTCATGGAAAGGGGCGGCCTGCACGGCCGCCCCTTTTTTCATGGGTCAGGGATTGGCGCTGTCGTCGAAGACCTCGGCGAACAGCCAATCGCGCAGGGCGTGGATGCGCGCCAGCTTGGGACTGTCCGCCCGCCAGACCATGAACATGTCGAGGTTGGAAACGACGTGGCTCGCCAGGGGCCGCACCAGGCGTCCAGAGGCCAGTTCCTCGTCGACCATGCCGTCGGTCACCAAGGCGACCCCGATGCCCTGGGCGGTGGCCTCCAACAGGAGCAGCGAGTCGTCGAACACCGGTCCCACCTGCGCCGGCGTCTCCAGGCCAAACCGGGTGAACCAGATGCTCCAGGGGCGAGGCACCCAGTGGACCAGGGGCGCCGTCAGCAGGTCGCCCAGGTCTTCGATCCGATGCGCCGCCGCGAGGCGCGGGCTGCAGACGGGAAACATGCTTTCGCCCAGCAGGCGTCGCGCCTGCAGGCCCTCCCAATTTCCCGTGCCGTAGCGAATCCCGACGTCGACGGCCGTCTCAGTCGCGAAATCGACGTGACGGTCTTCCACCCGGATCACAAGGCCGGCGCCGGCCGGGTCGGCCAGGAGCCGCGCGAGCCGCGAAGGCAGCCAGCGACGCGCCACGTAGCCCCCCACGCTCAAGACCAGCGGGTCCTGTTCTGTCTGACCGGTGAATTTGCTGACGCCGCGGCGCAGGATCTCCAGCGCGCGGGCGACCTCGTCGGCCAACCGCTGGCCGTCGGGCGTCGGCTGCATGCGGTTGCCGTGGCGCTCGAACAGCGTGGCCCCAAGCTCGGTTTCGAGGCGGCGGATCTGCTGGCTGACTGCGCCGTGGGTCACCGACAGCTCGAGCGCCGCGCGGCTGTAGCTCTTGTGCCGGGCGGCGGCCTCGAGCGCGCGCAGGGCCAGGAAGGACGGCAGGCGGGTCATCCGGGCTTGTTAGCCAGATTAACAACCCCGAGCAAAACTTGTCGTTCGTGCCGGCCGCGCCGGGGCGCTAGATAGCTCCCCCGCGGCGTCGCGCAATTCGGCAATCAAACCAAGGACTAATGAACGTGAAACCGCAGGTTTTCGCGCTGAGCGCGGTCGGCATGTTGTTCGCCGTCTCAGCGACCTCTTCGGCCCCCAGGGAGGCGCAGCAATATGCGCGGCGCGCCTATTCCAGGGCCAAGGTGCTGCTCCGCGCCGCCGGTCTCGGGGCCTCGGCCCAGCCCGCGTCGGTCCGCGCCCGGGTGGATCAGAGCGGCAGCCTGATCGGGCTGAGCATGTTGCGCTCGTCCGGCTGCCCGGACATCGACCGGGCGCTCAAGACGGTCCTTAAGCGGATCCTCGCCATCGACCCGCCGTCGCGCCTGCGCAACGGCGCGGTGACCCTGAATATCGGATGTGAAGCGGCGGTCCCCGCCGCGCTCCGTTGAGGCCCGGCGTTCCCTCAACACCGCACGGGTCGAAAGAGAAGGGGGCGGATCTGACGAGCCGCCCCCTGATCTTTTCCGGCTTGTCGACGGTCGGCTATTTGCCGGCCGCGGCCGTCTATTTGCCAGCAGCAGTGAGGGCCGCCATCAGCTCGGGCACCGCGGTCTTGTAGTCGGCCACCAGGCCATAGTCGGCGACCTGGAAGATCGGCGCGTCGGCGTCCTTGTTGATCGCCACGATCACCTTGGAGTCCTTCATGCCGGCCAGGTGCTGGATGGCGCCGGAGATGCCGATGGCGATGTAGAGCTCGGGCGCGACCACCTTGCCGGTCTGGCCGACCTGATAGTCGTTGGGGGCGTAGCCCGCATCGACGGCGGCGCGGCTGGCGCCCACGGCGGCGCCCAGCTTGTCGGCCAGGGGCTCGATCACCTTCTGGAACTCTTCCGCCGAGCCCATGGCGCGGCCGCCGGAGACCACGATCTTGGCGCCGGAGAGTTCCGGACGGGCCGACTTCACCAGCTTCTGGTCGACGAAGTGGGTCTTCGCCGGCTTCGCCGGGGCCGGGATGGTCTCGACCTTGGCCGAGCCGCCATCGGCGGCGGCCTTGAAGACCGTCGGGCGCACGGTGATCACCTTCTTGGCGTCGGAGGACTGCACGGTCTCCAGCGCGTTGCCGGCGTAAATCGGCCGGATGAAGGTGTTGGCGTCGACGACGTCGACGATCTCGGAGATCTGGGCGACGTCCAGCTTGGCGGCGATGCGCGGGCTGAAGTTCTTGCCCTGGCTGGTGGCCGGGGTCAGCACCGCGTCGTAGCCGCTCATCAGCGGCACCACGAGGGCTTCCATGCTCTCGGCCAGGCCTTCGCCCAGCTCGTCGCTTTCGGCCAGCAGCACCTTGCGCACGCCGGTGATCTTGGCGGCGGCGTCGGCGACGCCCTTGGCGCCCTTGCCGGCCACCAGAACGTCGACGTCGCTGGAGAGCTTGAGGGCGGCGGTCACCGTCTTTTCGGTGTTGTCCTTCAACGACGCGTTGTCGTGGTCGGCGATGACGAGAACGGCCATCAGAGCACCCCCGCTTCGGTCTTGAGCTTGGAAACCAGGTCGGCGGCGGTCTCCACCTTGATGCCGCCGGCGCGCTTCGGCGGCTCGGTGACCTTCACGACCTTCAGGCGCGGCGCCGTGTCGACGCCCAGAGAGGCGAGCTCTTCGATGGCGAGCTCCTTCTTCTTGGCCTTCATGATGTTTGGCAGGCTCGCGTAGCGCGGCTCGTTGAGGCGCAGGTCGGCGGTGACGATGCCGGGCAGGTCGATCTCCAGGGTCTGCAGACCGCCGTCGACCTCGCGGGTCACCTTGGCCTTGCCGCCGGAAACCTCCAGGGCCGAGGCGAAGGTCGCCTGCGGCCAGTCGAGGATGGTCGCCAGCATCTGGCCCGTGGCGTTGTTGTCGCCGTCGATGGCCTGCTTGCCCATGATCACCAGGTCGGGGCTCTCCTTGCCGATGATCGCCTTCAGCACCTTGGCGACCGCCAGGGGCTCCAGGTCCTCGGTGGTCTGCACCAGGATCGCCCGGTCGGCGCCCATGGCCAGCGCCGTGCGCAGCGTCTCGGACGCCTGGGCCGGGCCGATGGACACGGCGACGACTTCGGTGGCGACGCCCTTTTCGCGCAGACGCACGGCCTCTTCGACCGCGATCTCGCAGAAGGGATTCATCGACATCTTCACATTGGCGAGGTCGACGCCGCTCTGGTCGGGCTTCACCCGGGCCTTCACGTTATAATCGATCACCCGCTTGACCGGGACCAACACCTTCATGGGTTGCTAGCGCCTCTGTTCTGCATGGCTGAAAAATAGGTCGAGGCGGGGCATAGCGGTTCCGTCGCGGTTTGCAAGCCGAGGGGGCGAATGATGCCGTAGCGGCAAGCGCTACAATTCAGCGCGCCGGGCCCCTCTGGCCAGCCCCGCCCCCTATCCGGTATGAGGTCGTCCATGAACCGGGCCATCGACCGTCTGAAGCTGATCTTCCTCGGCATCTTCGCCGTGGCCAACGTCGGCATCCTGATCTGGACCCTCGGCTGGGCGATGCCGGAGGAGAAGTGTGTCGGGGCGCACAAGTGGTGGGATCCGGACCGCCGGGTCTGCGCCTCGCCGGTGCTGACCAGCGACATCACCGGCCGCATGATCACCGACCCGGCCGCCCGCGCCGCGGCCCTGAAGGCGCTCGGCCGCACGCCGCCGCCGGCGCCGCCTCTCAAGCCGTAAGCGCCCCCTAGCGGGTCGCGCCGGACTTCCAGAAGACTTCCGCCGCGCCCTTGTCGTTGGCGTAGCGGGCCGCGACGAACAGCAGGTCCGACAGCCGGTTCAGATAGCGCATGGCCGGGCCGCTCACCGGCTCGCCGGCCTCCACCAGGCGCACGGCCTCGCGCTCGGCGCGGCGGCTGACGGTGCGCGCGAGATGCAGGGCCGCGGCGGCCGGCGTACCACCCGGCAGGATGAAGGAGGTGAGCGGCGGCAGCTCGGCGTTCATGGCGTCGATTTCGCTCTCCAGCCGGGCCACCTGGCTGTCGAGGACCCGCAGGGCCGATCCCTCGGCTTCATCGGCCTTGGGCGGGGTGGAGAGGTCCGCGCCCAGGTCGAACAGCTCGTTCTGGATGCGCGCCAGGATCGCGTCGAGCTCGCCGGTGGTGTGCAACCGGGCGAGGCCTACGCAGGCGTTGGTCTCGTCGACGGCGCCATAGGCCTCGACCCGCAGGTCGGACTTGGACACTGGCGCGCCGGTCGCCAGTCGCGTTGAACCGGAATCGCCCGTGCGGGTATAGATACGGTTGAGCGTGACCATGGATTCAGTGCCGGGCCCGCCACCAGACCGCGCCCATCAGCACGGCGATGGCAAGGGCCTGCATGACGACCCGAAGACGCATCAGCTTGTTGGAATAGGACCGTCCGAAATCGCCGCCGCGGAACAGGGCATAGATGCCAATCGCCAGCACCAGGGCCACGGCCCCGAGCGCCAGTGGGATCAGGTAAGTGAAGATATCCATCGGCTCATCTTTAGGCCAAGGCGGCCTTGCGGACCACCGCCAAGCACGCTATTTGCGCCGCCCCCGATCGGTAGTTGAGCATGTTCAGCGAGCTTCAATCGTTGAAATGGTCGAATTTCAGCCCTAGTCAGGGTGCAGACGAAGCCAGAATGGCGATCATCCAGTTCAGCCCCGGTCAAGTTCCTCCGAGGGCGTTGCATTGCAACGTCGCCAAATTCACGTAACCGAATCATTGAACATGTTCGTCAGTGAGCCCGAGTGGCCTTGACGCGTAGACCCAGAAAGGACGGACCCCCCGTCACCCTATGAAGCACATCGCCCCTATCCAAGCCGCCGAGGATGCCCCGATGAAGGCGCCGACCCGCCGCGCGCTCGCCAAGCAACAGACCCGCGCCAAGGTCCTGACCGCCGCCCGGCGGCTGTTCAGCGAACAGGGCTACGAAGGCGCCACGATCCGTGACATCGCGGCCGCGGCCGGCATGTCCACCGGCGCGGTGTTCGCCAATTTCACCGACAAGTCGGACCTGTTCCGCGAGATCATGCTCACCGACATGTCGGCCCTGGCCGACGCCATGAGCGCCGCCGCCGCCGGCGCGCCCAGCGCTGAGCAGGCCCTGCTGAAGATGTTCATGGCCGGCTACGCCTTCTATCAGACGCAACTGCCGCTCGCCCGCGCCGCCTTCAGCGTCGGCTGGTCGCCGCAGGACGGCCCGGCGCTGCGCAGCGCGCCGCCGGTGCAGGTGCTGCACGAGCTGCTGCTCGGCGAGCTGAACCGCGCCGCCGCGCGCGGGGAAATCGGCGCCGACGCCGACCTGGAGCTGCGCGCCCACATGCTGTTCGAGACCTACCTGTCGAACTATCCGCAGGCGATCTTCGGCGGCTGGAACCTGGCTGCGCTGGAAGCCCGCTCGCGCGACCAGATCCGCATCCTTCTGGCCGGCGCCCGGAGGAGCTAGGGCTACGGCGCCGTCAGACTGGTATGGGGAATTCAACCAGCATCATAGACCGCGATGATGCGGCGGGCGGCCAAGCGGCCGTCCCGTCGCCGGCGCCCACGGGTTCACGCCAGACCCAGAAGTAAGCCACCCGCCTGCGCGTCATCGAGGCGGCGCGGGAGCTGTTCGATACACAGGGCTACCAGGGCACCACGATCCGCGAGATCGCGCGGCACGCCAATGTGTCGGTGGGCAGCGTCTTCACCACCTTCGCCTCCAAGGGCGAGATCCTCAGCCAGGTGATGCAGGATCGCCTGGACGGGCTCTACGCCGAGCTCGACCGGGTGATGCCGCATCTGCGCGGCGGGACGGTGGACCGCTTGCGGACCATGTTCGCCATCCACTTCGCTTTCGAGGTGCAGCATACGCGGCTGTTCCTGGCGCACATCGCGGCGGCCTATGACTGGACCCTGCCCGACGGCGCCAAGCCCATGGGCAAGAACACCCGCCTGCAGCAGATCATCATCGACACCCTGGCCAAGGGCGTCGGCGACGGCGACGTGGATGGGGCGATCGAGCCGCAGGAAATCGTTGACCTGCTGATGGCGGCCTATGCCTGGGCCTACCGGCTGGCGGCCTGGAACGGCGCCGACGCCGCGGCGATGACCGAAGTCATGGACCGCCAGATCGGCCTGATCGCCAGCGGCTTCGCGCCGCGCTAATTCGCCCCTTCGAGTAATCGCCGGGCGATCACCTGCGCCTGAATCTCCCCGGCGCCTTCGAAGATGTTGAGGATGCGCGCATCGGCCAGGACACGGCTGATCGGCTGCTCCACCGCAAAGCCCGTGCCGCCATGGATCTGCACGGCGTTGTCGGCCGCCGCCCAGGCGATGCGCGCGGCGGTGAGCTTGGCCATGCCGGCCTCCAGGTCACAGCGGCGGCCCTGGTCCTTGGCCTCGGCCGCGAACCAGGCGAGGCGGCGGGCGCCGAGGATCTCGGCGGCCATCATGGCCAGCTTGTTGGCCACGCGGGGAAACTGCGCGATCGGCTCGCCGAACTGGCGGCGCTGCAGGGCGTAGTCCAGCGCCAGGTCCAGCGCGTTCTGCGCGACGCCGATGGCCCGCGCTGCCGTCTGGATGCGGGCGCTCTCGAAGGTCGCCATGAGCTGGACGAAGCCCTGGCCCGCCTGGCCGCCCAGGAGATTGGCGTCCGCCACTTCGAAGCCGTCGAAGGCGATCTCGTATTCCTTCATGCCGCGATAGCCGATCACCCCGATCTCGCCGCCGCTCATGCCGGGCGCCGGGAAGGGATCGGTCGCGGTTCCGCGCGGCTTTTCCGCCAGGAACATCGACAGGCCGCGATGGTCTTTCGACGCCGGATCGGTGCGGACCAGCAGGGTCATGACGTCCGCGCGCGCGGCGTGGGTGATCCAGGTCTTTGCGCCGGTCACCCGCCAGGCGTCGCCGTCGCGCACGGCCCGCGTGCGCAGGCTGCCGAGGTCCGAGCCGGCTTCGGGCTCGGTGAAGACGGCCGTGGGGATGATGCTGCCCGCGACGATGCCCGGCAGCAGGCGGGCCTTCTGATCGTCCGTGCCGTGGGCGATCAGCAATTCGGCGGCGATCTCCGAACGGGTGCCGAGCGAGCCGGTCCCGATATAGCCGCGCGACAGGGCTTCGGTGACCACGCACATGGCGACCTTGCCCAGGCCCGACCCGCCCCAGGCCTCCGGCGCGGTCAGGCCGAAGACGCCGAGCGCGCCCATCTCCTCCAGCAGGGCCAGCGGGATCAGCTCGTCGCGCAGATGCCAGCCGTGGGCGAAGGGCGCGATCTTCTCGGCCGCGAAGGCGTGGAACTGGTCGCGGATGGCCTCCAGGGTTTCGTCGAGGCCGCTGGCTTCCAGCGAAGGCCGCCCGCGGGCCTCGGCCAGCAGTTCGACGATGCGCGACTTCACGGCCTGGGAGGCGCCCGGCGCCAGGCGCCCGACGATCGGCCCCATGGGCAGCGACGGCACGCCCAGGTCCCAGGTGCGGAACGTCTCACCCTGGTTCATCGCAATGCCGCCAAGGAACTGGCTGGCGTACTCATAGGCGAGCAGTTGCGCCGGCAGAGCCTCGGCCTCGCCGAACCGGCCGCTGGCGTCCAGGGCGCGAGCCCAGGCCGCGGTCTGGCGCAGCGTCTCGGCATAGGCCGCCGCCCAGGCCAGGCCGTGTGCCCCGTGCTGCTCGGCGTCCAGCGCCGCGCGGTCCAGCCGCCCGTCAGCCGCCACCCGCGCGGCCACCGCCGCCGCAAGCTTCGCGACAAGCCCCTCGGCCTCGCGCGCGGCGAGGTCGAGCAGGTCCAGGAGGTCGGGCAGAATGAGGCTCATGAAGCCTCTCTACAGCGGAAGCTTGCTTTGCGCAGCGTCAGGCGGTTCTCCTCTCCCGCTCGCGTCTCGGAGATGTCCATGCTCGTCGTTCACCACCTGAACAATTCGCGCTCGCAGCGCATCCTGTGGCTCCTCGAGGAACTCGGTGCGCCCTACGAGATCAAGTTCTACCAGCGCGACGCCACCACCAACTTGGCGCCGCCGGAACTGCTGGCGGTGAACCCGCTCGGCAAGTCGCCGGTGATCACCGATGGTGAGATCACCATCGCCGAGTCCGGGGCGATCGTGGACTACATCCAGCGCAAGTATGGCGCGGGCAAGCTGGGCGCGCCGGCCGGCGAGGTCGCGGGCGAGACGTACCGCGAGTGGCTGCACTACGCCGAGGGCTCGGCCATGCTGCCGCTGATGCTGAACCTCTATGTGATGCGGCTGGGCGAGGCGGGCGCGGCGCTGCATCCGCGCATTCAGGGCGAGATGGACAACCATCTGGGCTACGTGGACGCGGCGCTGGCCGGGAAGGACTGGCTGCTGGGCGAGTTCACCGCCGCCGACGTGCAGATGAGCTTCGTGGGCGAGGTGGCGCGCGCCTTCGGCCAGACCGCGACCCACAAGAACATCGGCGCCTGGGTGGAACGCTTCCAGGCGCGTCCGGCCTACCAGCGCTCCCTTGAGAAGGGCGGCGCCTACAATCTGGGTCCGGCGAAGTAGCGCCCTAGGGCGCTAGCCAGCGCTCCGCCAGATCCAGCAGCCGGCCCGGCGCGACGCCGGGATTGTGCACGAAGCCGACGAGGCTGGGGCGTCCGGCGGCAGGGCCCTTCACCCGCCGAAGGCTCACGCGGTTTTCGTGGACGATGACGCTCGGGTCGCCCGCGGGACGTTCGGAGGCGACCAGGTCGCCGATCCTCCGGCGCAGGATTTCCACCGTCTTGGCCGGCAAGCGGATCGGCGCGGTGATCGTCACCACCACCGCCACGCCCTCAGGCGCCGCGCCGTCCACGTAGGTCCTGAGATCGCCCAGCACCCGGCCGACGACGCGGTCGAACCGCAGGCCGAGCCGCGATGCGCTCAGACCCTCGGCCTGCAGGATCTCTTCGGCGATGTCCTTCTCGCGGTTCGCCAAGGCCTACTCGAAGGGCGGAAAGTCGTCGTCCAGCAGGCCGTCGAGGAAGTCGAAGACGGCGGCCTTGGTGAGCGCATGCGGGATGGCGGAGAAGTGGTCGGTCCCCGGCACCACGTGCCCATGGCCGTGCGGGAAGATGCGCGCCAGGTCTTCCGGGGCGCCGGCCAGATCGTCGCCCTGGCCCGTCACTACGAGCACGGGCATGAGCAGGGCCTCCATGGCCTCGCGGTTCAGCGGCATGTTCTTCACGCGCGTGACCGCGGCGAGCGCCTTCAGGTCCTCGCCCTGCTCGTCGGCGAACTGGCGGAAGGAGCGCAGGGTCGCATCCTTGATGGTCTCCGGATCCTCGGCCTCCATGGCCTCGGCCATGGGCTCGCCGACCACGTGCGGCGGGGGCTCCAGCAGCTTGCCGCCCACCCCGCCCAGGATCAGGTGGCTGATCCGGTCCGGCGCGGCGATCGCCGCCTCCAGCGCCGTGCGCGTGCCCATGGAGTAGCCGAACACCTCGCAGCGATCGACGCCGCACTGGTCCATCAGGTTCAGCACGTCGGCGGCCAGCCGTTCGCGCTCGTAGGCCTGCGGCTCGTAGAGCTTCTCGCTCTCGCCGTGACCGCGCTGGTCCAGCGCGATGACCCGAAAGCCGCGCCGCTCGAAGGCCGTGTACCAGCCGGTGCGCTTCCAGGCCTCGTTGCGGTTGGACGCGAAGCCATGGATCAGCACGATGGTGCGCTGAGCGCCACCCCCCTCAGCAAGAATGGGCGGGCTGATGTCGTCGTAGGCGAGGGTGACGCCGTCGGAGAGGAAGCTAGCCATACTAAGAGCTTATCGTCAGGGCGCCTCGCCGGTCCACTCCCAGTGCCACGGTTCGAAGGGATAGGGCGCGAAACCGAAGCGGGCCGCATTGGCCGCCAGCCAGCGGTAGGTCGGCGTGCGGCTCATGAAGAGGCGGTTCGGGTCCGCGCTGGAGTCCGGGCCGAAGCCGGGCGCCTGGCCGACGTAGAGGTCCAGGGCCAGGCCGGTGCGATGGGCCGAGCAGGTGGAGCGGACCCTGTTGTCGCAGTTGAGTTCGGACGCGCAGCGGGCGTCATCCGCGGCGGGGCTGCGATAGCCGGAGAAGATCGTCAGGTTGCGGGGGTCGGCGGCGATCCGCGGGTCCTCGGCGCGGGCCGCGGCGGCCATGACGCGCCAGGCGGCGAGCGCGCCCGGGCGGAGTTGTATCGGCTTGCGGGAATAGCCTTCGTCGGGGGTCGCTGAGGCGAGCGAGCTCTCGGCCGGAGGCGCTGGACAAATCCCCCGGGCGCTTACCCGGACGAACGGGCGGCGCAGCTCGATGATGTCCCGCTGCCGGGCAAAGAGGTCCGCGGTCATGATCCCGTCGGCTAGCAGGTGCTGACGCTCCTGCCAGGCGGCGAGCGCGGCCGCGAAGCCGGGCGTGTCCGGCGGGCAGGCGGTGGCGATCTCGCGCGCGATCAGGGGCGCATAGGTCTCCCAGCCGATCTCCGCCCGCCCGAACGGCGACCAGGCCAGGGACGTCAGCGAGGCGGCGTTGGCGCGCGCCGCTTCGCCAGGGCCCGCGCCGCAGGCCTCTGCGGAGGCCCTCGGCGCCGGCGGCAGCGACGATCGAGGCGCGGTGACGGCGGAGGTGTGGGGCGGCGCGCGCGGCGCCGGCGAGGGCGCACAACTGGTCACGCGCAACACCACCGCGCCCAGAATGAGCGCCGCCAGGCCCAGACCGCCCAGGAACCGCAGCACGTCTGAGGGTTTCATGGTCACGCCGCCGACTAACGCGCGGCGCCCGCCCGAGGTCCATGATGAAATTCGGCAAGCCTGCGCTCGTCGCCGGCGCTTCCCTGCTGCTCCTGGCCGCCTGCTCCGACTCCGGGACGAAAACCGCCGCCCAGTCGCCGCCCGCCGCCCCGACCACGCCCGACATCTCGGCCAAGATCGACGGCCCCGTGCCCGAGGTGCCCGCTCTCCCGATCGATACGCCGCTGATCGTCGAGTCCATGTCGCCCACGGCCCAGCCCATCGACAAGGCCGACTGGACCGCCGAACCTGTCACCCCGGAGGCCAAGCGCAACGCGCTGATCCGCGCCGAGGTGCTGCTGGCCCGCGCCCACTTCTCGCCTGGCGTCATCGACGGCCAGGACGGCGGCAACCTGAAGAACGCCGTCGGCGCCTTCGAAGCCGCGCACAACCTGCCGGTGGACGGCGCCATGAACACCGAGGTCTGGGCGGCGCTCGCCAAGGACACCCAGGCCGCGCTCACCGACTACACGATCACCGCCGACGACGTGAAAGGCCCGTTCGTCGCCAAGATCCCCACCGACATGGCCGAGATGGCCAAGCTCGACGCGCTCGGCTTCACGAGCCCCACGGAGGCCCTGGCCGAGAAGTTCCACATGGACGAGGCGCTGCTGAAGAAGCTCAACCCGGGCGTCGATTTCGGCGTGGCCGGGACGAAGATCGTCGTCGCGGCTCTGGGTCCCGACAAGCTGCCGGCGACCGTCACCCGCATCGAGGTCGACAAGGGTCTGCGCCAGATCCGGGCCTATGGCGCCAAGGACGTCCTGCTGGCGGTCTATCCGGCGACGGTGGGGTCCACCGAGCGTCCGGCGCCGGAGGGCGAGTGGGCCGTGCGCACCGTGGCCCCCAACCCGACCTATACCTACGATCCCTCGCGGTTGACCTTCGGCAAGGCGTCGAACGGCAAGCTGACCATCAAGGCCGGGCCGAACAATCCGGTGGGCTCCACCTGGATCGACCTGACCAAGGACACCTACGGCATCCACGGCACGCCGGATCCGCGCCTGGTCGGCAAGACCGCCAGCCATGGCTGCGTGCGCCTGACCAACTGGGACGTGCGCCAGCTCTCGCAAGCTGTGAAGGCGGGGACCAAGGTCGCCTTCGTGGGCGTCGAACAGCCCGACGCGCCGAAGACGGCGGCGAAAGGCGCGCCGAAGAAGGCCGCGGGCTGACCTTCAGCAATGGGTGTGGAAGAGCGTGCAGCGTAGGCCGGGGTAGTCGCTGGCGTCGGCCGGGGCGGGCCCGGGCTTGCCGGCCTTCTCACGATAGTCCTTCAGCGCCTCCTTGCGGCGGCCCTCATAGACGAAGCCACCCATCTTCGGATCGTTGGCGACGCTGTAGTGCGAGGCCTGTTCCTCGGCGCTCCAGGACGGGCAGGGATCGCCCGGCCGGTCGGAGTGGTCGCGCGAGGTCTTGCAGGGCGGCGGCCGGATCGCCGGCTGGGTGGAGAAGGGCAGGCCGGGATGCTTGTCGGGCGGGGCCGCTTTCACCCGCCACTCGGGGGATATCTGCGGCTGGGTCGGCGGCGGGACCGGAGGCGCGATCAGCGCCGGGATCGGCGCTTGATCCGCCGTGCGCGTGCGGATCGGCGGTCGGGCCCTTGGCGGCAGGCTGGGCCGGACAGGCTCGCGGGGCGGCGGCCGGACCAGCTGGACCACCATGGCCGGCGGCTCGACGAAATGAACGGTGGGCCGGGTGGTCAGCCAGGCGGCCAGAAGCGCGATGTGCCCGCCCAACGACACCGCGAGCACGACCGCGTTGCGATGTCGTCTCAAGCCTCAACCCCCGGTCGAGGCCCCCCAGGCGGTCAAGCTCGACGGCCACCGTGTTTGATTTGTGGCCTAGCTTGTCCAGCGCAGCGTCATGGCTTCGACCGGGTTGGCGAACGCCCGGCCCTCCTTGCGGCTCAAGGTCCACTCGCGTTTCAGCTGCTGGTACCACTTGGCCTGGCGGTCGGCGTCATCGATCCAGAGCAGCGACGGGTCGTACTTCAGCCCCTGGTTCTGCAGGTTCACCATGTCGCCGTCCTGGCGCAGGAAGGCCCGCGCGCCCGCCGCGATGAACGGCTTCAGGAAGAAGAAGGCCGGGTGATCGGACCAGACGATCTGCGTGATCCGGGTCTGGTTGTCGTTCACCGGGGTCAGGCAGGTCAGCGACAAGACCTGGCGCTTGCCGACCGTGACGTGCTCCCAGCGCAGGCCGGGGATGCGGAAGGTGATCTCGGTCAGCGGCTCGCCGCCCAGGATCGCGTAGGCGCGGCTGTTCTTCGACGGCTCGTGGCGGACCATGGCGAAGCCGGCCTCGCGCGGCTCGAACCGCTTGGCCTTCTCGTGCTGGCTCGCCTTGGAGCGCCACCACCATTGCTGATGCACGTAAGGCCCGTGCGCCGGGTCCATCAGCCCCACCACCGCGTGGTCGATGTGGGCGTCGAAGGTCATGCGGTCGACCAGCTTGGGCGCGCCGCCGACCACGCCGGCGAAGGTCGGCGGGGGCTCCGACGGCTCATCCTGGCTGCGGGCGTCGGCGGCGACCCAGACGAACACCAGCCCCTGGCTTTCGGCCACCGGGTAGCGGCGCACGCGGATGCGGCTCACGTCCATCGCCTGGTCGGCGACCAGCGAGGGGATGGCCGCGCAGGCGCCGTCCGCCCGGTAGCGCCAGCCATGATAGGGGCACTCCACGGTCTCTTCGCCGGAAACTTCCTTGTGGAAGCGGCCGGCCGACAGCGGGGCGGCGCGGTGCGGGCAGATATCGCGCAGCGCGAACAGCTTGCCGGCGTTGGAGCGGCCGAGCAGCACGGGCTCGCCCAGCAGTTCGTAGCGGGCGAGCTTGCCGGGCATCAGGTCGCTGGAGAGCGCGGCGAAGTACCAGATGTCGGTCAGGAAGCCCTGGCCGAACTTGGGGCCGGCCTTGGCGTCCGCCGCTCGCGTCCTGGTCTCACCGTCGGGCATGGGCCGGTTCTAAGCTGGCTCGGGGCTGGACGCTACTTCGATCAAACTGGATTCAGATCACCAGCGATTGCAATTTTCCGGAAGACGAAGCCGGACTATCAAGGCGCCAGTTCCTGGAGACCGGACATGACCAGATACGCATCCGAACTGGCCGGCGTGATCGGCGCGGCCTTGATCTTCGCCGCCGCGCCGGCAGCCCACGCCGCCCCCGACGAGGCGGTCGTGCTGGCCGACTTCTTCACCGGCACCCTGGAGATCGACGTGCTTGCCGCAGGCTGGAGCACCAAGCGCTATCTAGCGGCCGACCACACTTATAGCGAGACCGGCTCGGACGGCCCGGTGCGCGGCGCATGGACGCTGCAGGACGGCAAGGTCTGTACGACCGCCGACCGACCGCTCGGCGACGACCGCCTCAAGACCTACTGCACAGCCGCCGTTGGCAAGCATGCCGGCGACGTCTGGCGCGCAGAGGACCCGGTGACCGGCAACACCGTGATGTTCAGGCTGTCGCCGGGACGCTGACCCGGAACGCTAAAGCCGCAGGAAGCACGCCGCGTAGGCCGAGAGCCCGATCGAGCCGCCGCGCAGTTCGGCGTCACCGGCCCGGGGCTCCAGCAGGAACGCGCCTTCCAGTTCCGGCGCGTCCACGAACCTCGGCTCGCCGCTGAGGTTGAACAGGCAGGCGATGGCCTCGTCGCCCTCTCGGCGGATGAAGCCCAGCACCGGCTCGGCCAGGTCGAGGATCTCGATTTCACCGGCGGTCATGGCGGGCGAGGCCTTGCGGAAGGCGATCATCTCGCGGGCGAAGGTCAGGTTGGACTCGGGGTCAGCCTCCTGGGCTTCCACGGTCAGGCCGGCATGCTCCACGGCCAGCGGCAGCCAGGGCTTGCCGGTAGTGAACCCGAGGTTCTGCCCCAGACTCCACGGCATCGGCGTGCGGCAACCGTCGCGCCCGCCGGTGTAGGGCCAGTAGAGATCGCCCACGGGGTCACGCAGCTGCGCCCGCGTCAGGGCCGCCTGGGGCAGGCCGAGTTCCTCGCCCTGGTAGATCAGGGTCGTGCCCTTCAGGCTGACCAGCAGGGCGAACATCAGCTTCGCCAGCTCCGGCGCCGGATGCTCGCCGCCGAACCGGCTGACAGTGCGCGGCACGTCGTGGTTGGAGAAGCTGATGGTCGGCCAGTGGTCCGGGAAGGCGGCCAGGGTGCGGTAGTGCTGGGTGATGAAGCTGGGCTCCAGCTTGCGGGCCAGCAGCAGGACGAAGGTGTAGGCCGAGTGCAGACCCTGGTCCGGCGAGAGGTAGGCGCCGCAGCGTTCCTCTTCCTCGGAGAACTCGCCGAACACGAACCTGTCGCCGTGCGCTTCCACCCGGTTGCGGATGAGTTCCAGCATCTCGACGTTCTCCGGCAGGTTGGAGTCGTGGAGGTGGCGCTGCAGGTTGCCGGCGTGGGACCAGTCGTACCGGGTCCGCTCGGCGAGCGGGACGGGTGGGTTGTCGGTCAGGGCCGCGTCGTGGAGGAAGGTGCCGGCCACGTCGAGGCGAAAGCCGTCGACGCCGCGGGAGAGCCAGAGGTCCAGCACCGACAGCGCCGCCTCCCGCGCGCCTTCGCTGCGCCAGTTCAGCTTCGGCTGCTGGCGCAGGAACTTGTGGTGGTAGTGCTGCCGTCGCGCCGGCTGGTAGGCCCAGGCCGGGCCGCCGAAGACGCTTAGCCAGTTGTTGGGCGCCGTTCCGTCCTCGCCGGGGTCGGCCCAGACGTACCAGTCGGCCTTGGGCCCATCGGCGCCGCCGGTCAGGCTTTCCAGGAACCACGCGTGCTCGTCGGAGGTGTGGGCGAGCACTTCGTCCAGGACCACCTTCAGCCCCTTGGCGTGGGCCGCTTCGAGCAGGTGTTGGAAGTCCTCCAGCGAGCCGTAGTCGCCCTGCACACCCTCGAAGTCGGCGACGTCATAGCCCCAGTCGCGGTTGGGCGAAGGATGGATCGGCGACAGCCAGATGCCGTCGACGCCGAGGCTGCGGATGTAGTCGAGCTTGGCCTCGACGCCGCCCAGGTCGCCGCGCCCGTCGCCGTCGCTGTCAAAGAAGCTGCGGACATAGACGTGGTAGAGGAGCGCGCCCTTCCACCAGGGGCGGGTCATGCCCGCACCCCGCTCATCCCGGCGAATGCCGGGACCCAGATCGCCAGGCGTCGGCCTAGATGGGAAGAGCGCTGCGCTGGTCGAGCCCACATCGGAGCTATCCCATCTGGGTCCCGGCATTCGCCGGGATGAGCGGATCGGGGAATCAGACCTCGGAGGTGTCGTTGATGATCCGCGACACCAGGCCGTACTCGATGGCCTCCTCGGCGCTCATCCAGAAGTTCCGCTGGGTGTCCTTGACGATCCGCTCGATGGTCTGGCCGGTTTCCTTGGCGATCATCCGGTTCACGCGGTCGCGCATCTTGATGATCTGCTCGGCCTCGATCTGCAGGTCGGACGCCTGGCCGCGCATGCCGCCGGCCGGCTGGTGCAGCAGGAAGCGGGTGTTGGGCAGGCAGAGGCGGTTTTCCTTCTTGGCGCCCAGGAAGATGCTGGCCCCGGCGCTGGCCACCCAGCCGGTGCCGATCGCCTTCACCTCGACGCCGCAGAAGCGGATCATGTCGTGGACGGTGTCGCCGCTTTCCACGTGGCCGCCGGGGGAATTGATGATCACCCGGATCGGCTCGCTGCTCTCGGCGGTGAGCGCGGTGATCTGGGCGGTGACCCGCTCGGCCAGGCGCATGTCGATCTCTCCGAAGATCAGCACGGTGCGTGACTTGAAGAGCGCGTTCTGCACCGGACCGGCGGTCATCGGCATGTCGGGGGCGCGGCCCTTTTCCTCGTCGCCGTCTTCGTCGTCGAGCCGCACGGTCCAGTTGGTCATTCGAGCACCTTGGATTTGAGCGCCGGGGGTCAGCGTCCGTCCGGACCGCGCGACCTCCAGCCTGAGATTTGCCCCCAGGAGTTATTGGTCCCAGCGCCCCGGGGCAAGGCGCCGGCGCCGCAAATCGTGTCTCTAGCTCGCCGCGGTGGCGATCAGCCGCGCGTAGAACTGCACGCATTGCTGCAGGTTCTTCAGCGTCAGGTGCTCGTTGGTCCCGTGGATCATCTCGGTGTCGTTCAGGCTGAAGTCCATCGGCTGGAAGCGGTAGACGTCGGCCGCCACGCCCTGCAGCGAGCGGCTGTCCGTGCCGGCCGTGACCAGGCTGGGCGCCACCGGGGCCTCGGCGACCTTGCCGACCACGGCGGAGAGCACCTTCCAGCCGTCCGAGCCGGTGGAGGACACCGCCGACGGCTCCAGCGGCGGCGCGACCCAGGAGAGCGTGACCGGCAGGGTTCCCACCGCCGCCCTGGCCTTGGACATCACCAGCGCGGTGCTGTCGCCGGGTGCGATGCGGTAGTTGATCCAGGCGGTGGCGTCCTGCGGCAGGACGTTTTCCTTGGGGCTGCCCTTCAGCATGGTGGGCGCGATGGTGGTGTGCAGCAGGGCCGCGCCGGTGGCCGTGGCCCCGATCTGCTTGATCAGCAGCGGCTTGAACAGCCAGGCGTTGGCCACCGCCATGCGGGTGGTGAAGGGGGCCTTGGCGGCCAGGGTCTGCAGCATGGCCGCGCCGGGGCCACGGAAATCCATCGGGAAGCTGTTGTTGTCGATCGCCGTCACCGCCTTGGCCAGGGCCACCACGCCGCCGCCGTCCGCCGGCGGGGCCGAGGAGTGGCCGCCGGTCGCCTTGGCCGTCACCACCAGGGTCGCATAGCCCTTCTCCGCCGTGCCGATCAGCGCCAGCTTGCCGCCGGTCACCGGGTTGTCGGTGATCACCGCCAGGCCCTCGTCGAGCACGAACTGGGCCTTGATCCCGCGGGACTTCAGCAGCGCCGCGGCGGCCTTGGCGCCGGCCCCGCGCACCTCTTCGTCCTCGCCCGAGACGATCATCACCGTGCGGCGCGGCTTGAAGCCCTGTTTGGCCAGGGTCTCGACCCCCTCGAAGAGGGTGATCAGGCTGCCTTTGTCGTCGATCGAACCGCGGCCCCAGACGGCCCCGTCGGCGATGGCGCCGGAGAACGGCGGATGCTTCCAGTTGGCTTCCGTGCCCGGCGTCACCGGCACCACGTCCTGGTGCGCCATCAGCACGATGCGGGCCAGCGACGGGTCGGAGCCCTTCCAGGTGTAGACGAGGGTGTTCTTGGCCACGATCTCGCGCGTCATGGCGGCGTGGGCCGCGGGGTACGCAGTGGCCAGGAAGTCGTGCAGCCGGGCCCATTCGGCGGGCTGGTCGTCGGCCGGGTTCTGGTGGCTGACGGTCTGGATCTGGATCGCCTGCGACAGGTGCTGGGCCGCGGCGTTCACGTCGACCACCACCGGCAGGGCGACCTTCACGGCGTCCGTGTCCGCCGCAACCGGCGCCTTGTAGGTGAGCGTACGCACCACGACCACGGCGACCAGCGCCACGACGAGGGCGATCAGCGACAGCGCGATCCGGCCGAAAATCCGCATGGGCTACTTCCCCGCCTTGGGCCGGAACGCCAGCATCACGTTGCCGGGCGCCTGGCCGAACATGCCATAGCCGGAGTTGGCCAGCAGCAGGCCGTTCACGCCCACGAACGAGGCGGTGTCGATGGAGCCGCCATGCCCCTTCACCCCGTTCAGCGTGTCGTAGGTGATGGCCGTGTCGAACTTCCAGAGTTCCTGGCCGGTCTTGGCGTCGATCACGCGCAGCCATCCGTCCAGGGAGCCGGCGATCACCGCCCCGTCGATCACCGTTGGCGCAGCCGAGAAGCCGTAATGGCGCTGACAGTTGGGCGAGCGCTTGTCGCGACCGTTGGCGCAGTCGGGCGCCGAGGCGAAGTTCCACTTGATGGCCCCGGTGGCGGCGTCGACCGCATAGAGGCCGGGCTTCAGGCTCGGGTCCACCGGCTGGCCGGGCAGGTCCTTGCCCACCACGGCGATCGGCACGAACACCGTGTCGTCGGAAAAGGCGATGCCCCAGTGGATGCCGCCGTTGGCCGCGCCGGTGCCGATGTCGCGCCGCCAGACCACCTTGCCGCTGGCCGGCTCGAGGGCCCAGAGCGTGCCGGATTTCTGACCGGCGAACAGCAGTTCGCGGCCATCCTTCAGCTTGCCCAGGATCAGCGAGGCGCCGAAGTCCACGTCGCGATAGACCGTGTCGGTGACGCAGTTGTAGAGGCCGGGCTTCGGCTTCGGCCCGCAGCCGGCGTTGTAGATGTCCCGTTCCGTCGCCTGCATCGACCAAGCTTCCGTGCCGTCGGCCAGATGGATCGCAATCAGCGCGTCGGTGTGCTTGTGCGCGGGCGGCGAGTTGCTCTCGCCGGTGCCGAAGTAGATCAGGCCGCGGCCCTCATCGACCACCGGCGAGTTCCAGATCGGCGCGCCGGAGGGTCCCAGCAGCATCTTGCCGTCGCCCCGGTCGCGGACCGGCTTGGCGTCTTCCATGGTGTCATACCGCCACTGCTGGGCGCCGGTGGTGGGCGCCAGCGACAGGACGAAGCCGTGGTTGGTGCAGCAGGGCACGGCGTTGTCGGCCGCGGTCATGATCTCGTACTGCGAGACCGGCACGATGATCCGGTCCTTCAGGATGCGTGGCGTCGCCGTGGTCATGGAGAAGGAGTAGGACCCGACGTTCTTGGTCCAGAGCACCTTGCCCGTCGTCGCGTCGACCACGTGGACCGTGGAATCCAGGCCCGAGAAGGCCAGCACCTTGCGCCCGTCCTTGTAGCCCGGCGCGTTGATCACCCCGTAAGCGGCGCTGGTCCGCAGGAGCGTCCCCTTGGGCGTGCGGTAGACCCATTTCACGCAGGGCTTGGAGGGCACGCTGACGTCGAAGGCGTAGAGCGCCGAGGCCTCGGCGACCGGCAGGAAGACGGTGTTCCCCACCACCGCGGCCTGGGACCGCATCATGGTCACGTCCGGGAAGGCGATCGACCAGGCGAGCTCCAGCTTGCCGAGCTTGGCCTTGGTGAGGCCGGTCTGGGCGGGCGTCAGGACGCGGGTGTTGCGCGCGTCGAAACCGAAGGTCGACACCGTGGCGGCGCCGGTGAGCGGGGCCGCGCTGCGCCGGGCGTCGCAGGCCATAGCCTGGCTCCACTGCTCCACCGTCACCCCGGTCTTGCCGGTCAGGTAGTTGATCAGTTGGCCGCGCGTTTCGTCGGTCAGGCCCGACCCCTGCGTGCGCATCTTGCCTTCGGTCAGCGCGTAGGTGAGCGTCTGGACGCTCATCGCCTCCAGGGTTTCCTTGGTGGGCGCGCGGCTCTCGTCGGGATGGTCGTGACAGGCCGCGCAGTGCTGGCGATAGAGCGGCTGGCCAGGATGCGGCACCGGCACCTGGGCCCCCGCCACCGAGGCGGCCAGGGTCAGCGATGCGATGGCGGCGAGCCGGGCCAGGATTCTCATGCGCGTTCCCCTAAGCCGGCGGTCCTCGTTCGAAGGCGGGGCGCTCGGCCGGCCAAGGATAGGGGCCGGGCCGGGCGAGTAGAACCCGCAATCGCAGCCGCTTGACGCCGTCGGGGCCCGCATCGCAAATGGCCGGCAAATCAAACAACCGTTTTAGAGGATGCGACCCATGAGCGACGTGATGGCGAAGGCCGGCAGCCTGGCGGGCACCCTGTTCGACCTGACCGGCAAGGTGGCGGTGATCACCGGCTCCTCGCGGGGCATCGGCAAGGCCATCGCCGAGCAGATGGCGGCCCACGGCGCCAAGGTGGTGATTTCGTCGCGCAAGGCGGGCCCCTGCGAAGAGGTGGCCGCCGCCATCAACGAACGCTCCTCCGGCCATGCCATCGCGGTGCCGGCCAACATCTCCTCGAAGGACGATCTTCAGAGGCTGATGGACGAGACCCGCAAGGCGTTCGGCAAGATCGACATCCTGGTCTGCAACGCCGCCTCGAACCCGTTCTACGGCTCCCAGCTCGACATCAGCGACGACGCCTTCGGCAAGATCCTCACCAACAACATCGTCGCCAACAACTGGATGATCGGCATGGTGACGCCGGAGATGAAGGCGCGGAAGGACGGCTCGATCATCATCGTCAGCTCGATCGGCGGCCTGCGCGGCTCGACGGTGATCGGCGCCTACTGCATCTCCAAGGCCGCCGACATGCAGCTCGCCCGCAACCTCGCCCAGGAGCTCGGGCCGCATAACATCCGCGTCAATTGCGTCGCGCCTGGCCTGGTGAAGACCGACTTCGCCAAGGCGCTGTGGGACACCCCGGAAGGCGAGGCGCGGGCCAGCTCCGGCACGCCGCTCCGCCGCCTGGGCGAGCCGGACGACCTGGCCGGCGCGGCGGTCTACCTGGCCTCGCGCGCCGGGGCCTGGACCACCGGTCAGACCATCGTCGTGGACGGCGGTAGTACGTGCTGAGTGCTCCTCTCCCCTCGCGAAGCGAAGAGGGAGAGGTTGGGAGAGGGCGGCGCCGAGGCTGGTGAGCCCCGAAATTGCGCCGAGGGCCCTCGATTGAAGGTCGGAGGGGCGGCGATGCGACGCCGCCCTCTCCTCGATCCTCTCCCTCTCGAGCTGCGCTCGGGGGGAGAGGAAGCGGTCTACTCCGCGACCATCTCGTTGGAGCCGCCGAAGGCTTCCGGGAAGTCCTTGAACTTCGGCAGGCCGTCCTTCATCGGAAGCACCGTCTCGGCGTAGTTGATGTGCAGGCCCGGCTGGAAATCCAGCGTCGGGATCGTGGCCGAGAACACGTCCACCACGCCCAGCGGCGGATGGTCGGTCATCAGGTGGCCGCCGCACTCGGTGCAGTACTTGCGGTAGCTGACTTCGGTGGCGTGGAAGGTGCCCACCTTGTCGGCGCCCTTGGTGATCTTCACGTTCTCCGGCTTCCAGAGGCTGAAGGCGTTCACCGGGCCGCCGGACCACGAGCGGCAGGAGCGGCAGTGGCAATAGCCCATGCCCTCGGGCCCGCCCTCGACCTCGATCGTCACCGCGCCGCAGAAGCAGCTTCCTTTGTGGGTCATCTCGTCACTCCTGACATCCGTTGTGCCGGGAAATGTACGCCGTACACGTCGTAGGTGAAGAGGTTCATGCAGACATCCGGCGGGGGCGATCGTGACAATGGTGAAGCTTCGGGGCCCGAAGCTTCAGGTCTTCACCGCGAACTCCAGGCCGCCGGCGAACGGAAGGGTCATGCGGCGATAGCCGTGGTCGTCCAGGAACGCGAGGAAGGGCGCGTAGGGCTTTCGGACGCTGACGGTGTTGTCGGCGACGACGACAGCTCCGGCGCGCAGGTGCGGATGGATGAGCGTGATAGCGGGCAGCGCCATTTCGACCCAGATGTCCATCAGGACAAAATCCACGGGCCCTTCGATCACCTGCAACGTCTCGCGCAGGTCGCCTTCGCGCAGGTCGATGAGGTCGGCGAGGCCCGCCTCGACGAAGTGGGCGCGCGCCGCCGCCGCCTTGGCGGGCTCGTACTCGGTGCCGATGACCGCGCCCCCGCCGTTCGCGCGGACGGCGTCGGCCAGGTAGAGCGTGGAGACGCCGAACGAGGTGCCGACCTCTACGATCCGGCGTGCCCCCAGCGCGCGGCATTGCAGGTGGCAGAACTCAGCCTTGTCGGGCTCCAGCGCCACCAGCTTGTCGGCGAGGAAGCGGTGCGAGGTCTCGTCGAAACCGTCCCAGCTCAGTTCCGCCTTGCGGGCCCGCTCGGCGAAGAACGCGCCGGTGTCGGCCTCCTGAGCCACGCTCGTCGCCTGGAGCCGGTCGATCAACGCCTGCAGTTTGGGATCGCTCAGCATGCTCATTGCGACCAGTCCCGCTCGTATTGCATGGCGCCGGCGATGTTGCCTTCGGTGTCCTGAAAGAACACCAGGTGGCCGACGGTCTCGATGTGGAAGGGCGGCATGAGGATCTTGCCGCCGTGGGCCTCGATGGCGGCTATCGTGGCCTCGATGTCCTCGACGCCGAAGGTGATTTCCATGCCGGGCATGCGCTGGCCGCCGATCCCGCGCCGACCCTGCAAGGCGCCGATGTGCCCCTCGCCGCTGGCGCGGGTCTGGTAGAAGTCCGGCGGGCCCCAGGGCGTGAAGGTCCAGCCGAAGACCTGCTCATAGAAGGCCTTGGCGCGGGGGACATCGTCGGCGTTGATCGCGAAGTGGCGCAGGGTGGCGGGCATGTCGGGTCTCCTGAACGGCCCAGGCTAGGGCTTTCGCAGGGCGGCGCGCTTGCGCTAGTCTGACGATTGATGTCGCCAGTGCGCCAAATCCAGCCTGATCCCGACGGCTTTCCGGTCCGCGGCTACGCCCAGACCTTCCGCACCGGACACCGCCTGGACCGCCACACCCACCCCTGGGCGCAGCTGGTCTACGCGGTCAGCGGGGTGATGCAGGTGGAGACGCCCCACGCGGCCTGGCTGGTCCCGCCGACCCGGGCCATCTGGGTGCCCGCCCGCATGCCGCATGAGATCAAGATGCGCGGCACGGTGGCCATGCGCACCCTCTACCTGACGCCGACGGACGCGGAGGGCCGGCTCGCCAGCTGCCGGGCGCTGGAGGTGGCGCCGCTGCTGCGCGAGCTGATCCTGCACATCGTGCGCCTGGGCATGCTCAGCGAGGACAACCCCGAGCACGAGCGGCTGGGCGGCCTGCTGATCGACCTGCTGGCGGTGGACGAGACCCCGCCGCTGGATCTGCCGCTGCCTAGGGACCCCCGCGCCCGGGGCCTGGCCGAACGCATTCTGGCCGCGCCGGGCGACGAGGCGACCCTGGCCGATCTCGCCAAGGGCTCCGGCGCCAGTCTGCGCACCCTGCAGCGCCTGTTCCTGGCCGAGACCGGCCTGCCGCTGGAGCCCTGGCGTTGCCGCGCGCGGATGCAGCAGGGGCTGGTGAGCTTGAGCGCCGGCGCCTCGGTCACCGCCGCGGCGCTGGAGTGCGGCTACCAGAGCGTCTCGGCCTTCATCGCCGCCTTCAAGCGTGCATTCGGCGTGACCCCGGCCCGCTATCGCGCGGCGGTCTGAGCCAGCTCCCGCGCCCGCGCCAGCCGTTCGATGCCGGCGTCCAGGGTCTCGTCGCGCTTGGAGAAGCACAGGCGCACGACGGAGGTCACCGGACCCGCCTCATAGAACGACGACAGCGGTATGGCGGCCACACCCGCCTCATTCACCGCGCGCAGGCAGAAGTCGCGGTCGCCAGCGGCGATGCCGGACGCGGTCAGGTCGAGGTTCAGGAAATAGGTGCCTTGCGACGACAGCACCGCGAAGCCCTCGCGCTTGAGGCCGTCGCTCAGCCGGTCTCGGGAGCGCTCCAGGTCGCGCGGCATCCGAGTGAACCAGTCGGCGGCGTTGTCGAGCCCCCAGGCCACGGCGGTCTGCAGGTTGGGCGGCGTGGTGAAGGTCAGGAACTGATGCGCGCGGGCCAGGGTGTGGGAGAGCTCAGGCGCGGCGCAGAGGAAGCCCACCTTCCAGCCGGTCAGGCCGAACATCTTGCCCGCGGAGCCGATCTTCACGCACCGCTCGCGCATGCCCGGGTAGCCGATCAGCGGCCGGTGCCGCGTATTGCCGAACACTACCTGCTCCCAGACCTCGTCGCAGATGGCGATCACGTCGTGCTTCACGCAGAGCTCGGCCAGCAGGGCCAGGTCCTCGTCGGGCAGCACCGTGCCCGCCGGGTTGTTCGGATTGTTCAGCACCACGAAGCGGGTGCGCTCGGAAAAAGCGGCCTCCAGCATCGCCCGGTCGAACCGCCAGTGGGGCGGCTGCAGGCTGATCAGCTTCGGCACGCCGCCCGCCAGCCGGATCATCGGCAGGTAGCTGTCGTAGAACGGCTGGAAGACGATCACCTCGTCGCCCGCCTCGATCAACCCCAGGAAGGCCGCGGCCAGCGCCTCGGTGGCGCCGGAGGTGATGGTGACCTCGCTCGCCGGATCGAGGTCCAGGCCCTGGGTGCGGGCGTAGTGGCCGGCGACCGCCGCGCGAAGCTCCGGCAGCCCGGCCATGGGCGGATACTGGTTGTAGCCGTTCAGCACGGCGTCGGCGGCCTTGGCGCGGATCGCCTCGGGCCCCGGATCGTCCGGGAAGCCCTGGCCGAGATTGATCGCGCCGAGCGTGCGGGCCAGGCCCGACATCTCTTCGAAGATCGTGGTCGGCAGGCTTGAGAAGATCGGGTTGGCCATTAGATCATCGGTAGTGGGCAAGCGCGTCCATTCCAAGGGGGGGCGAGTTCATGGAGATCGTCGAATTCCGGCCCGAGCACGCCGCCGCCTTCAAGGCGCTGAACGAGGCGTGGATCGGCAAGTACTTCGTCCTGGAGCCTAAGGACCGCGAGGTGCTGGAGGACCCACAGGGCAAGATCCTGGCCAAGGGCGGGCGCATCTTCATGGCGATGCACGATGGCGAAGCGGTGGGCTGCGTCGCTTTGCTCAAGATGCCCGACGGCGGCTATGAGGTCGCCAAGATGACCGTGTCGGAGACTCTGCGCGGGTCCGGTATAGGGCGGCTGCTCATGGAGCGCTGCATCGAGGCCGGCGCGGAGGACGGCGTGCCCCGGCTCTATCTGGAGACCAATTCCAGCCTCGCCCCGGCGCTCGCCCTCTACCGCGCCACGGGCTTCCAGGACCTCGCCCCGACGGAGACCCCCTACGTGCGCGCCGACGTCTTCATGGAGCGGCGGTACTGAACACCTCTCCCCCGAGCATCGCGAGAGAGGGAGAGGGCAGGGAGAGGGCGGCGCGACCCGTCAGTCTCTCCTTCGGGTAGGTCGAGGGCCCTCGCCTGACCAACGGCGGACAGCCTCTTCACGAGCCGCCCTCTCCCTGCCCTCTCCCTCTCCGCTTTGCGGGGGGAGAGGGGGTTCAGCGCGTCGCCAGCACCACGCCGAGCAGCACCGCGGTCCAGTGCGCGGCGGCGGCGGCCACCACGTGGCCGTGCCAGATGGCGCGGGCGAATTTCAGGCGCTTGTTCACGTAGAAGATCACGCCCGTGGAATAGACGACCCCGCCGGCCGCCAGCAGCAGCAGGGCGACCCAGGTCACGTTGTCGATCATCGGCTTGACGGCGATCACGATCAGCCAGCCCAGCGCCAGGTAGAGGGCCACGGAGAGCCGCCGGTCCATCCTGGGCAGCACCAGCTTGAGCGTGACGCCGGTCGCCGCGATCGACCAGACAGCGATGGTCATGCCCCAGGCCCAGGGGCCCTTCAGATTGTGGATCGTGAACGGCGTGTAGGAGCCGGCGATCATCAGGAAGATGCCCGCGTGGTCGAGGCGGCGCAGCAAGGGCCGGTATTGCGCCTTGGCGAAGTTGTAGGCGGTGGAGAAGCCCAGCATGGCCAGCACGCCGGCCGCATAGATCGAGACGCCGACCACTTCTGTGATCGACCCGGCCCTGACCGCCATGGCCAGCAGCACGATCCCGCCCACCAGGCCCAGCGTCAGCCCCACCACGTGCACCACCAGGTCCGCGCACTTGGCGGCCGCAGTCGGATAGTGGCGGGGCGGCTTGTTGGCGGTCAGGGCGGGCACGGTCATGGGACGCTCCTTACAGGCTCCATCGCTGTCACGCGCGTGGCCGTGCGTCCAGTGAACTCGCCGCCCTGACTAGCCAGCCGCGTGCGCGGTGGAATAGACCTTTCGCCCGATGCGTCATCCGACCAGGGCCGCCCAGGAGTGATCATGACCCAACGTTTCGCCGCCGCTGTCGCGGTCCTCGCGCTGCTGGCCGCCGCGCCGGCGTCCGCCAAGACGCTGACGTTCACTGCCGCGCTCAGCGGCGACAAGATGCCCACCATGACCGGGTCGAAGGCCACCGGCCAGGCGGTGATCCTGGTGGACACTGACGCCCAGACGGTCGGCGTCAGCCTCGATGTGAAGGGCCTGACCGTCGAGAAGCTGTCGAGCGGTCTGCGCGGCGCGCCCATGGGGCCGATCCACCTGCACATCTATGGCGGCCACAGCCATGGGGCCAACGACGACGCGGCGCTGGTCTTCCCGCTGCCCTACGGGCCGACCTATGCGCCGACGCCAGAGGGCTTCAAGGTGACCTCGCCCGGCGTGCCCTACGCGACCGGCGCCAAGCTGGTGAACACCAAGGCGACCTTCGACGAGTTCGTGGCCTCGCTGCAGACCGGCCGCATCGTCATGAACATCCACACCAACGTGCAGCCGGACGGCGAAATCAGCGGCGACGTGGTTCCGGCGCAATCCTGAGGCTACCCTCGCCGGCATGAGGATTCCTGCCGCGATCACCTTCGCCCTGGCTTTGACAGCCGGAGTCGCACACGCCGCGCCCAAGGCGCCGGCGGCGGACGCCAATCTGTTCGTCTATCGCGCCCACACCGACTTCGGCTGGTCCGCGAGCCTGAAGGTCGACGGGTCGAACCTCGCCGCGCTCGGCAACGGCGCCTTTACGGCGACGCGGCTTGCGCCCGGCGAGCACACGCTCACCCTGGGCTGGCCGATGATGTCGGGCTTCCGGTCCATCGACACGCCGCTCACCGTCGAGGCGGGCAAGACCTACTACTTCGAGATCCGCGGCCTGGATCAGCGCTACATGACCGGCCTGATGGTGGGCGCGCGGATCGCCGCGTCCCTGGCGCCGGTCGAGGACGCGGTCGCGCCGGGCGCCATCGCCCAGTGCTGCGCCTTCCAGCCGCCCAGATAGGCGCTACTCGTCCTTGACGCGCTTCTTGCGGAAGGAGGGGTTGAGCACCTTCTTGCGCATGCGGATCGACTTGGGCGTCACCTCGACCAGCTCGTCTTCCTCGATGTAGGCGATGGCCTGCTCGAGCGTCGGGCGGCGCGGCGGGGTGAGGCGCACGGCCTCGTCCTTGCCCGACGCACGCACGTTGGTCAGCTGCTTGGCCTTCATCGGATTGACGTCGAGATCGTCCTGGCGGGAGTTCTCGCCGATGATCATGCCCTGGTAGGTCTTCTCGTTGGCGCCCACGAACATGAAGCCGCGGTCTTCCAGGTTCCACAGCGCGAACGCCGCGGTCTCGCCGTCGGAGTTGGAGACCAGCACGCCCTTGCGGCCGGCGTCGATGGCGCCCTTGTAGGGCTCGTAGTGGCTGAACACGCGGTTGAGCACGCCCGAGCCGCGGGTGTCGGTCAGGAACTCGCCCTGGTAGCCGATCAGCGAGCGCGAGGGGCTCATCAGCTGCAGGCGAGTCTTGCCGGCGCCCGACGGGCCCATGTCCTTCAGCTCGGCCTTTCGCGCCGACAGCTTCTCGATGACGATGCCGGTGAATTCCTCGTCGACGTCGATCATCACGTCTTCGATGGGCTCCATCCGCTCGCCGGTCTCCGGGTCGGTCTGGAACACCACGCGCGGACGGCTGATGGACAGTTCGAAGCCCTCGCGGCGCATGCTTTCGATCAGCACGCCCAGCTGCAGTTCGCCACGACCGGCGACCTCATAGGCGTCCTTGTCCGGCGTCTCGGAGACGCGGATGGCGACGTTGGACTCGGCTTCCTTCAGCAGGCGCGCGGCGATCACGCGGCTTTGCACCTTGTCGCCTTCGCGGCCGGCCAGCGGGCTGTCGTTGACGCTGACCGTCATGGAGATGGTCGGCGGGTCGATGGGCTGGGCGGGGAGCGCGTCGGTGACTTCCATGGCGCACAGCGTGTCGGCCACGGTGGCCTTGGAAAGACCGGCGATGGCGACGATGTCGCCGGCTTCGGCGTCCTCGATCGGCTGGCGCTTCAAGCCGCGGAAGGCCAGCACCTTGGTGATCCGGCCGCGCTCGATTTCCTTGCCGTCGATGCCGAGCGCATGGATCGGCAGGCCCGGCGTCGCCTTGCCGCTCTCGATGCGCCCGGTGAGCAGGCGGCCCAGGAACGGGTCGTTCTCGATCAGCACCGACAGGATCTGGAAGGGCCCGTCCTTCTGCGCGATCGCCTTGGGTTCCGGCACGTGGCTGACGATCATGTCGAACAGCGGCGCCAGATTGTCGTTCGGCTTGGCCATGTCGAGCGTGGCCCAACCCTGCTTGCCCGACGCGTAGATGTGCGGGAAGTCGAGCTGGTCGTCGGTGGCGCCCATGGCGGCGAACAGGTCGAAGGCGTCGTTCAGCACACGATCCGGATCGGCGTGGGCGCGGTCCACCTTGTTCAGGCACACGATCGGGCGCAGGCCCATCTTCAGCGCCTTGCCGAGCACGAACTTGGTCTGCGGCATGACGCCTTCCTCGGCGTCGACCAGCAGGACGCAGCCGTCCACCATCCCCAGGATCCGCTCCACCTCGCCGCCGAAGTCGGCGTGGCCGGGCGTGTCGATGATGTTGATCCGCGTGTCGCCTGCCGCGCCGTGCCACAGCACCGAGGTGCACTTGGCCAGGATGGTGATGCCGCGCTCGCGCTCCTGGTCGTTGGAATCCATGGCGCGTTCGGCGTGAGCCTCGTTGGCGCGGAAGATCCCGGACTGGGCGAGCAGCTGGTCCACGAGCGTGGTCTTGCCGTGGTCGACGTGGGCGATGATGGCGATGTTACGGAGCGACATAGGATTTCGGACGGAATCTCGGGGTGCGAGGAAGGCGGGCTTGTAGTGGAGGCGAGCCCCCGCCGCTAGCGCGAACTGGGGTTGCGCGGCCCTATAGCACGGCGTCTATGGCGAAGTCGTTGTGCGGTGCAAACAAAATAGGTCACTTTTTGCCCTGCGCAAGATGTGGAAATTCCACGGGTTTCCCCTCACAGGCGTATGATAACGCAGGTTTTTTGCGTAATCCGCTTGCGCTGTTGTGCACTGCACATTAGATTGGATTTGTGAGGCGGCCTTGCCGCCTCTGCCCTTCCTGGGCGTTTCCTCCCTATAAACTGCGGCTCCTTCGGGGGCCGCTTTTTTTTGGCCTTCCGCCCGCTTGACGGGCGGCGGCTGCGGCGGACACTTCGGCTTGGCCGCACGCGCGGCCGATAGCGCAGGAGCCGCCCATGCGTGCGTTCGTTGCAGCCTTGGCCGCCCTTCTGGTGGCCACCTCGGTCATGGCTGAGCCGGCGAGCCCGCTGTTCGTCTTCATCTATCGACAGGGCCCGGCCTACAAGACCGGGACGCCCATGCGCGAGCAGCCGGCCATGAGCCGCCACGGCGCCTACATGAAGAAGCTGTTCGACGAGGGCCACACCTTCGCCGCCGGCCCGATGACCGACACGATCGGCGGGCTGCTGATCCTGCGCGCCGCCAGCGCCGAGGAGGCCGCCGCCCTGCTGGCCGCCGATCCGGGCGTGTCGTCGGGGATGTTCGCGGCCGAAGTCCACGCCTGGTCGCCGGCGTTCCGCTCCGACCAGCCGCTGCCCAAGACCCCGTAGGGGCAGCTAGCCGCCCTTGAGCACGCTCCAGTCGATCGCCGCCAGCGCGCGGGTCAGCTGTTCCAGGTTGGCCTTCAGCCTCTCGAAGCCGGCGGTGGGCGTGAGCGTCGTCTCGTCGAGATAGAGCGCGCGGTTGATCTCGATCTGCAGGGCGTGGGTCCGGCGCGCTGGGCGGCCATAGTGCTCGGTGGTGTAGCCGCCGGCGTAGGGCGTGTTGCGCGCCACCCGGTAGCCCAGGGCCTCCAACTCGCGCTCGACGCGGCTGGTCAGGACCCCGGCGCAGGCGGCGCCGAAGCGGTCGCCCAGCACCATGTCGCAGGGCCGATCGCGCCCGCCGGCCCGGGCGGCGGCGGCGGGCATGGAGTGCCAGTCGATCAGGATGGCGAACCCGTGCGCCCGGTGGGCCTCGGCGATCAACCGCTCCAGGGCGGCGTGATAGGGCCGGTGCGCGCCCTCGATCCGGCCGCGCGCCTCGGCGAAGGTGAGCTTGCGGGCGTAGATCTCCTGGCCCTCGGCCACCACCCGGGCGATGGCGCCCAGGCCCGCGGCGACCCGCGCGGTGCGCGCCTTGGCGAACTCCGGCAGCTCGTCGGCGAACATGCCGGGGTCGAGCTCGAAGGCCTCGCGGTTCAGGTCGATGTAGGTGCGGGCGTATTCCGCGGCGATCACCGCGGCGCCCAGGTCGGGGGCGAGCGCGATCAGGTCGTCGACCAGGGCGTCTTCCGAGCGGCGGATGGCGAGCGCATCCAGGGCCGCGGCCGCCATCATGTCGTCGGGGTACCAGCGGCCGGAGTGCGGCGAGGCGAAGACCAGGGGCGTGGGCGGCGGCGCACCGTCGGGCGCGGCGCGGCGCAGCAGGAACGCCGCCCGTGCGGGCGCCTCCCCGGCGACCGCCTTTGCGGCGGCCCCCTTCACGGCAATCGGCTCCCACGCGTTCATGGGGCCATAGAACGCTGAGCCTCGATGTGGGTCAAAGGTTCATCGCGCCTTTACCTCCCTGAAGATAAGGTTGCGGCTTCGACCGCCCGCCATCCGCTCGAGCTTCAGAGACCAAATGCCCCGAATCCTGCTGGCCGAAGATGACGATTCCCTGCGCGGTTTCCTGGCGCGCGCGCTGGAACGCGCCGGCTACGAGGTGGTCGCCTGCGCCGACGGCGACGAGGCGGCCGCGGTGCTCGACCAGGAGTGGGACCTGCTGCTGACCGACATCGTCATGCCCGGCATGGACGGCATCGAGGTGGCCCGCCAGGCCGCCGCCCTGCATCCGGGCCTGCGGATCATGTTCATCACCGGCTTCGCCGCCGTCGCGCTCACCGCCGCCGACACCGCGCCCCCCGGGGCCAAGGTGCTGTCCAAGCCTATCCACCTGCGCGAGATCGTCTCCGAGGTGGAGCGGATGATCGCCGCCTAGGCTGGCGCTTGCGTGGCGGGAGCCGCATCGGTATATCCCCGCCTTCCCGAGACCACGGCTTGGACGCGTAGCTCAGCGGGAGAGCACCTCGTTGACATCGAGGGGGTCACAGGTTCGATCCCTGTCGCGTCCACCAGCCTTCGCGTGCAAAGCACGCTTCGGCTCGGCAAGCCATTTGAAGCGAAGGCTGCCGCGCCGAAGCCCGAACGGGCGAAGGCGGGCTCCCGCCTCCCCCTCAACAACCCCTTCGCGGCCCTCGCGCGGCTCGCCATCAGCGATTAGTGGGCGCCGGCGCCTACATATTTCTCCGCGCGACATTTGTGCAACAAGGTCGGCCGGCTCCGATCTTCGAAGATTGGGTATGCGCATAACATGTGACGCGGCGTAAGGTCTCGTTGCGGGCGCCGCACTGCACACTGCTGGGCCGTGAGCGCCGGGGTTGGTTCCGCGTCCATAGGTTGCCGCTGATCAGTCGCGCAGCGCACCCAGACCGACCGGTCGAGCTTCGAATTTGCAGTATGAATTGGGGCGCTTCGTGGGCGAGCGTTGCGCGAGGTTTTCTACATATCTGCATTATGTTTCCCCCCGGAAAACCGCTGGCGCTCGGCGCGAAGCCGATAAATGATCCACACATTACAGCCTGAAACACTCGCGTCAGACGGGGTCAGGTCACATCAGGGGGAGGAACCCGATCCATGTTGAAGAGCAGATATTTCTGCGGCGGCTCCATGCTGGCCGTCGCTTTCGCGTTTGGGTTGACCAGCGCAGCCGCGGCCCAGGCCGCGAAGACCGCCACCGCGGCGGCGGCCGCCACCACCGCCGGCTCTGAAGTCAGCGAAGTTGTGGTCACCGGATCCTACATCGCCGGCACGTCGACCAAAGGCGCCCTCCCCGTTGACGTCATCGGTGTCGAGGACCTGAAGAAGCAGGGGACGCCGACGGCCCTGCAAATGGTCAAGCAGATCACGGCCTCGACCTCTGGCCTCGGCGAATCGAACCGCTACAACGGCGGCGCCAGCACCGCCTCGATCAACCTGCGCGGCTTCGGTTCCAGCCGAACGCTCACCCTGATGAATGGCCGGCGCCTTTCCGACAGCGCCCAGGCCGCGTTCCAGGGCGGCGGCGCCGACCTGAACTTCATTCCCCAGGCCGCCCTTGGGCGCATCGAGATCCTGAAGGACGGCGCGGCCGCCACCTACGGTTCCGAGGCGATCGGCGGGGTGGTGAACTTCATCACCCGCAAGGACCTCGACGGGTTCGAGGTCATCGGCGACTACTCCTACGTCAAGGACACCGACGGCGAGTACCGGGGCAGCGTCGCCTACGGCAAGAAATTCGACAACGGCAACATCCTGCTGACCGCCGGCTACCGCCACCGCTCGCGCCTGGACGCCAAGGACCGCGACTGGGCGGTCACGCCGTTCGAAAGCGTCAACTACGGCGGCTGGTCGGGCAACTCCAACCCCGGCAACTACCAGTTCAACACAGTCGCCACGACGCAGCTGTTCCGCGACAACGGCTGCACCGCGCTTGGCGGCCAGCTGACCAATACGGTGGCCGGCGTGGTGGTGCCGGTGAACCCGTTGAGCCCGGAGTCCGCGCCCAACTCCGCGGCGACGACCTGCCGGTTCCAGTTCACGAACTTCAACGACCTGGTCAACCAGGAGGACCACTACCAGCTCTACGGAGAGGCGAACTACGAGTTCAGCGACCACCTGCGCTTCCATGGCGAAGTGGCGTGGAACCGCAACAACACGCCTGACCAGCGCATCTCGCCAGCCAACGGCAACACCCAGTTCCCAACCCCGACCAGCCTGGGCGGCCTCTCGGGCTCGCAGGCCACGCCGGGCGCGCTGAACTTCTTCGTCCGCTACAACGTGCCGTCGAACAACCCGGGCCTGGTCGACACCTACACGACTTGCGCCGCCCCGCTCACGCCGGCGATCTGCGCCACGATCCAGACCGCCGCCAACGCCGCCAGGACCAATGGCGCTCTCGGCGGCAGCGGCCTGAATACCGCAGGCGTCGACATCTCGCAGACCGCGTTCCGCTTCCTCGCCAACGCTGGCGCGCCGCAGGGAATCAGGGGCGCTGACGTCCAGCAGATCAGGGCGACCGCCTATCGGGTGTCCGGGGGCTTCGCCGGCGACATCGGCTGGGGCGGCATCAACTTCGACACCAACCTGACCTACATGAAGACCGAGGCGGTGGTGAATACCAACGACCTGCTGGTCGACAAGGTGCAGAACGCGCTGAACGGTTTCGGCAGCCGCAAGGGCAACGCCGACCAGTGCACCATCGCCGAGCGGGCGAACCCGGCCAACGCCGGCAACGCCGCCGTCGGCTGCTTCTTCTTCAATCCCTTCAGCAACGCGATCGCGACGAGCGCGACCAACGGCCAGGCCAACCCCTACTATCGGGGCAATGCCAATCCCGCCGTGATCAACAACAACGATGTGTTGCGCGACCTCTACGGCAACTACACCAACATCGGGACGTCGGAGATCTTCGCCGCCGAAGCCGTGTTCAGCGGCAAACTGCCGGCCATCACCCTACCCGGCGGCGCCGTTCAATGGGCGGCCGGCACCCAATACCGCTACAACCGCGACACCGCGACCTTCGGCGACCTGAACAACAACAAGACCAACCCCTGCGTCGACTCGATCGACGACGGCACGCCAGTCTGCGGCGCGCCGGCCGGTCCGATCATCTTCTTCGGCTCCAGCACCAACACCGACTTCAGCCAGGACGTTGTCGCGGTGTTCGGAGAGGTCAAGCTGCCGGTGTTCGACAGCCTCGAGGTCACGGGGGCGGTGCGCTACGAGAAGTTCTCGAACGGCTTGGACACCACCAACCCGAAGATCTCTGTCCGGTGGCAGCCACTGGACTGGCTGGCGTTCCGGGGCACGGCAGGGACCACGTTCCGCGCTCCGACGGCCGGTCAGATCACCCCGAACTGCGGCATCGGCGTCGCCAACATCGGCGGCACCTATCGCGCCGTCCAGACTTGCGGCAACCCGGACCTGCAGCCGGAAACCGCCGACGCCTACAGCGTCGGCGCCATCGTGCAGCACGGCGGGTTCAACGCCACGCTCGACTACTATCTGTTCAAATTCAAAGGCGAGCTGACCACGGAAGGTTCGGGCAATCTGTTTGCGGCCATGTTCCCGACCGCGACGGGCCACTGCGGGGACGCGGCGTTCGCGTCCCTGCAGGCTCGCTTCGTCTTCTCTGGCCTCGGTTGCGGCTCAAACAACGTGCTGCGGATCGACACCTTCAACGTCAACGGCCCGCCGACGCAGACCTCGGGTTATGACTTCCGAGCGTCCTACGACTGGGACGGCTGGTTGGGCGCGTCGTATCAGGCTGGCGTCGAGGCGACCTATTTGAAGGAATATGCGCGCGGCGCCTTCTCGCTGCTGGGTCATCCCGAAGTGGTCTTCGCCGCCCCATTCGACCGGGCCGGCACCCACGACCTTCAGTCGGCCTTCTTCTCGTATCCGAAGACCCGGGCCAACTTCTGGCTGAACTGGCACAGGGATAACATCAACGTTCGCTACCAGCTGCGCTACGCTGAGGGCACCCGCGCCGCGATCAACACGGCGGACGACCGGGTGGTCCCCGACGCGAGCAGCCCGACCGGCTACCGCGCGACCAGCATCGGCAAGCTGGACGACTTCTGGCAGCACGATATCACCGTGCAGGTCGAACTGCCCTGGGACACGCAGCTGACGCTCAGCATCCAGAACATCCTGGACACCGATCCGCCGGATGCGCCCAGCAACTACAACTACGACTACACCACCGGCAACCCGCTGGGCCGCGTGTTTGAAGTCGGTGTGAAGAAGAAGTTCTGATCCCACGGATTAGGGTCCGGCAGGCCTCCCGGCGCCGGACGATTGACTGCAAGGGCGTCGGCCGCCGTGCCGGCGCCCTTCTTCTTTCTGGCGGGACCTAGGGCCGGCCGCGCTTGGGCAGGGCGGCGATCTCTTCCGGCGTCAGCTTCTTGACGCTGCGCACCTGGCACCGTTGCGGACCCAGCGGGCTGTGGGTGATGACCTCGGCGTCCATGCCGTCGCAGATCGACGAGCCGCCGCGCGAGACCAGTGCGATGCGCTGGTTCCAGTCGATGTCCGGGCAGGGGCCGAACATCTCGAACTGATAGACGTCCTTCACATTCACCCGGACGTTCAGGGTGTGCTCGTCGGCGGCGGCGAAGCCGGTGACGTTGCGGGTCCAGAAGCACTGGTTGCGCGTGGGCTTGGCGACGGCCTTGGCGTCCGCCCCTTTGGCGTCTGGCGTATCGGCGGCGGCGGCCATCGTCGCGCCGCCGAGCAGCAGGATCGCGGCGACGGCGGAGAGGGCGGCATTGCGGCTCATGACTCGGTCCTCAGCAAGGATGTCCCCCGAGCCGCCCGATCATAGGCCAAGCCGGGGATCTTAGGAACCGCGCCGCGCGGCGCGGCGGGCGAAGCGGGCCGGGTCGACCGCCCGCGCCAGGGGGCCGGGCAGCGGCGACGGGGCGCCCGCGATCAGCGCCGCCAGGTGCTCGGCGAGCAGTGGCGCCAACGTAAAACCCCGCGCGCCGAAGCCGCTCAGCACATAGAGGCCGGCCCGCCCTTGCGACATGGGGCCGTCCGGCGCGGGGCCGGCGAGCGGCAGGTAGTCGGGGGTGGAGACGCGGATCGCCGCGCGACCCTCCAGCGCAGCCTCGGCCAGCCGCGCGGCCAGGCGGGGCAGGCCCTGCGCCACGCTCGCCAGGTTGCGGCGGTGGTCCTCGTCGCGGACATCGCTGGCCGTGTCGCCGCGATCGTGGGTGGCGCCGAACAGGACGCCGGCCCGCGTGGGAATGACATAGCCGCCGAAGGCCGCGGCGGGCGGCGGGTCGGCGAGCGGGCCGGTCCAGCTCGCCTGGCCGCGCACGGCGTCGAGCGGCAGGCCAGGGATCAGGTCCGCGGTCTCCAGGCCCGCCGCGACGATCACCACATCGACGTCAGCCAACACGCCGCCGTCCGCGCCGATCAGCCACCAGCCCACGCCCTCCGAATCCAGCCGCGCGACCCTGGCGGTCTCGACGTGCGGCGCCCAGTGGGCGAGGGCCAGCTCGGGCTCGATCACCAGGGCGTCGTCGAAGGACAGGGCGGCGGCGGCGGGCTCGCCGAGCCGCACCTCGGCCTCGCTGGGCGACAGCAGGTTCAGCGTCCCGGGTTCGAAGAGATCGGCGCCGGCGACCTTGGCGAAGCGGCCGGCGTCGCGCGGCTGGGCGGCGAGCTGCAGGGCGCCGCGGGCGATGATCGCCTCGGGCAGGGCGTTGTAGAGGCTGAGCGCGCGGCGCCAGCTCTGGGCGAACAGGCGGGCTTCAGCGCCCAGGCCGGCGTCGAGGCGCGGCGTCACCAGGGCGGCGGGATTGCCCGAGCCGCCGGCCCCGCGGCCGCCGGGGTCGAACACCAGGGCCTCGCCGCCGAGCGCACGCACCGCCCGGGCCGCCGAGGCGCCGGCCACGCCCGCGCCGACGATCGCCACGCGCATGGGGCCCGGCTCCGCGGCCGCCTCGCCGGGCGCCCGCGCCGCCAGCCGCTCGCGCTTGCGGCCGAAGCCGGGCTGCTTCTCGACCGTGAAGCCGGCCGCCGCCAGACCGCGCCGCACTTGGCCCGCGACGGTGAAGGTGGCGGCCGCGCCGCCTGGCGCCGTATGCGCCGCCACCAGCGCCAGCACCTCGTCGCGCCACATGGCCGGATTGCGGGACGGGGCGAAGCCGTCGAGGAACCAGGCGTCGGCGCGGCCCTGCCAGCCGGCCAGCGCGTCGGCGACCTCGCCCACCACCACATCGAGGATGACGCCCAGGTCGGGGAATTCCAGGCGGTGAACGCCGCCGGCCCGGCCCGGCCATCGCGCGGTGAGCCGTTCGGCCAGGCCCGCCAGTTCCGGCCAGTGGGCCAGCGCACGCCGAGCGTCCTCGGCGCCGATCGGGTGGGCCTCGACGGAGAAGATGTGCAGCTGGCCGCCGGTGGGCCGCGTCCGCGCCCACAGCTCGATCAGCGCCAGGACATTGAGGCCCGTGCCGAACCCCAGCTCACCGACCACGAACCGCCGGCGTCCGGCCCAGGCGTCCGGCAGGCTGCAGCCGGCCAGGAACACCGCCCGGGCTTCGGCCAGGCCGTCCTCGGCGGAGAAGTAGACGTCGTCATAGAGCCGCGAGCGCGGCTGGCCGTCGGGCGTCCATTCCAGGGGGTCGGTCATCGCGCTCAGGATAGGGGCGTTTGGCCCCACTAAGGGAAAAGGGCCACGAAAAAGGGCCGCCCCGAAGGACGGCCCTCTCCATGCGACTTGGATCGCGAAGCTTACTTCTTGGCCGGCGGCGTGCTGGCGGCGGCGGGCGCGGCAGCCGGAGCAGCGGCGGCGTCAGCGGCGGGCGGCGTGGTCGCCGGGGCCTTGTTGGCGTCGGCGGCGGCGTCAGCGGCGGTGGCGGCGGCGCTCTGGGCGGTGGCCGCGGCGTCGGCGGCGGAGTTGGCCGAGGTGGCGGCGGAGGTCGCCGCGGCGTCGGTGGCTTCGGGCTTCTTGCCGCAGGCGGCGACCGAGAGGGCCGCGACGGCGGCGGCGGCCACGAGCAGCTTGCGGGTGAGGGTCGAGGTCATGGGGGGTCTGATCCTTGATCGGTGTCGAGGGGCCCGCCCGGTGTCAGGAAGCCGAAAACCTGAACGATTCCGGCCCTGGCGTCGGCGGACTGAGGCGGAATATGCGCCGGTTCGCGCCCCTGGCAAGCCTAATTATCACGGTTTCGTGATCACTTTTTCCGCCCCGGAGGCGGTCAGCCGGGCCGATACGCTAGGTGGCGGCGCCTTCGGCCGGGATGTTCGACAGCGCCTCTTCCAGCTCCAGGAAGCTCGGCTGATTGCCGCTCGGCACGCTGCCGCGGCCGATTTCCACCGAGATCTGCGCGGCGTTGCCGTGCAGGTGGGCGACCAGCACCGACTGGATGATCTTGTAGAAGGAGCCGTCTTCCTCGATCACCGCGGCCATGCGGGTGGCCATCGGGCCCACCAGGCCATAGGCCAGGAACACGCCCAGGAACGTCCCCACCAGGGCCGAGCCGATCATCTCGCCGAGCACGGCGGGCGGCTCGGTGATCGCGCCCATGGTCTTGATGACCCCCAGAACGGCGGCGACGATGCCCAGGGCGGGCAGGGCGTCGGCCATGCTGGTGAGCGCATGCGGCGCCTCCAGCGCCTCGTGATGGTGCTTTTCGAGCTGCTTTTCCATCGCGTCTTCGACCTGGTGCGGGTCTTCCAGGTTCATGGTCATCATCCGCAGGGTGTCGCAGATGAAATCGACGGCGAAGTGGTCCTTCATGATCTTCGGATAGCGCGAGAAGATCGAGCTCTCCTTCGGCGTCTCGATGTGGCTTTCCAGCGCGATGACGCCCTTGGACTTCATGGTCTTGGTCAGCAGGAACAGCAGCGAGAGCAGGTCGCGATAGTCGGCGGCCTTCCAGGTCGGACCCTTGAACACCTTGCCCATGCCGCCGCCCAGACTCTTGAGCACGGGCAGGGAATTGGCGGTCAGCAGGGCCGCGGTGGCCGCGCCGCCGATGGTCAGCATTTCGAAGGGCAAGGCGCCCAGCACGACCGCGATGTTCCCGCCGGACATGATGAAGCTGCCGAACACGCAGGCGAACAGCACGACGATGCCGATGATCTGAAACATGGGGTCTCCCGCAGGTCCGGGCACCTTGGCTGTTATTGCTTAATTTCGGGTGGACGGAGCGCGGCGATTGCCTCGCGCGCCCCTGCGGCCTAATGCGGCATCATATGGTTTCCGCTTCGGCCGCTGACGTCCCTCAGAGCACGCTGCCCAAGCGGGCCGTGGCGATCATCATCGGGGTGTCGGCCGCCACGGCGCTGGGCAACACGGGCCTGATCTCGGTGTTGCCGGCCATCGGCCGCTCGCTCGCCATCCCCGACGAGATGGTGGTGGGCATCTTCTCGCTCTCGGCGATCCTGTGGGCGACGGCCTCGCCCTTCTGGGCGCGGGCCTCGGACCGGTTCGGGCGCAAGCCGCTGATGATGGCCGGGCTCTCCGGCTTCATGGTCTCGATGATCCTCTGCGGGGCGGTGGTCAGCGCGGGCCTGCGCCACCTCGCCCCGCCGCTGATCATCTTCATCCTGTTCCTCTTGGGACGCGCGCTTTTCGGCCTGTTCGGCTCGGCCTCGAACCCGGCCACCCAGGCCTATGTGGCCGACCACACGCCCAGAGAGCAGCGCACCCAGTCCATGGCCATGCTGGCCGGCGCCTTCGGCATCGGCACGGTGGTGGGCCCGTTCCTGGCGCCGATCTTCATCTATCCGGTGGTCGGGCTGGCCGGGCCGCTGTTCACCTTCGCCCTGATCGCGGCGGCCATGCTGTTCATGGTCTGGCGCTACCTGCCGGAAAGCACGCGCAAGCCGCAGGAGGCGCCCGACGACGCCGAGGACGCCGCCATCGTCGACGCCCCGAAAACCCCCATGTGGCGCGACCCGCGGGTGGTGCCGTTCCTGATCTACGGCTTCATCGTCGCCACCTGCCAGACCGCCCAGCAGCAGACCCTAGGCTTCCTGATCATCGACAAGCTCGGCGTCTCGCCGCTGGCCGCCCAGCGGCCGATCGCCATCGCCATGATGTTCGGCGCCATGGCCGGCCTGCTCGCCCAGTGGGGCGTGATCCGGATGTTCGAGATGACGCCGCGCCAGCTGCTGCGCTGGGGCGTCGCCTGCGCCGCGCTCGGCAACCTTATGGTGGCCATGGCGCATGACTACTCCGCCGTGGTCGCCGGCTACGCCATGGCGAGCCTCGGCTTCGGCTTCGCCCGGCCGGGATTCACCGCCGGCTCATCGCTCGCGGTGACTTGGCGCGAGCAGGCCCGGGTGGCGGGCGCCATCGCCGCCGTCAACGGCATCAACGCGGTCTTCGCCCCGGCCTTCATGGCGCTCTACCGGGCCTATCACCCCGCGCCGTTCCTGCTGAACATGGCCCTGATGCTGACCATGCTCGCCTACGCCTTCCTGAGCGGGCCGCTGCGCAACGCCGACCCCGAACCGGCCACCCGCGCCGACACCGCCATCGCGACCCTGGAGAAGAGCGACGAGGGCGGCACCTAGGAGGACCAAATGCATCGAGGCTGGTGGATTCCTGGCGGGCTCCTGTTGCTGGTCGTGCTGGGCGTGATCACCTTCAACACGACGCAGCCGTCGCCCCGCTGGACCGTGGTCCAAGGGGCTCAGCCGATCCTGATCGACCAGTTGGACGGCTCGACCTGGGTGCTCGGCGTCGGCAAGGACGGCCAGTCGCGATGGGACCTGATCCGGCGCTAGCTAGCTCCCGCCCGCCTCGGCCTTCAACTTTTGCACCATGTCGGGCGAAAGGTAGCCGTCGGCGGGCAGGCTTCGGGCCTTCTGCCAGGCGCGCAGCGCTGAGCGGGCGCCCACGCCCATGATCCCGTCCGGGGCGCCTGGATTAAAGCCCAGCGCCGCCAGCGCCCGCTGCGCCGTCATCCGGTCGGCCAGCGAGAGCGGCGTCTCCGCCGGCCACGGCGTCTTGAGCGGGCCGCCGCCGCCGATCCGGTCGGCCAGCAGGCCCACCGCCAGCGCGTAGGCCACCGAGTTGTTGTACTTGCGGATCGCGAAGTGATTGGGGAACAGCAGGAAGACCGGCCCCTTGGCGCCTGCCGGCGCCAGCAGCTGCGCCGGGGCGGCCTGGTCGGCGTCGCTCCAGGGCAGGCCGTCGGCGCGGACCACGCCTTTTTCAGCCCACCAGGACGGCGGCTGTTTCGGCCCCTCGGTGAGGCTCCAGTCGAAATCGGCGGGCACGCTCACCTCCCGCGCCCAGCCCTGGCCCGGCGTCCAGCCGCCCTTGACCAGCAGGTTGGCGGCCGAGGCCAGGGCGTCGGCTGACGAGCCCCAGATGTCACGCTTGCCGTCCCCGTCGCCGTCGACGGCGGTGGCGAGGTACGACGACGGCGTGAACTGGGTCTGGCCCATGGCGCCGGCCCAGGAGCCCTTGAGCTGGGCCCGGCTCGCTTCGCCCGAGGCGATGATCTTCAGCGCCGAGATCAGTTCCCCCTCGGCCCAGTCGCGGCGGCGGCCCTGGGCGGCCAGGGAGGCCATGGACCGGATGACGTCGAAATCGCCCTGGATGGCCCCGAAGCCGCTCTCCCGCGACCAGATGGCCAGCAGGATCTCGCGCGGCACGCCGTATTTCTTCTCGATGGCGGCAAAGCCGGTCACTTCGGCCCGCTTGCGCTCGCCCATCGAGACCGCGCCCGGGGCCACCGCGCCGGCGATGTAGACCGAGATCGGCTGTGAGAACTCCGGCTGGCGGCTGTCGCGTGAGGTCACCCGCGGGTCCGGCGTCAGGCCGTTCAGCTCGCGGTCCAGCAGCAGGCGCGGAATACCTGCCTTGACCGCGCGGCCGTAGAACTCCGCCGCCCAGGCGTCGAACACCATGTCGCCGGAGACCGTGGGCGGGGTGATCGGGGTCGGAAGCGGCGCCGCGGCTGGGGCAGGCGCGGGCGCGGGACTGGGTTCCGGGGCCGTCACCGGCGGGGCGGGGGACGGCGCGGGGGCCGGGCCCGGCGCAGGCGGCTTGACGGCGGGGCTCGCGCAACCGGCAGCAGGGCGAGGGCGATGAGCGGAAGAAGGCGACGGCGCATCGTTGGGAGTCTAGAGAGCGTCGCGCCCCGCCTCAACAAGGGGCCTCAACACAAGCTCTGTCCGCAAAGTTGACTTGGCGAGGCCGTTTCCGTATATCCGCGCGCTCTGTTGTAACCCCGGACGCCGTTCGTCCGCGCCCGAGATAGGTCCGATGAAGGTCAGAAGCTCGCTCAAGTCGCTCAAGACGCGTCACCGCGACTGCAAGCTCGTGCGCCGCAAGGGCGTGGTCTACATCATCAACAAGACCAACCCGCGCTTCAAAGCCAAGCAGGGCTGAGCCTTCGGCCATGGCCGGCCTGACGACCGTCGTCTGGGACGTCGGGAACGTCATTGTGCGCTGGGATCCGCGCACGCTCTATTCCAAGATCTTCACTGACCCGGCCGAGTGCGACCGGTTCCTGAACGATGTCTGCACCATGGCCTGGCACGGCCCCACCGACGGCGGCGTCACCTTCGACGAGAACTGTACGGCGCTCAGCGCGCGGTTCCCACAGCATGAAGCGGCCATCTGGGCGTGGAAGCACCGCTGGGGCGAGATGTTCCCCGGCGCGATCACTGAGACCGAGGCCGCGATTGCGGCGTTGCGGGCCCGCGGCGTGCGCCAATACGCGCTGACCAACATGAGTCACGAGACCGAGGACGCGACCTTCGCCATGAGTCCGGCGTTCGCCCACCTGGACGGCCGCATCGTCTCGGGCCGCGAGGGGGTGATGAAACCGGGTCCGGAGATCTTCCAGCTGACCTGCAACCGGTTCGGCTTCGCGCCCGGCGAGGCGCTGTTTGTCGACGACAGCGCCCGAAACATCGAAACCGCCGACAAGCTCGGCTTTCACACGCACCACTTCACCGACCCGGCGGCGCTCCGGCCCGCCCTGGAAGCCGTCGGCCTACTCTGAGGCGCGACGCCCGGCCTGTGACCGGTCGGCGGCCAGCAGACCACTGCGACCTTCCACCAGCAGAAGGCCCAGGATCAGCAGCGGCCACACGCGCATCACCAGCGATCCAGCCGAGGCGATGGCGTAGGCGGGCGGTTCGCGCTGGAAATCGCCATCGCTCCCCGGCTGAGCTTCGGGCCCGCCCATGGAGAACCGATCCTTGACCAGGGTCGCGATCCTGCAGCCCGCGTGCGGCGCGCAGAAGCCGCCGGCCAGATCGCGGCCCAGTCGGACCCACAGCCGCGTACGGATGTTGAGCGACCTGCGGCGCGTCCAGAGCACCTCGACACCCTCGTGATAGGCAAACCGCGCATAGCTATGCCGATCCAGGCAGACCTCCGGCACATAGTCGCCCACCGACCAGGTCCGGACGGGACATCCCGGATTGACCCGGTCAGGGCCCTCGTCGACGATCGCGCCGGGGGACAGGTCCTGTGGCGCCGCTTGCGCGGCATCCAGGCGCAGGACCAGCACGCAGGCCAGCAGCACCACGCTGGCCAGCACCAGATATTCGACGACCCGGCGCGCGACGCCCCCGCCCAGCTCGGTCCGCGGCTGGGCGATCTGTCCATTCAGATCCAGGAGGATCAGGGCGGGGCCGGCCGTCCAAAGGGCGATTGAAAACAGCCATCCTGTGAGGCTGATGTCGGCGGCAACCACGCCGAATAGGCCGAAGGCGAGGCAGGCGATGCCGGCCCACCCGACCGGAGTCCTGATGTAAGTCCCCGGCGGCTTGCCGCGCGCGCTCGGCGGCAATTCGTCTTCCGTCTCAAACGCATACATGACGCCAGCCCACCTGCGCCCAGTGCGGGACGCACGCGCGATTTCAGCAGCGTTTCCCTTCCGGTCCGTGAAGCGTTGAGGTTAGCGGTCGTTATTCCGCACCAGCTCGAAGAACTCCTGCCGCGTGCGCGGGTCGTCGCGGACCTCGCCCAGCAGGTGGCTGGTGGTCAGCCGCGTGCCCGGCGTATTGACGCCGCGCATGGTCATGCAGCTGTGCTCGGAGACGATCACCACGCCGACCCCCTTGGGCTTCAGGATGTCCTGGATGGCGCCGGCCACCTGGGCGGTGAGCTTCTCCTGGATCTGCAGGCGCCGCCCAAAGCCGCGCACCACGCGGGCCAGCTTGGAGATGCCCACCACCCGGTTGGACGGCAGGTAGCCCACATGCGCCTTGCCGATGAAAGGCAGCATGTGGTGCTCGCAGAAGCTGACCACCGGGATGTCCTTGAGGATCACCAGTTCGTCGTACCCGCCCACCTCCTCGAAGGTCTTGGCCAGGTAGTCGCGCGGGTCGGTCTCGTAGCCGGCGAACAGCTCGCGGTACGAGCGCGCCACCCGGGCCGGTGTCTCCAGCAGCCCCTCGCGGTCCGGATCGTCGCCGGCCCACTGGATGAGGACACGCACCGCGGCCTCGGCTTCGGACTGAGTTGGGCGTGACTTTGCCGGCATGCTTGGCCCTCCGCGACGTATGGCTCAACGGTTGTCCACAGCTATGGTTCAGGGCCCGCATGACTCCGCAAGGGCCCGCCGCTAGGGTCTTTTGACCTTTCTCCCCAGTCTTGAAGTGAGTTCGACCATGGCCGACGACGCCTCCGCCCATCCTGACGTCCTCAACCAGGCCGCCCAGGGGCAGCTGAAGTCGATCATCGAGCGGATCGAGCGGCTTGAGCAGGAAAAGTCCGAGATCGCCGAGCAGATCAAGGAGGTCTTCGCCGAGGCCAAGGGCAATGGCTTCGACGTCAAGATCCTGCGCAAGGTGGTCCGCATCCGCAAACAGGACCGCGCCAAGCGGATGGAGGAGGAGGCGATCCTCGACCTCTACCTCTCGGCGATCGGCGAGATTTGATCCGAAAGCCGCCAGATCCGAAGGGCGCCAAGCGAACCGGCTTCGGCGCGAACCGCAAGCCGGTCGATCACAAGGCCGTCGCCAAGCGCGCGGCGCTCAACGCCCTCAAACGCGCCCAACGCCAGGCCGACCGCGCCGGCGTGAAGCTCTCCGAATGGGAGGGCGAATTCTTAGGCAGCGTCGCTGACCGCCTGAAGACCTTCGGCCGCGCCTTCGGCGATCCCGAAAAGGGCGCGCCGGGCCAGGCGCTCTCGGCCCTGCAGACCGTGAAGCTCAAGGAAATCACGGCAAAGGCGAAGGGCGAGAAGAAAGAGCTCAAGCGTCGTCCATTCCGGCGCAAGGCGCGACCCGAGGACTAGGGGGTGGGTTTGCACTCGGCCGAGAACTGCTCGGCGGTGCGGCCCTTCCGGCTGGCGCAGGTCAGGTGGTCGGCGCGCCAGGCGGCGGCCTTCTTGTCGGCTTCAGTGGGCGGCTTGGGCTTGTGGGCGCGCGCGATGCTGGCGTCGTCCGCCCGCTGCGCCTCGACCTCGCTGAGGTGGCGGTTCTCGAGGGCTTCGAGGTTCGGGTGGTATTGGGCGCAGGCCGGCGCAGCGACCATCACCCCAAGAACCAAAAGCCATGTCAGGCGCACGGCGCCCCTCCGCTGAATTCGCGCGGAACTAGGCGCGGGCGCGCCCGGCGGGTCAAGCCGCGTGGGGCTTGCGCACGCCGATCTTGGACAGGCGGATCAGCGCCTGCAGCCGCTCCTGGCGGGAGCGGCCTTCACGCGACTTCGGCGTCAGCTTCGTCGGCGTTTTCATCGCCAGCCCCCTTGATCACGTCTTCCAGGCCCTGTTCGCGGACCTTGCGGTAGAGCGTCGAGCGGCCGATGCCGAGGCGGCGCGCCACCTCGCTCATGTGGCCGGCGTAGATCTCGATGGCCAGCTGGATCAGGTCGCGCTCGATCTCTTCCAGCGTGCGCAGGTGACCGCGCTCGTCGAGGATGCGCACGGGCGCCACCTGGGGCATGTCGGGCAGGGCGACCACGGCGATGGCGGCCGGCGGACCGCCGGGGGACGTAGCGGCCGCCGGGGCGGCCACGGCGGGCGGCGCGACGCCGGAAATCTGCGGGAAGTCGTGCGGCTGCAGATAGGGCGCGTCGGCCAGCACGATGGCGCGATAGACCGCGTTCTCCAGCTGGCGAACGTTGCCCGGCCACTCGAAGGCGGTGAGGAACGCCATGGTCTCGGGCGCGGCGCCGACGACGGTCTTGCCCTCTTCCACGTTGAACCGCTTGACGAAGCAGTCGACCAGGGCCGGCACGTCTTCCTTGCGCTCGCGCAGCGCCGGGGCCTCGATCGGGAAGACGTTCAGGCGATAGAACAGGTCCTCGCGGAACCGGCCTTCCTTCACCGCCAGCGACAGGTCGCGGTTGGTGGCGGACACGATGCGCACGTCGACCTTGATCGGGCGCTTGCCGCCGACCGCGTCGATCTCGCTCTCCTGCAATGCGCGGAGCAGCTTGACCTGGATATCCAGCGGCAGCTCGCCGACCTCGTCGAGGAACAGGGTGCCGCCGTTGGCCTCCTGGAACTTGCCCAGGTGCTTGTCGGTGGCGCCGGTGAAGCTGCCCTTCTCGTGGCCGAACAGTATCGATTCCACGAGGTTTTCGGGAATGGCCCCGCAGTTGACGGCCACGAACGGCTTGCCGGAACGGTCGGACGAGCCGTGCACGGCGCGCGCGATCACTTCCTTGCCGACGCCGCTTTCGCCGGTGATCAGGATCGGGATCGAGGAGCGCGCGGCGCGCTCGCCCAGGCGCTTGACCATGGTCATGGCCGGCGAGGACCCGATCAGGTCGTCGAAGGTGGAACGGCCGGTGGTGTGCTTCTTCAGGCGATCGACTTCGCCCTTCAGCGCGCCCATCGACAGCGCATTGCGGATCGAGACGATGATCCGCTCCGGCGAGGCCGGCTTGATGAAGAAGTCCATGGCGCCGGCCTGCATGGCCTTGACGACGGTGTCGACGCCGCCGGTGGCGGTGACCACGATCACCGGCTGGTTAAAACCGCGCGCACGCATCTCCACCAGGGTGTCCTGGCCGGAAATCCCGGGCATGACGAGGTCGAGCAGGACGATGTCCGCGGGCGCGCCTGAGCCCAGATGCGCGATCGCCTGGTCGCCGTTCTCGGCGTGGGCGACCGCGAAGCCGTCCCGCTCGAGAACGGACTGGATCAGCCGACGCTGTGTCGGATCGTCATCGACGACGAGGACCGTTTTGGCCATTTGAAAACACCCACCGAGACCGGCCCGCATCTCCATGGACGAGGGCTCCTGTTGTCACGAATTGATACAGGGCAGGCGTAAAGGACGCGTTTCGCAGACCTGAGTCAGGCGTTAACGCGCGGGCTCGGCTTTGGCGGGTTCCTGCGGCGGTTTTGACTCGGCCGCCGGGGCCGGGGCGGGGCATTTGAGGCTCGCCTGGACGCCGCGCAGAAAACCGCGGCGCGCGTAGGCGGCCAGGATCGCTTCACGCAGCGCGTCGTCCTTCTTGTTGGCCCCGGTCACGAAGCGCACCACCCCGCCATAGGGCACCAGGCCCCGGACCATCGAGGCGCCGCCCTTCATCGCCTTTTGCTGCATGTCGGTGGTGGCGTCGGTTTTGGGCAGCACATAGTCGACGTCGCGGCCGATCAGGTCGTTGATCGCGGCGATCTCCGCCGGGATGGTGTCGCAGGCGGGCGCGGCCCAGGCCTTGTAGGGCTCGGCCTTGATGTCCTTCAGCAGCTGCGGGATGTCGGCGCCGGTCAGGCCCAGGCCGGTCTCCGATCCGGGTTTCACCTGCGCCCAGGCCGGCGCCGTCAGCGCGGCCAAAGCTGCCGCCAGGCCCATCGTCCGTGTCAGACCCCGTCGCCCCATCGCCCGTCTCCCCCGGACAGGGAACGGCGCGCGGCGCCGGGCGTCAACCGTCAAGCTTGCAATCGAATTGTCATCATCCGCCGCCAGGGTGCGCAGATGCAGTTCATGAAACCTGTCGCCGCGGGCGTCCTTTTCGCGGCGCTTCTGTTCGCCTCCTCCGCCCAGGCCGCCCCGCACAATCTCATTATCTTCGTCGCCGACGGCCTGCGCTCGCACGCCATCACGCCGGAGACCTCGCCGGCGCTCGCCGCGCTGCGCGCCGAGGGCGTCGATTTCGCCAACAGCCACTCGCTCTATCCGACCGTGACCACGCCCAATTCCTCGGCCATCGCCACCGGCCACCTGCTGGGCGACACCGGCGACTTCGGCAACACCATCTATGTGGGCCAGGCCTTTCCGGCGCCGTTCGGGACCTCGCTCCCCGGGCTGGAAGACAACATCATGCTGGGCCTGCTGAATGAGCGGTTCGGCGGCGATTATCTGGGCGAGACGACGCTGCTGCAGGCGGCCCGGGCCAAGGGCTACTCGACCGCGGCGATCGGCAAGCAAGGACCCACGGCCATTCAGGACGTCACCGCGCGCAACGGTGTCGACACCATCGTCATCGACGACACCACCGGCCAGCGCGACGACGGCCTGCCGCTCGCCCCCGACGTGGCCGCTGCTATCCGCTCGATCGGCCTGCCGGCCGCCACGCCCGACCGCGGGCTGAACGGCGGCGGCGGGGCCTACAACATGCCCGGCGTCCTGGTGGCCAACGTCGAGCAGCAGGACTGGATGACCGCCGTGGCCACCAAGGTCCTGCTGCCCCGCTTCAAGGCCGCCGGGAAGCCTTTCGTGCTGGTGTTCTGGTCGCGCGATCCCGACGGCACCCAGCATGACCAGGGCGACAGCCTGAACACGCTCGAGCCCGGCATCAACGGCCCGACGGTCAAGGCGGCCTTCAGGAACATCTCCAACGACCTGCAGGCGCTCCGCGACGCGCTGAAGGCCCAAGGCCTCGACGCCGACACCGATATCGTGGTCACCGCCGACCACGGCTTCTCCACCATGTCGCGCCAGAGCCAGACCAGCTCGGCGGCGAAGTTCCGCTATGCCGATGTGGTCCCGGGCTTCCTGCCGCGCGGGTTCCTGGCCATCGACATGGCCGCGGCGCTTGGGCTGCCCCTGCATGACGGCATGGGTCTCGACGTCGATCCCGCCCGGGGCTTCTACCCCAAGGCCGGCGCGTTCCTGGGCGGAGATCCGAAGCATCCGAGCATTGTCATCGCCCCCAACGGCGGCACGGCGCTGATCTACCTTCCCGGGCCGGACGCCAAGACGCTCGCTCCGCGGATCGTCCAATTCCTGACCACGGAGGACTACACTGGCGGCATCTTCGTCAACGACTCTCTGGGCGCGATCCCCGGAACCCTGCCCATGAGCAAGGTCGGCCTGATCGGATCGGCCCGGACGCCCCAGCCCTCCATTGTGATCACCTTCCGGAGCTTCTCCACCGGCTGCGCGGACCCGGAGATGTGCGGGGTCGAGGTCGCCGATTCCGGCCAGCAGCAGGGCCAGGGCATCCACGGCGCCTTCAGCCGCGCCGACACGCACAACTTCATGGCCGCCGTCGGCCCGGACTTCAAAAAGGGCTTCCGCGATCCGGCGCCAGTCAGCAACGCCGACTGGGCCAACACGCTCGCCCAGGTGCTGGGCCTGGAGCTCTCCAGCCGCGGCCAACTGCGCGGGCGGGTGATGACCGAAGCGCTGGTCGATGGCGGGCCCGCGCCGGAGAGCCGCGCGATCGTCCTGCGCTCCGAGCCGGCCGCCAACGGCTTCACCACCGTGCTCAACGCCCAGGAAGCGGCGGGCAAGACCTACTACGACGCCGCCGGCATGCCGGGCCGCACGCTGGGCCTCAAGCCCTAGGGGCTTGGCCCGGCTTCGCCTGGTCGCCGATCCGCCAGCCCGCCGGGCAGGCGCCGACCAGCCGGTAGCGGCGGACTTGCCACGCCGAGACCACCGGCGCTTCCAGGGTGTGCAGGATGAAGGTCGCCTTGAAATCGCGGCTGCGGTCGCCCTCGGTGCGCAGGCTCACCGAATAGCGCCGCTCCGGCGTGCTGCAGAAGGTGACATAGCTGTTGGCTGTCGTGGTGACCTTGTCGGCCAGGCACAGCTCGCCGTTCACATCGGCGATGGTGCGGGTCATGGCGTCGCGGATGCTGCTGTCGGCGCAGATGAACATCTCCGCCGGCGGGGCGCCGCCGATCACCGCGGCGGACCACAGGCGGGGCGGATCGACCGCGGCCTGCACGGCGCGGAAGTGATCGGTGGCGTCGGGGGTCGGCTCGAAGGCGACCATCAGGCCGACCGCGCCGAGAGCGGCCATGGCGAACAGGGCGTAGGGCATGCGCGGCATGGCCGACCTCCGGACGGAGATCGCAGACTACAGATGTAAAATATCTAGATCAAGACGCGACGACGATTTCCGCTGGGCCCTCGCGCAGTCGTCCCACGACCGCGGCGGCGCGGAACCCACTCTCGCGCACCAGAGCCAGCACCGCGTCCGCCGCCTCCGGCGCCACGGCGATCAGCAGGCCGCCGCTGGTCTGCGGGTCGGTGAGCAGATCGCGCCGCCAGTCCGGCAGGTCGCCCGGCAGCCGCACCGCCTCGCCGTAGCTGGCCCAGTTTCGCGTCGAGGCGCCGGTGCGGATACCCGCTCGCGCCAGAGCCTCGACGCCGGCCAGCAACGGCGGCGCGGCGCCGATCTCGGCGGTGAGCCCCGCGCCCCGGCAGATCTCCAGAGCGTGGCCCAGCAAGCCGAACCCGGTGACGTCGGTCACCGCGTGGACGCCCGCGATGTCGCCCAATTCGCGGCCCACCGCGTTGAGCTGGGTGGTCGACGCGATCAGGGCCGCATAGCCGGCCGCGTCCAACGTCTCCTGTTTGAAGGCTGCGCTCAGCACGCCGACGCCCAGCGCCTTGGTGAGGATCAGCAGGTCACCCGCCCGCGCCGTGCGGTTGGTCAGCACCTTGTCCGGATGCACCAGCCCCAACGCCACCAAGCCGTAGATGGGCTCGACGCTGTCGATGGAATGGCCGCCCGCCACCGGAATGCCCGCCGCCGCGCAGACCGAGGCGCCGCCCTCCAGGATCGCGCGGATGGTCTCCGGCTTGAGCTTGTCGATCGGCATGCCGACGATGGCCAGCGCCAGGATCGGCGTCCCGCCCATGGCGTAGACATCCGACAGGGCATTGGTCGCCGCGATCCGCCCGAAGTCGAACGGGTCGTCCACCACCGGCATGAAGAAGTCGGTGGTGGCCACCAGGGCCTGGCTGTCGTTGAGCCGCCAGACCGCGGCGTCGTCGGAGCTCTCGGTCCCCACCATCAGGTCGGAGAAGGCCGCTGTGGCCGGCATGCCCTTCAGGATCGACTGCAGCACCGCCGGCGCCAGCTTGCAGCCGCAGCCGCCACCGTGGGCGAGGGAGGTGAGGCGAGGGGTGGCTTCTGGGGTGGCTTCTGGGGCGATCGCTGTCATAGGCTCGCTTATAGTGCGGGACGTCCCGCGAACCGAAAGCCTTCGCGTGGCCGAGATCGAGATCCTCAAGTCGGCCGACCCCGAAAGCCTGGCGGCCTTCGACACAATCATCGACGTGCGCAGCCCGGCCGAGTTCGCCGAGGATCACGCGCCCGGCGCGGTGAACCTGCCGGTCCTCACCAACGACGAGCGCGCCGCCGTCGGGACTATCTACGTCCAGCAGAGCCGGTTCCTGGCGCGCCGCCTGGGCGCCGCCCACATCGCGCGCAACATCGCCCACCACCTGGAAACCGCGCTGGCCGACAAGCCGGGCGCTTGGCGGCCGCTGGTCTATTGCTGGCGCGGCGGCCAGCGGTCGAACGCCATGGCCACCATCCTCAGCCAGGTGGGCTGGCGCACCTCGCTGCTGGCCGGCGGCTACAAGACCTGGCGCGCGCATGTCTCCCAGCGGCTCTATGGCGACACACTGCCGCTCGACGTGGTGCTGCTGGGCGGTGACACCGGCTCGGGCAAGACCGAGGTCCTGAACCTGCTGGCCGCGCGCGGCGTCCAGATCATCGACCTGGAAGGCCTCGCCGCCCATCGGGGCTCCCTGCTGGGCGCACTGAAGGACCGGCCGCAGCCCAGCCAGAAGATGTTCGAGAGCCGCCTGCTGGGCGAGATCGACCGGCTCGATCCGAGCCGCCCGGTCGTGGTGGAGGCGGAGTCCAGCAAGGTCGGCGAACGGATGGTCCCGCCGGGCCTCTGGCAAGCCATGGCCGGCGCGCCGCGCATCGACCTCTCCGCCCAGGCGCCCGAACGCGCCGCCTATCTGGTTCGCGCCTACCGCGACATCGTCGAGGACCGCGCCCAGCTCGACGAGGCGCTGCGCCGCCTGCCCACCGCGCCCAGCGCCAAGCGCCTCGCCGCCTGGACGGCGCTGGCCGACGCCGGTGAGTTCGAGACCCTGGCCCTGGCGCTCATGGAGCTGCACTACGATCCGGCCTATCGCCGCTCCAACGCCAAGGATGCGCGGCCCCGGCTGGCGACCCTGCAACTGCCGACGCTCGCGCCCAGCGATCTTTCCGCCGCCGCCGACGAGATCGTGCGCCTCCTCGCCGCGCGGCCCTGATAGACTGCGACGCACACAAGGAGTCCGGTCATGGCCAAGGGTCAGAAGAAGTCCAACAAGGAAGTTCGCAAGCCCAAGAAGGAAAAGCCGAAGCCGCCCGAGTCCATCTCGCTGAGCACCAACCAGAAGCGCTGACACCCGCGGCCCATGCAGTCGCGCATGACAGCCGTGCGTTCCTGCGGCTGGCGGGCGGCGGTCGTGGCGGCTAACCCTGGCGTCCGACGCAGGGGGATCGCCATGTTTGCGGGACACTATTCAGCGGCGCTGGCCGCCAAGGCCGCGGAGCCCCGCGCGCCGCTCTGGACCTACGTCATCGGCTGCCAGCTCCTCGACGTGGGCTGGTCGGGCCTGATCATGACCGGGGCTGAGAAGGCGCGCATGGATCCGAGCCTGCCGGGCTCGCCCCTGGTGCTCTACGAGATGCCCTACACCCACAGCCTGCCCGGCGCGCTGGTCTGGTCGCTGGCCGCCGCGCTCGCCGTGCGGTTCGCGATGCGCCTGCCCTGGCGCGCGGCCGTGTTCGTCGCCGCGACGGTGTTCTCGCACTGGCTCGCCGACCTGCTGGTCCATCGCCCGGACCTGGAGCTGTGGTTCGGCGGCGCCAAAGTGGGCTTCGGCCTCTGGAACTACCCGGTGGCCGAGCAGGCCGTCGAGATCGGCCTCCTGGCCGTGGCCGGCGCCTTCTGGGTTGGCTGGCGGGTGCGCGCGGGCCGCAAGGTCTGGCCCGCCGCGACCTTCCTCGCCTTCATCACCGCTCTGCAGATCTTCGCCCTCAGCGCGCCGGAGGGCGGCGGACGGATCCAGATGGGTGCGGTGGCGCTGGCCGCCTACCTCGGGGTGGGCCTCGTCGCCTGGCTTGTCGAACGCGGCCCGGTTGACGTTGCGGACCGCTTGCCCGCCGCCTGAGACCGCGCATAGTGCCGCCCAAGGCCGGGATCACGGCCGCTGGGAGAGGGCGACTATGAAGATCATCAAGCTCGCGCTGGCGCTGGCCTTGGCGGCGACCGTGGCCGCCTGTCAGAAGTCGTCGTCGGCCGGAAACGTCGACGGCGCGCGGATCGCCGCGGCCGACGGCAACGCCGAGTGGGTCTCCTACGGCAAGGGCTACTCCGAGCAGCGGTTCTCCCCGCTCGACAAGATCTCCACCGCCAACGTGGGCCAGCTGGGCCTCGCCTGGTACGCCCAGTTCGACACCGACCGCGGCCAGGAGGCGACGCCCCTGGTGGTGGACGGCGTGCTCTACACCACCACAGCCTGGTCCAAGGTCTATGCCTTCGACGCGGCCACCGGGAAGCAGATCTGGGCCTACGATCCCAAGGTCGACGGCGCCAAGGGCTTCGACGCCTGCTGCGATGTGGTCAACCGCGGCGTCGCCGTGTGGAAGGGCCGCGTCTACGTCGGCACCATGGACGCGCGGCTGGTCGCGCTCGACGCCAAGACCGGCGCGGTCGCCTGGCAGGCCCAGGTGGGCGATCCCAAGACGCCGTTCACGATCACGCAGGCGCCGCGCGTGGTGAAGGACAAGGTGCTGATCGGCGAGTCCGGTGCGGAATACGGCGTGCGGGGGTTCCTGGCGGCCTATGACGCGGCCACCGGCAAGAAGCTCTGGAAATTCTACACCCTGCCCAACGCGACCGGGACGCCCGACGGCGAGCCCTCCGACAAGGTCCTGAAGGAAAAGGCCATGGCCACCTGGCCCGACGGCCAGTGGAAGACGGTGGGCGGCGGCGGCACCGTCTGGGATTCCATCGTCTATGACCCGGCCCTCAACCTGATCTACTTCGGCGTCGACAACGGTACCCCCTGGGACCAGGAGAAGCGCTCCGGCGGCAAGGGCGACAACCTCTTCCTGTCGTCCATCGTGGCGATCAACGCCGACACCGGGGAGTACGTCTGGCACTACCAGGTGAACCCGGGCGAGAGCTGGGATTATTCGGCCGTGCAGCCGATGATCCTGGCGGACCTGACCATCGCCGGTAAGCCCACCAAGGTGCTGATGCAGGCGCCGAAGAACGGCTTCTTCTACGTGCTCGATCGCACGAACGGAAAGCTGCTGTCGGCCAAGAACTATGTGCCGGTCACCTGGGCCAAGAGCATCGACATCGCCTCAGGCCGCCCGGTCGAAAACCCCGAGGCCCGCTACAAGAACGGCAGCGTCGACCTGCAGCAGCCGGGCCCGCTCGGCGGCCACAACTGGCACCCCATGTCGTTCAGCCCGAAGACCGGGCTGGTCTATATCCCGGCCCAGGCCGACCCCTTCGCCTACCAGGGGGCCACCAACTTCGCCTACAAGGCCGGCGCCTGGAATCTCGGCCTCAACATGCTGGCCAACGCCGGGCCGCAGACGCCGGCGCAGGCGGCCGCCGCGGCCGCCAGCTACAAGGGCTATCTGGTCGCTTGGGACCCCATCGCTCAGAAGGCGGTCTGGACGGTCGAACATCCCTACTTCTGGAATGCCGGCGTGCTCTCCACCGGCGGCGGCCTGGTCTTCCAGGGTGCGGCCGAGGCCAAGTTCTACGCCTACGACGCGACCAACGGGAAGCAGCTCTGGCAGTACGAGACCGGCAACGGCGTGATCGCTGCGCCGATGACCTACGAGATCAACGGCGAGCAGTACGTGGCCCTGATGGTCGGCGCCGGCGGCGGCGGTCAGGTCTCCGCCCCGGCCCTGCTGCCGGTCCGGCCCCGGCTGCCCGGCCGCCTGCTGGTCTTCAAGCTCGGCGGGAACGTGAAGGCCCCGCCGTTCGTCCTGCCGGCCCAGCCGACCATCGACCTGACCAAGGTCTCGACCACCGGTGACAAGGTCCACGGCTATGTGGTGTTCAACGCCAACTGCCAGGTCTGCCACGGCGCCAACGCCACCGGCTCCTGGCTGCCCGACCTGAAGCGCTCGCCGATGATCACCACCCCGGCCGATTTCAACTCGGTCGTGCTGCAAGGCGTCCGCGCCCACAACGGGATGATCAGCTTCGCCAGGTTCCTGTCGAACCAGGACGTGGAGGACGTGCGCGCTTTCCTGATCAGCCAGGGTAAGGGCGAGGCGCTGCCGGACCCGGCGAAGATCGCGGCGAAGTAGGCCCGGTCAGGCCGAGGTGTTGAGGGCCGCGCCGGGGGCGTAGGCCGGCGGCGGGGGCGCGGTCGCGACGGTCCAGTCGATCTCGCCCGTCTTGGGCTTGTGCTTGGTCGCGTCGGTGTCGGCCGCGCGCTTGTGCGGACGGCCGGCGACCTGGTCGGCCCGGTCGTCGCGCGCCTTCTGCAGGTTGTCGGTGATCTGCTTCATCGCCTTGAAGGCCATGGCCTGGCCGGCCTCGACCGGTGGCGGCGCCTTCAGGGTGGCCAGCGCCTTGGCCCGTTCCGCGGCCTTGGGATCGTCGGGCGTCAGGTCCAGCTTGGCGAGGTCCGCCAGCACCTTCTTGGCCTGGGCGGTCCAGCTGTCGCTGGTCGGGTCCTGCTTCATCAGGTCCAGCAGGGCCTGGAACGCGGGGGTCTTGGTGAGCCTCGGGTCGGTGATCTTCCTCAGGTCGTCGCCGCCGAATTTGGCGAAGATCTTGTTGGTCACCTTCAGGATGTCGCTGCGCGCCTGGTCGTTGGCCTTCAGGCTGTCCAGCGAGGCGAAGGCGCCCGGCTTGGCCTGGCTCTGGCCGTGGAAGGCGATCTGCTGATCGTCGGGGCTCAGCCGGTTGATCCGGTCCAGCAGGGTCTGGCCGATATCGGCGCTCAGCACCGGGCTGTTCATCTGCGCCTCGACGCTCGCCACGTGGGCGGCGAAGGGGGCGGCCTGGAAGCTCTTCAGCACCGCGTCCCGGGCCGGCCCGCGATCCCGGCTGGCGTTCGCATAGCTGGTCAGCAGGTCGTAGGCGGCGAGCTGGTCCTTGACCGGCATGCGCCCGCTGTCGTCGTTCACGGTCGCCAGCGCGGCCATCAGCGACGCGCCGTCCGGCGCCGCCGCACCGGTCGAGGAGTAGACGTGCATGGCCTTGGGATCGGCGGGACCGAGCGCATCGGCCTGGGCCTGCAGGCTGGCGCGATAGGCGTCAGCCGAGGCGAACCCCGGCCCGCTGGCGGTCTGGGCCTGCAGGTTGAGCGCGCTCACATAGATCTGCTGGTCGGCCGCCGAGAAGCCGTTGAACACCGTCAGCCCGTCGCGGATCGACGTCGCCGTGGTCCCGCCCTGGTCGGTCAGCATGCGTGTGTTCACGGCGTTCAGCAGCGACTGCTGATGCTTGGCGAAGTCGGAGTCATAGAGCGCGGCGCCGGCGACGATGGTCGTGGCCAGGTCCTTCGGCGCGTCGAAATTCTTCCCGTCAGCCACGAAGCCGGCGATCAGGGCATAGGCGTCGATCTGATCGGCGACGGTGGCCTTGCCCGTGGTGTCGTTCAGCAGGTCGGCGGCCTGACGCAGGGCGTCACTGGTAGGCGGGGTCGGGGCGGCGAGGGCGGCTTGCGCGGCGGGCGACAGCGACACTGAATCCGCCGGCGCTGCGGGCGGATCGGTCTGCGGCGACGTCGCCTGGGCTTTCGCCGGTGGCGTCAGGGGTAAGGCCGGTGCTTCTGCGCCGGCGGTCGTCACGAGCATGACTGGGCTCCTGACGGCACCCTTGCCGCCAAGGCCTTAAGCGCCAGTGAACGTGTTCGGCGAGGCGAGCCCTAGGGCAACACCGCGGCGAACTGCTCGGCGATCCAGTCGGCCTGGTCGGCCGTCAGGATCAGCGGCGGGGCGATGCGGATGGTGTGGTCGTGGGTCTCCTTGGCCAGGAGACCGCGCCCCTGGAGTGCTTCGCAAACCCTTCGCGCGCCGCCGGCCTCGGGATGCAGTTCGACGGCGATCATCAGGCCACGCCCGCGGACCTCCTTGACGCTGTCCGCCTTGATCGCGGCCAGTGAGGCCTGCAGGCGATCGCCGATCCGCGCCGCGTTGCCGATCATGTCTTCATCCACCAGCACCTTCAGCGCCGCACGCGCGACCGCGCAGGCCAGCGGATTGCCGCCGAAGGTCGAGCCGTGCTCGCCGGGATGCAGCACGCCCATGGCCTCGTTGTTCGAGAGCACGGCGGACACCGGATAGAAGCCACCGCTGAGCGCCTTGCCGATCAGGGTCAGGTCCGCCTCGACGCCCTCGTGCTCCTCGGCCAACAGCTTGCCGGTGCGGCCGAGCCCCGTCTGGATCTCGTCGAGGATCAGCAGGACGTTGTGCTGCGTGCAGAGCTCCCGCGCCCGCTTCAGATAGCCGGCTGGCGGGATGATCACGCCCGCCTCGCCCTGGATCGGCTCCAGCAGCACCGCCGCCGTGTTGGGCCCGATGGCCGCTTCCAGCGCGTCGGCGTCGCCGTACGGCGTTACCTTGAACCCGGGCGCGAACGGCCCGAAGCCGGCCCGCGATGTGGGATCGGTGGAGAAGCCGACGATGGCCACCGTGCGGCCGTGGAAGTTGTCGGCGGCGACGATGATCTCGGCCTGGTCGCGGGCGACGCCCTTGACCTCGTAAGCCCATTTCCGCGCGAGCTTGATGGCGCTCTCCACCGCCTCGGCGCCGGAATTCATCGGCAGGGCCTTGTGGCTGCCGGTCAGCGCGCAGAGCTCCTGGTAGAAGAGCCCGAGCTGGTCGTTGCGGAACGCGCGGCTGGTCAGCGTCAGGCGGCCCGCCTGCTCGACCATGGCGGCCAGGATCTTCGGATGGCAGTGGCCCTGGTTCACCGCCGAATAGGCGCTGAGGCAGTCGAGGTAGCGGTTCCCATCCACGTCCCATACGTGGACGCCCGCGCCGCGGGTCAGGACCACGTCCAGCGGCTTGTAGTTCTTGGCGCCGTAGGTGGCTTCGAGGTCGGTGAGGCGGCGGGCGATGGCGATGTCGTTCATGGCGAAAGCTCCTATTCGGCGGCGAGCAGGGCGCGGGCGGGGTCGCTGGTCCGGTCGAGGCGCAGCGTCATGCAGTAGGCGGCGCCGCCGGACAGGATGAAGGGGTCGAGGTCGATCTCGGTGGGGACGAAGCCGTGGGCGCGCAGCTTGCGGCGCAGCGACGCCGGGGCCTTGGCCATGATCACCTGCTGGCCCAGGTTCACCGCGTTGACACAGAAGGCGGCGGCCTCGCGGTCGGAGGCTTCGATGCGCAGTTCCGGCGGCACTAACGCGCGGATCGTCGCCAGGGCGTCCGCCGTGAACGCCGGCGGGTAGTAGAGCAGGACGCCGCCGGCCAGCGGGCAGAAGCAGGTGTCCAGGTGGTAGAAGCGGTCGGAAGCGAGCTCCAGCGGGACCACCTCGCGGCCGAAGGTGCGGGCGATGACGCCCACCGAGGCGCGGCTGGAACGGGGGCCATAGCCGACCCAGAAGTGGCTGCGATCGGCGTCCCAGATCGCGTCGCCCGCGCCTTCCTGCAGCACGCCGTCGGGCAGGTCGTGGACCTCGCTGACCAGGCCGCGCCGCTGCAGACCGGCGAAGGCGGTGCGGAACACCGCCTCCTCGCCCTGCCGCTCGGGATGGCGGAACCGCGCCAGCAGCACCCGGCCGTCCAGCACCACGGCGGCATTGGCTGGGAACACCAGGTCGGGTAGGCCACGCACCGCCTCGACGGTCTCGATGTGCGCGCCGGCCGCCTTGAGCGCGGCCTTCAGCGCGGCCGCGGCGGTCTTGGCGGCGGCCAGGCTGTCGGCGCCCCAGGCGCCCGGCCGCATCCACGGATTGATCTGGTAGCAGACGTCGAAACAGTCCGGATCGGTCATCAGGAAGGTGGGCATCGGCAGCCTCTGATCGCTTCGGGACTCAGAGGGTGGCGCGCAAGGCCGCTAGCGAATAGCGAGCAAGATGCTGCAATTCGCGCTACGATCTAGCGATATGCTCAGATGAGGCGACATTATGATGGATGATCTGGACCGCCGGCTGCTCGCCCTGCTGCGCGCCGACTCCCGCGAGCCCGTGGCCTCGCTGGCCGGAAAGCTGAAGGTTTCCCGCGGCACCGTGCAGAACCGCATCGCGCGCATGCTGAAGCCCGGCGGCGCCATCCAGGCCTTCACCGTGCGCACCCGCCCGGAGATGGAGGCCGCGCGCGTGCGCGCCATCATGTCCATCGCCATCGAGGGCGAGCGCTCCGCCGCGGTGGTCGCGGCGCTGAAGGGCTTCCCGGAGGTCGACAAGATCCACACCACCAACGGCCGCTGGGATCTGATCGCCGAGCTGGAGGTGGAGACCCTGGCGGAATTCAGCCGCGCCCTGGACCAGATCCGCACGCTCACCGGCATCGCAGCCACCGAGACGTCGATCCTTCTGGCCACCCAGAAGCTCTGAGGGCTAAACCTGACGGCATGAACGCGCCCCTGAAGACCGACACCCTGCCGCAGTGGAATCTCGGCGACCTCTACGCCGGCCGCGACGACCCCAGGATCGCCACCGATATCGCCAAGGCCAAGGCCGCCAACGACGCCCTGGCCGCGCTCGAGGGCCGCTTCCTGGCCAGCCGCGCCAACGCGCGCGTCCTGGGCGAGCTGCTGGTCAATGGCGTCGGCCTCTACGAGCAGGCGACCAATGGCCTGTGGGGCGTTGGCGCCTATGCGGGCCTGGCCGCCTCCACCGCCCGCGACGACCCGGCCTGGGCCAAGTTCGAGGCCGATCTGCGCCAGACCTCCTCGCAGATCGCCGCCGAGAGCCTGTTCTTCACGCTCGAGCTCAACCAGCTCGACGACAACGAGATCGAGGCCGCCTTCCGCGCGCATCCGCCGGCCGCCCGCTGGCGCCCCTGGATCCGCCGCGTGCGCCTGTCGCGGCCGCACGAGCTGACGCCCGACCTGGAGCGGATGCTGATCGACCGCGGGCCGGCCGTCGCCAACTGGAGCCGGCTCTCCGACGAGACGCTGGCCACGCTCACCGCCAAGGTCGGCAAGGACACGCTGACCCTTTCCGAGACGCTGAACCGCCTCTCCGACCCTGACGCGGCGCGGCGCAAACAGGCCGCCCAGGCCCTGGCCAAGTCGCTGGAGGCGAGGTCCTCGACGCTGGCGCTCTGCCTCAACACCCTGGCCTTCGAGAAGCAGGTGGAGGACCGCTGGCGGAAATATCCCGACCCGGCGGCCTCGCGCCACATCGCCAACGAGGTCCACGCCGACGCCGTCGCCGCCCTCGAAGCCGCGGTGGTGGAAAGCTACGAGAGCGTCAGCCACCGCTACTATCGGCTGAAGGCCAAGGTCATGGGCCGGCCCTACCTCGACCAGTGGGACCGCAACGCCCCGCTCGATACCGCCCAGCCGCGCACCTACAGCTGGGACCAGGCCAAGGCCATGGTGCTGGAGAGCTTCTCGGCGCTGGCGCCCAAGTTCGCCGACACCGCCCAGACCTTCTTCACCCACCCCTGGATCGACGCTCGCCCGCGCGCCGGCAAGCAGTCCGGCGCCTATTCCCACTCGGTGACCTCGGAGCACCACCCGTTCGTGTTCCTGAACTACATGGGCGAACGGCGCGACGTGCTGACGCTCGCACACGAGCTCGGCCACGCGGTGCACCAGACGCTCTGTTCCCCGCTCGGCACCCTGCTGGCCGACACGCCGCTGACGCTCGCCGAGACCGCCTCGATCTTCGGCGAAGGCTTGGTGTTCGAACGCCTGCTGGCCAATGCCAGCAAGGCCGAGCGCAAAGGCCTGCTGGCCGGCAAGATCGAGGATGGGATCAACACCGTCGTCCGCCAGATCGCCTTCCACCGCTTCGAGACGCGGTTCCACGCCGCGCGCCTGGCCGGCGAGGTGTCCGCCGAGGAGATCGGCGCCATATGGCTGGAGACCATGGGTGAAAGCCTCGGCCCCGCCATCAAGCTCAACGCCGGCTACGAGCACTACTGGGCCTATGTCAGCCACTTCGTGCACGCGCCCTTCTACGTCTACGCCTACGCCTTCGGCGACCTGCTGGTCCGCAGCCTGATGGAAAAGCGCCGCGAAGACCCCGCCGCCTTCGCGCCCCTCTACGAAGACCTCCTCGCCGCCGGCGGCACCCGCACCTACGTCGAGGCGCTGGCGCCCTTCGGGTTGAACCCGCGGGAGAAGGCGTTCTGGGCCGCGGGGATGAAGCAGCTGGAGCGGCTGGTGGACGAGTTCGAGGCGCTGGTTTGAGCGCCGTGACCTTCCCCATCCTCGAACACGTCGCCAAGTCCGACCGGCACACGACCTTCTACCTCTCCTGCGGCGACCCGCAGGCGACGCCGATCATCTTCGTCCACGGCTGGCCGGAGCTTTCCATCTCGTGGCGCCATCAGCTCCCGGCGTTCGCCGCCCTGGGCTTCCGCGCCATCGCGCCGGACATGCGCGGCTATGGCCGCTCCAGCGTCTACGGCCGCCACGAGGACTATCGCGTGGAAGAGATCGTCGCCGACATGGTCGAGCTGCTGGATCACCTGGGCGCGGAGAAGGCGATCTGGGTCGGCCACGACTGGGGCGCGCCCATCGTCTGGAGCCTGGCCCAGCATCACGCCGACCGCTGTCACGGCGTCGCCAACCTTTGCGTGCCCTACATCCCCGACGGCTTCGCGCCGGAGAAGATCATCGCGCTGGCCAACCGCGACATCTATCCGCTCGACCGCTTCCCGGCCGCCCAGTGGGACTACATGCTGTTCTACCTGGAGAGCTTCGCCCAGGCGCAGGCCGGGTTCGAAGGCAACATCCGCGCCACCGTGAAGCTGCTGTTCCGCGCCGGCAGTCCGGCGGGTGTCGGGCAGCCGGCCGGCACCGCGATGGTGCGCGCCAACGCCGGCTGGTTCGGCGGCGGCGCGGCGCCCGACCTGCCGCGCGACGAGAGCGTGCTGACGGAGGCTGACGAGGACGCCTATGTCGCCGGCCTGGAGCGCAACGGCTTCTTCGGCGCCGACAGCTGGTACATGAACCCCGACGCCAACATCGCCTTCGCCGCGCGCGCACCGAACGGCGGGCGCCTGACCCTGCCGGTGCTCTTCCTGCACGCGGCCTACGACTACGTCTGCGCGACCGCGGACTCCCGGCTCGCCGACCCCATGCGCGCCCATTGCGCGGACCTCACTGAGGCCACCGTCCCCTCCGGCCACTGGATGGCCCAGGAGCAGCCCGTGCGGGTCAACGCCGCGCTCGCCCAATGGCTGGCCGTGAAATTCCCGCAGCTTTGGCCCTCCGGCGCCTGACCGCCGGATGCTCGTCGCCCTGGCCCTGGCCGCGACGCTCAGCGCGCCCTGCCGCACCGTGCATGGCCGCGCTTTCCAGGCGAATGGCGCGCCGGCCGTGCGCATCGCGGTGATCGGAACCCGCCGGATTCTCGGCGTCGTGCAGCCGAACGAGAGCTTCGACGACCTGCCGGCGCCCCTGCGCGAGATCTGGGGACGGACGCCCGGCGAGCCCGGCCCGCCGGTCCTGGGCGACTTCCGCGTCTGCCCTCTGGCGCCGTCGCGTCCGGGGCGACTGCAGAGGGTCCGCCTGATGAGCGCGGCGCACCTGATCGCCCAGGCGCCCTAGCGGCGCGCTCAGCTTTTTCGCATCTCCCTGTCGGATCGGTGCGTTTCCATCCGTCCTCTGCGCGAACGCCAAGGAGAGATGCCATGAAGATCACCCGAGCCCTCTGCGCCCTGAAGGCGTCGTCCGTCCTGCTGGTCGCCAGCCCCGCCATCGCCGCGACGGCCGCGCCCGCCCCCGCGCCGCAACCGCCGGCCGGCGCCTACGTCGTGGACAAGGCCCACAGCTCGGTGACCTTCCGGGTCAGCCACCTGGGCTTCTCGCACTACACCTCGCGGTTCGCGGCCTTCGACGCCAAGCTGAAGTTCGATCCGGCCCACCCCGCCGCCATGGCGGTGAACGCGGTGATCGACGTCAATTCCCTGGCGCTGAACACCCCGCCCGCCGGCTTCCACGACCAGCTCATGGGCAAAGAGTTCTTCGACGCCGCGAAGTTCCCGCAGATCACCTTCAAGTCCACCAAGGTCGCGCTCACCGGGGCGCACACCGCCAAGGTCACCGGCGACTTCACCCTGCACGGCGTGACCAAACCGGTGACGCTCGAGGTCACCTACAACGGCGGCTATCCGCCCATGGCCATGGACCCGGGCGGCGCGCGCGTCGGCTTCTCGGCGCACGGGACGATCAAGCGCTCAGCCTTCGGCATGGGCTATGGCGTGCCCGCGGCCGGCTCCAACTTCGGCGTCGGCGACGACGTCGACATCGCGATCGAGACCGAGTTCAACTCGAAGCCCACGCCCCCGGCGCCCGCCGCGAAGTAGGCTCAGCGCTTGTCCAGCCAGGCGCGCATGTCGGCGGCTTCCTTGCGGCCGCTCATCAGATAGCGGACGTCGGAGCCCACGGTGACCAGATCGAAGCCGCGATCGATCATCTGCTGCGAGTAGCCGACGCTGTTGGTGTGCACGCCGACCTTGATCCCGGCCTTGCGGCAGGCGGCCCTGATCTGGTCGAAGGCGGCCAGCAGCTCCGGCCGCTGGCTGTCCTGGCCCGGCGGTCCGCCCATCGCCAGCGAGAGATCCGACGGGCCGATATAGACCCCGTCCAGTCCCGGCGTGGCGCAGATGGCGTCGAGGTTGGCGAGCCCGCCGGCGGTCTCGATCATCGCGAAGGCCAGCATCTCGTCGTTGGCCTTGGCCAGGTAGTCGGCCCCGCCATAGACCGCCGCCCGCGTCGGGCCCGACGAGCGGTAGCCGGCCGGCGGATAGCGGCACGCCTCGACGAAGGCGGCGCACTCGGCGGCGTCATTGACCATCGGGCAGATGATCCCGTAGGCCCCGGCGTCCAGCGCCCGCATGATCTCGCCGGGCTGGTTCCACGAGACCCGCACCAGCGGCGTGGTCGGCGTGGTCGATATGCCCTGCAGCATGGCCAGCATTTCCGCGTAGCCGATCAGGCCGTGCTGGGTGTCGATGGTCACCGCGTCCCAGCCCATGCCGGCCATCACCTCGGCGTGGAAGCCGCCCGGCGCGTTCATCCAGCCGTTGATCACGGGCCGGCCCGCGGCCCAGATTTCCTTCAGGCGATTGGCGCGCATTCTCAGTGTTCCGGCGGTTGGTCGATCGTGATGTTCAGCACCTTGTCCTCAAAGCCGGCCAGGGAGGCGCACAGAAGTTGCGCGCTCGCCGAGGCCGAGGCGTTCTTGAAGTAGCTCACCACCACGCCGGCCGGCTCGTAGGTCACTGTGCCGTAGGGCGCGACCCGCTCGTCGTCATCGCCGATCTTGGTCAGAAAGTCGCCCTTCGTGACGAAGCAGATCACCGGCACGGTGTGCTTGTGGCGCGGCATCACCTGGCCCGGCGCGAAGTCCACGCGGGTGGTCTCCACCCGCGACACCGGCTTGGACGGCAGCACCGGAATGATCGCCAGCGGCGTGCGGCTGGGGATCGCCGGCTGGGCGTGGGCCTGAGAGGCCAGCAACAGGACCAGCAGCGGCAGCAGGGCGGTTTTCATCTCAGCGGCTCCAGAGCGTGTGGGCCAGGATGCCCACGCGGGCCTCGATGGCGGCGGCGGCGTCCAGGCAGAGATCCTCGCGGAACCGCTGGCCGATGATCTGGCAGCCCACCGGATGGCCGCCCACCAGCCCCACCGGGGTCGCCGCGCAGGGCAGGCCCAGCACGCTCAGCGCCGAGGTGAAGCGGAAGTCGTTCCAGAAGATCTCGCGCACCTTGGCGTCCCCGCCCAGGTCGGCGTTCACCGCCCACGGCAGCTTCACCGAGACCGGCGTCAGGATCAGCGGGAAGTCCTCCAGGAACACCAGCCATTCGCGGATGATCCGCGCCCTGAGCGCGAGCGCCTTCATGTAGCCCTCGCGGTCGAGGATCGTGGCCATGTGCAGGATGCCGTCGAGCGCGCGGCCGAACTCCGGCGTCGCCATCTGGCGCATCTGCCCGGCCTGCAACACCTCGATCTCCGTGGAGATCAGGTCGCACCAGAGCTGGAAGGCGGTCGAGATATCCGGCGTCTCCACCGCGCGGACGTCATAGCCGGCGTCGGCCAAGTAGCCCGCCGCCTGGTCGATCAGCCCCATCAGCCGCGGGTCGGTGTCCATGTCGCCCGGGATGTTGGCTACGGCCACCTTGATCGCGCCCTCGATCGGCGGGCCGATCAGCGGCGCGGGAACCTGCCAGGTGTCGCGCACGTCGCGGGCGGCCATCACCTCCAGCGCCAGCCGCACGTCGGCGACCTCGCGCGCCAGCGGCCCCTGGGTCGACATCAGCTGCGCCATCATCGGCCGCTCCACCGCCGCGCTCGGATTGAACGCCGGCACGCGGCCCTGCGTCGACTTTATGGTCGAGACGCCGTTGCAGAACGCCGGCCCGCGCAGCGAGCCGCCGATGTCGTTGCCGTGGGCGATGGTCCCGATGCCCGAGACGATCGAGGCCCCGGCGCCGCCGGAGGAGCCGCCGCAGGTGATCGCGTGGTCCCAGGGGTTGAGCGTCAGGCCGTGCAGGGGATTGTCGGTGAAGGCGCGGAGCGAGAACTCCGGCGTGTTGGTGAGGCCGAGCACGATCGCCCCGGCCTTCCTGAAGTTGGCGGCCACGGCGGAATCGCCCGGCGCGATATTGTCCTTCAACGCGACCACGCCGTTGGAGTTGGCCTGGCCCTCGAGGTCGATGTTGATCTTGAGCGTGATCGGCACGCCGTGCAGGGCGGGCAGTTCGTCGCCCTGCGCCTGGGCCTCGTCGGCGTCGCGCGCGGCGCTGAGCGCCTGGTCGCTAAGGTCGACGACCACCGCGTTGATCGCCGGATTGGCCTCCTGCAGCCGCGCGATGTGGGCGGCGACCACCTCTTCGGACGAGATGCGTCCCGCCTTGATCGCCGCGGCCGTCTCCACGGCCGACCACTGCCAGATCGGTCTCGATGTCATGGCTGCCCCTTCACAGGCTCATGCGAGCCCGCCAGCGCGGCGACGTCAAGGACGCGCACTCCGCCTAGGGGTGGAACAGCCGCGTCGTGTAGGTGACCCAGGCCGGGTCGTGCCACAGGAAGGTCGCCAGCGCCTGGCCGGCCAGGGCAAAGGCCGCGCCGACCACATAGACCGGGTGCAGCCGCTTGCGCGTGATCAGGTCGTAGACGCCGATGCCGATGATCATCAGGCCGGTGACGCCGTAGTCGCCGATATGCTCGGGCCAGAACCCCTTGCCGTAGGCGTGCTCCAGCGGAGGGCCGAGGAAGCGCCCGTAGCCCGCGTCGGCGATCACCAGGGTGCCCAGCAGCATCAGCCGCTTGTGTGCCGAGGCGTTGTTGCGAAGCAGGACGCCCGCACCGCTCAGCACCGTGAACGAGACGCAGTCGATCAGCTGGATCGAATAGAACCCCGGGTCGCCGGTGGGCGTGCCGAATGTCCGCCGCTGAACGCTCCAGGCGACCGCCACGCCGAGTACCGGAATGAGCGCGCCCCAGCCCACCATCGCCAAGCCCAGCGTCCGATGGATCGTCACGCGCCGGGTGCGGATCAGCAGCACCTGGGCGGTGAGCAGCACCAGCCAGCCCATGAAGACCGCCGCGTGGATATGGGTGACCAGCACGAACGGCGTCTCGTGCTTGACGAAGTGGGTGGTGAGCTCGGGGATGAAGCCCAGCCCGATCCCCAACCAGATCAGCGCCACCCAGGTGAGGAAGAAGTTGCGGTCCCACGGATGGTTGGGCGGGAACGGCCTGGTCGGCGCCGCGCTGGGCGCGGTCAGTGTGGATGCGGTCACGAGCAAGCCCCCCGGTTGCAGGCCGCGAAGCTAGTCTGTGCGAGGAGGCGCCACAACCGAACAGATTTGATCGCGCTCTAGTGCGACGAGCCGCCGATGTAATCCGGTAGGTCGCCGTAGAAGTCGCCGACCCCGGCGGTGAGTGCGGTCACCAACTCGCGCTCGGCCTCGCTGACCTGCGGGTTCCAGGTGTCGAGGATCAGCACGGCGCGGGGCTCGTCGCTGTCGTTCCACGCCTCGTGCTCAATGGTGTCGTCGAACACGAAGGCCTTGCCCGGCTCCCACGACCGCGTCTCGCCGCCCACCCGGAAGCCGCAGCCCGGCGGCACGACCAGCGGCAGGTGGACGATCAGGCGCGCGTTGTTCACCCCCACGTGCGGCGGGATGCGGGTCTTGGCGTCGAGGATCGAGAACACCGCCGTGGGGCCGGTGCGCAGCAGGTCGCATTGCGGCCAGGCCTTCAGCGCCTGCGCGGTCTTCGGGCAGCGCGCCAGGTTCTCGGCGACCGGCACGCCGGCCTTCCATAGATAGAAGACCCCCCAGCGCCGCGAGTTGTTGAGCTCGCGCCAGCGAGCGTGCGGGAACTTGTCGGCGACGTAGGGCTCGAGACCCGCTTGGCCATCCGCCAGCACGTCCATCAGTTCGCCGCGGATGTCGTTGGTGGCGGCCTCCAGGGCGTCGAGCCACGGGAACTCCGCCCGGTCGTGGAACTCCTGCGCCGGCAGCTGCGGGAAATAGAGGAACGACGGCGAGGGACGATAGACGCGCCGCTTGCGCAACAGGATGTCCTGGCATTGGTCGAACCGCTCCAGGCGCGCATTGCCGTGCCGCGCCCGCAGCTCGCCCAGCCGGTCGGCCAGGTAGCTCTCCAGCGCCTTGTCGTTGGCGTCGACGCAGGCCTTGGCGTGGGCGAGAACCGGCTCGGCCGAGCGCGACAGGAACTGCGGGATGGACTGCAGGGCGGTGCGGTAGACGGCTGCCGCGGTGCGGGCTTCGCCGTCAGCCTCGAAGCGCCGCCCGGCCTGCAGCAGGGTCTTGAACCCGCCCGCCGGCAGCCCGTCGATCAGCGCGCCGATCTCCGCCTCGTCGCCGTACGCCATTGAGCAAGCCCCACCGGAAGGGCGTCGTTGCTGCGGGCGTTCCCCGGCGCCGACCACCCGGTTTTCGACGGGCGGTCCGTCAGGCGTGACGAACGGTGTTTGATGCGTTCGATGCTGATTACATTGGTTATTTGCGTAACGACACTCGGCTCGGAGGTAGGCCTGAACGGGTCTGTCGGGGTGACCGGACCTAGTACTGCCCGTAGCGCCCCTTCACCGAGTCCAGCAGCTTGGCCGCGTCGTAGCCGATGCCGTCCTTGAACACGATCTCGACGTTCTCGATGTCGTTGATCGTTTTCGACGGGTCGCCCTTCACCACTACCAGGTCGGCGTTCTTGCCAGCCGCCACCGAGCCGGTGCGGTCGGCCAGGCCCAGGTAGGTCGCTCCGTTCAGAGTGGCGATCTTCACCGCCTCGACCGGCGTGAAGCCGGCCTCGACTAGGAGTTCGACCTCGCGCTGGTCGCCGAAGCCGGGGATCACGCCGCCGTTGCCGGTGGGATCGGGCCCGGCCAGCAGCAGCCCGCCGGCGGCGACGAACTTCCGCTCCAGGGCCAGGTCGTTCTGATAGGCCCGCACGCCGTCCGCATAGCGCTCGCGCGGCGCCTGGTTCACCAGGTTGCGGGAATAGAGATAGGCCTCGCGCGCCTCCACGGTCAGCACCGCCATGGCCTTCGGGTTCAGCGGCGCATGCATCGGCACCCGCTGTTCGAAGACCGGCAGGGTCGAGGTCACCGCCACATGGTGGTCGACCAGCAGCTTGATCAGCGCCGTGGCCTCCGGGCTGTCCGGGGTCATGGCCAGCAGGGTCGCATTGCCCGTGCTCTCCGAGCATCTGTCCGGCTGCTTGCCCGGATCGAGCTGGGTGTTGACGAAGAAGCCGTGCTCCAGGTTGTCGATGCCCAGCGCCACGGCCTCCGGATAGGTCACCGAGCAGAGGTGGCCGGTGACCTTGATCCCGCGCTTGTGCGCCTCGGCGATCGCCGCGCCCAACTCGGCGCGGGTGATGTTCATGTAGGCCTTGAACGAGGTCGCGCCCATGTCGGCCCAGTAGGCCACCGTGCGGGTGGCGTCGGCGGCGTCCTTCAGCGGGTGCATCTGGATGAAGGCGCTGCCCGAGCCCTCCAGGTAGGGGCCGGTCACGTCCATGTGCGGCCCGGCCATGCCGCCGGAATCGATCAGGCTTTTGACGTTGAGGTCGACGTAGGGCTCGACGCTGCCCGTGGTGCGCATGGTGGTCACCCCGGCCGCCAGGTAGAGTCGCGGCGACGAGAAGGTCATCTGCGGAACCATCAGCGGCGGCTCGGAGTGCCCGGCCGCGTCCAGGTTGGGCCGGGCGATGTAGTACATGTGGTCGTGCATGCCCACGAGGCCCGGGAGCACCGTGTGGCCGGTCAGGTCCAGCACCTGCGCGCCGGCTGGGGCGGCCAGCTCCGGCCCGCCCACCGCGACGATCTTGCCGCCCGAGATCACGACCGTGCGGTCCGCCTGCGCCGGCGCGCCGGTCCCATCGATCAGCCGGGCGTGGCGCAGGACCACCTGGCCGGCGGCGACCTTCACATAGGGCTGCACGGCCGGGCCGGGCCCGATCGGCTGGGCGAGGATCTGCGGCGCCGCCTGGGCGCCCATCCCGAGGCTCAACGCCGCCGCGCCACCCAACACCCAAGCCTTGATCATGACCCCTCCCAAATCCGAAGCGCGACCCTAGCGCCGGGACGAACCGCTTGCCATTTTTCAAACGCTCGTTAGTCACGAGCGCTTGCGAGGAGCCCCAATGGCGCAAGACGACAAGCCCGCGAAGAGCCCGGAGGTCAGCTACGACGACCGGCCGTTCCCCTCGACCGGCGAGCTGCCGCCCGAGGTCCAGGCCCCGCTGGCCGAGTACAAGGGCGAGCCGCCGCCGGCGCCGCAGTGGTTCAAGGACGCCATCGCTCAGGAGCCGGAGCGGATTTTCGTGGAGTCCCTGGGCTCCAAGCTCGAGGTGCTGGTCTGGGGCCAGGTGGGCAAGCCAGGCCTGCTGTTCGTGCACGGCAACTCGGCCCACGCCGACTGGTGGAGCTTCATCGCCCCCTTCTTCGCCGAGGACTATCGGGTCGCGTCCATGTCCCTGGCCGGCATGGGCGCGTCGGACTGGCGCGACCGCTACGCCTTCACCGACTTCTCCGAGGACGCCGAAGCCGTGGCCCGTGCGGCCGGGCTCTACGAGGGCGGCGTCAAGCCGATCTATATCGGCCACTCGTTCGGCGGCGGCCAGGTGTTCTTCGCCGCGGCCAACAACCCCGAGCGGATGCGCGCCGCGATCCTGGTGGACACCGGCTTCGGCCCGCCGCCGGAGGAGCTGGCCAAGCGCCAGGCCCAGATGGAGGCGATCCGCAACATCCCCACCGCCGACCGTCCCAGCCGGGTCTATGCGACCCTGCCCGAGGCGCTGAACCGCTTCCGCCTGATGCCGCCGCAGCCGGCCGGCAACCCGTTCATCGCCGACTTCATCGCCCGCCGATCGCTGAAGAAGGTCCCGCTGCCCAACGGCGACAAGGGCCCGGACGGCTCCGGCGAGGGCTGGACCTGGCGGTTCGACCCCAACATGTGGGCCAAGCTCGACCGCGGCGGCATGATGCAGCAGCGCGCCCAGACGCCGCACGGGGTGAAGGTGCCGATCGTCCACATCTACGGCGGCAAGAGCCGGATCGTGGAGCACCGCAAGGCCGGCGCCGCCTCGCCCTTCCCGCCGGGGATGATCGAGATCGAGATCCCGGACTCGCACCACCACGTGATGATCGACCAGCCGCTGGCCCTGGTGGCGACGCTCAGGGCCCTGCTGGCCGGTTGGTCGGCCGACGGGGCGGCTTGAGCAGACTGACTGTCTCGTGTAACCCCGGCCGGTAAGAGTCACCTCACCTAGAGAGCGCGCTTCCATGGCCGGCAAGGCTTCCGAGTATCACCGCGGCGAGATGGACATCCACGAGCAGGTGTCGACCTTCCACCTGGTCATGGGCATCACCAAGTGGGGCAGCCTGACGCTGGCCGCGTTCCTGCTGTTCATCGTCCTGTGGTTCTGCACCGACACCGGCTTCCTGGGCGCCTTCATCACCGGGGGCGTGGTGGCGTTCCTGGGCATTCTGCTGCTGCGCAGCCGCGGCGGCGACGAAGCCCACTGACGCCCCCGGAAAGGCGCGCCCGACGCGCCCGTGAGATTCCGACAGACCGCGCCTAAGGAGAGCCTTCCGCATCATGGCCGTCATCGCCGTCACCAAGGAACGCCGGGCCGGAGAGACCCGCGTCGCCGCGGTTCCTGAGACGGTCAAGAAGCTGATTGCGCAGGGTTTCTCGGTGGTGGTCGAGGCCGGCGCCGGGACCGCCGCCTCCTATCAGGACGACGAGTACAAGGCCGCGGGCGCGACGCTGGCCAAGGACGCCAAGACCGCGCTCGCCAAGGCCGACATCCTCTTCAAGGTCCGTAGCCCCGAGGCCGCCGAGATCGCCGCCCTCAAGGCCGGGACCCTGGTCGTCGCCACCCTCAATCCCTACCAGGACAAGACCCAGCTCGCCGCCCTGGCCAAGGCCAAGGCGACCGCCTTCGCCATGGAGTTCGTACCGCGGATCACCCGCGCCCAGGTGATGGACGTGCTGTCGTCGCAGGCCAACCTCGCCGGCTACCGCGCCGTGATCGAGGGCGCGGAGGCCTACGGGCGCGGCATGCCGATGATGATGACCGCCGCCGGCACCGTGGCCGCCGCCAAGGTCTTCGTGATGGGGGTCGGCGTCGCGGGCCTGCAGGCCATCGCCACCGCGCGCCGCCTGGGCGCCGTGGTCACCGCCACCGACGTGCGCCCCGCCACCAAGGAGCAGGTGGAAAGCCTGGGCGCCAAGTTCCTGGCCGTCGAGGACGAGGAGTTCAAGAACGCCCAGACCGCCGGCGGCTACGCCAAGGAGATGAGCAAGGAATACCAGGCCAAGCAGGCCGAGCTGGTCTCCAGCCACATCGCCAAGCAGGATATGGTGATCACCACCGCCCTGATCCCCGGCCGCCCGGCCCCCAAGCTGGTCTCCGCCGCCCAGGTGGCGTCGATGAAGGCCGGCTCGATCATCGTCGACCTGGCCATCGAACAGGGCGGCAACGTCGAGGGCGCCAAGCTGGGCGAGGTGGCGACCACCAAGAACGGCGTGAAGATCCTGGGCATCCCCAACCTGCCGGGCCGCATCGCCGCCGATGCCTCGGCGCTCTACGCCCGCAACCTGATGGCCTTCGCCGGCCTCTTCCTCGACAAGGAGGGCAAGTTCGCCCCCGACTACGAGGACGAGATTCTGAAGGCGGCCCTGGTCACCCAGGGCGGCGCCGTCGTCCACCCCAACCTGAAGAGCTGAGGGCCGCGATGGAAGCCGTCGATCCCACTGTCTTCCGCCTGGCGATCTTCGTGCTGGCGATCTTCGTCGGCTACTACGTGGTCTGGAGCGTGACGCCGGCCCTGCACACGCCGCTGATGGCCGTCACCAACGCCATCTCCTCGGTGATCATCGTGGGCGCCCTCCTGGCCGCCGCCGCGCACGGCGTGGGCGACGCGCCCGCGGGCAACGTCTGGATCTCCAAGGGGGCCGGCGCGGTCGCCACCGCCTTCGCCAGCGTCAACATCTTCGGGGGCTTCCTCGTCGTCAGACGAATGCTGGCCATGTACAAGAAGAAGGCCCCGGCTCCGAAGAAGGAGGGGGCGGCGTGAGTCCCGACCGCATCATCTATCTTCTGTTGGCCGTGGTCTTGGTCGTACGCGCCGGCTACGGCGTGGTCGGAGAGACTCTGCCTCCGCGCATTCAGTCGGGCTTCCTGCGGCTCAGCCGCGTTCCACTCCTATTGCTATTGGCCGCTGCCGCGATCGCCGGGCTTGTTGCTGCGGCCTCAAGGCGAGATTGGCTAGGCGCCTTCGGGGCGGGGTTTGCGCTCTTGGGGGCTCTTACCGGCATCCACGAGCCGCAGCCCGAAGAGCCACCGAAACAAAAGCGTCCGGGAACGTTCGCATGAACGCCAACCTCGCGGCCATCCTCTACATCGTCTCCGGCGTCCTGTTCATCCTGGCGCTGCGGGGCCTCTCCTCGCCGACCACCAGCCAGGCGGGCAACCGCAACGGTATGATCGGCATGACCATCGCGGTCGGCACGACGCTCGCCACCCTGTTCAGCCAGGGCGTGCTGGACGCCATCACGCTCGGCCTGATCGCTGGCGGCGTGGCCATCGGCGGCACGGTCGGCGCGGTGATCGCGCGCCGCGTCGCCATGACCTCGATGCCGCAGCTGGTGGCCGCCTTCCACAGCCTGGTCGGCATGGCCGCCTGTCTGGTGGCGGTGGCCGCCATCCACACGCCCGCCGCCTACGGCATCCTCGGCCCCGACGGCGCCGTGCAGATGAAGTCGCTGATCGAGCTGTCGCTGGGCCTGGCCATCGGCGCGGTGACCTTTACCGGCTCGGTGATCGCCTTCGCCAAGCTGAACGGCAACATGTCGGGCGCGCCGATCCTGCTGCCCGCGCGCCACCTGCTGAACATCCTGATCGGCCTCGGCATCGTCGCCCTGATCGTCATGCTGGTGCTGAGCGGCGGCTCCGCGCTGTGGGCCTTCTGGGGCATCTTCGCGCTCAGCCTGCTGGTCGGCGTGACGCTCATCATCCCCATCGGCGGCGCCGACATGCCGGTCGTGGTCTCCATGCTCAACAGCTACTCGGGCTGGGCCGCCGCGGCGCTCGGCTTCACGCTGGAGAACACCACCCTGATCATCACCGGCGCGCTGGTGGGCTCGTCCGGCGCGATCCTCAGCTACATCATGTGCAAGGGGATGAACCGCAGCTTCGTCTCGGTGATCCTGGGCGGCTTCGGCGGCGATGACGCGGTGGCCGGCGCCGGCGGCAAGGTCGAGACCCGGCCGGTGAAGCAGGGCAGCGCGGAAGACGCCGCCTTCATCATGAAGAACGCGTCCAAGGTGATCATCGTCCCCGGCTACGGCATGGCGGTCAGCCAGGCGCAGCACGCGTTGCGCGAAATGGCCGACAAGCTGAAGGAGGAGGGCGTCGAGGTGAAATACGCCATCCACCCGGTCGCCGGCCGCATGCCCGGCCACATGAACGTGCTGCTGGCCGAGGCCAACGTCCCCTATGACGAGGTCTTCGAGCTGGAGGACATCAACGCCGAGTTCCCGACCGCCGACGTCGCCTTCGTGATCGGCGCCAACGACGTGACCAACCCGGCGGCCAAGACCGACCCGACCAGCGCCATCTACGGCATGCCGATCCTCGATGTGGAAAAGGCCCGCACCGTGCTCTTCGTGAAGCGCGGCATGAGCTCCGGCTATGCTGGCGTCGAGAACGAGCTCTTCTTCCGCGACAACACCATGATGCTGTTCGGCGACGCCAAGAAGATGGTCGAAGGCATCATCAAGAGCCTCTGACCCATCGCCGCGAGGCGAGGAAGAGAACCACGGAAAACACAGAAAGAGCACGGAAGGCGCCGAGCCCGCTCCGCTGCCCGAGCCCGGTTGAATCGCGCGCTTTGCGCGCCATGAATTCATCCACCGCTCTCGAAGCCTGAATCCCCTTCCGTGCTCTTTCTGTGTTTTCCGTGGTTCAAAGACTGAGCCTGCCCAATCCCAGGCATTTCGCCTTTATTGCGCCGGTCCTGCGCCGCTGACCTTACAGCGTCACATCCGGCTGCATATGTGGCCTGGCATCCAAGACAACCGGAGGCGCCTCATGAAGTACAAGCAACTCGGCCGCAGTGGCCTGTTCGTCTCCGAGATCTGCCTGGGCACCATGACCTTCGGCGGCTCCGAGAGCGCCGGGATGTGGAAGATGATCGGCGCCCTGCAGCAGGGCGACGTGGACGCCATCGTCGCCCGCGCCATCGAGTCCGGGGTCAACTTCTTCGATACGGCGGACGTCTATTCCTTCGGCGAGTCCGAGAAGCTGTTCGGCCAGGCGCTGAAGAACCTCGGGACCAAGCGCAAGGACGTGGTCATCGCCACCAAGGTGTTCGGCGAGATGGGCCCCGGCCCCAACGACCGCGGCGCCTCGCGCGGCCACATCATGGACAGCGTCCACGGCAGCCTGGAGCGACTGCAGACCGACCACATCGACCTCTATCAGATCCACGGCAACGACACGGTCACCCCCATCGACGAGACGCTCCGCGCGCTGGACGACCTGGTGAGCCAGGGCCTGGTCCGCTACATCGGCGTCTCCAACTGGGCCGCCTGGAAGATCGCCCGCGCGCTCGGCGTCAGCGAGGCCAAAGGCTACGCCCGCTTCGAGACCCTGCAGGCCTACTACTCCATCGCCGGGCGCGACCTGGAGCGCGACCTGGTCCCGATGCTCACCGCCGAACAGCTGGGCCTGATGGTCTGGTCGCCGCTGGCCGGCGGACTGCTCTCGGGCAAGTTCGGCCCCGGCTCCAACAATCCGGAAGGCTCGCGCCGCACCACCTTCGACTTCCCGCCGGTGGACAAGGACCGCGCCTGGAAATGCGTCGAGGTGATGCGCGAGGTGGGCGAGGCGCACGACGTCTCCGTCGCCCGCGTGGCGCTGGCCTGGCTGCTGCAGAAGGCCTCGGTGATGAGCATCATCATTGGCGCCAAGACGCTCGAACAGCTCGACGACAACCTGGCCGCCGTCGACCTCACCTTGACCGACGACGAGATGAAGCGCCTCGACGAGGTCTCCGAACTGCCCGCCGAATACCCCGGCTGGATGTTCGCCCGCCAGGGCGGCAATCGCCGGCCCAAGCCCTTCGTGAAAGCGAGCTGACCCGCCCATGTCCGTCGCCGTCGCTCCGAAGGCCTCGACCAAATCGCCGCGCGGCGAGCTGGTGGACGTCGGCGGGCGACGGTTGCGGATCGTGCGCGCCGGCCCGGCCAACAGCCCACGCCCGACGATCATCCTCGAACACGGCGCCTTCGGCTGCGCCACCGACTGGGCGGTTGTCCAGGACCGCCTTGCCGCCAAGGGCCTGGCCAGCATCGCCTATGACCGCGCGGGCCTCGGCCACTCCGACCCCGGCCCGACGCCCCGCGACGGCCGCGCCATCGTCGCCGACCTCGCCGCCCTGCTGGACGCGCTCGGCGAGACCGAGCCCGTGGTGCTGGTGGGCCATTCCATGGGCGGGCTGATGGTGCGGCTGTTCACGCTGACCCACCCCAAGCGCGTGCTTGGCGTCGTCCTGGTGGACGCCGTGACGCCGGAGGTGATGGCCTCGGCGATCGGCGCCGGCGCGGTGAAGACCTTCGGCCGGCTGATGCGCCTGGCCAGCCACGGCGCACGGTTCGGCATGCTCAGGCCCGTTGCGGTGTTCGCCGGCGACCGCATCCTGCTGCACCCGGAGGCCTCCGCCGAGAAGCGCCGGATCTGGGGCTCGCCCAGCCACGCCCATTGGTCGTCGGAGGAGGTGGCCCAGTGGCCCACAACCTCCGACCAGGCCGCGGCCAAGGAGTTCCCCGCGCCCCTGCCCATCGCCGTGGTGACCGCCGGCGGCGAGGATACCGCCACGGCCCTGAAGGACATCCAGGTGATCCCGGCCATCGCCTCGCAGCGCGGCTACATCGAGCACGTGCCGCGCGCCACCCACGCGAGCCTGCTGGGCCGCAAACACGCCGACCCCATCGTGCGCGGCGTCGAACACGTCCTGGCCGCCGTCCAGCGCTAGGCGGGCTTCCGCAACCGTTCCAACCCATCTAGCCTCGCGCCCAGTCAGGGTGGGGGAAGCGGTCATGTTCAAGGGCGCCCGAGCGCGCGAGCGGCTGTTCGCGGGTCTGATGTGGCTGGTCTCCATCGTGCTGGCCGGCTTCCTGATCGGCCTGGGCTCGCTGGTGATCGCCGACCTGCCCCGGGTCTCCCATCCGGTGACGGTCGAGCAGTTCATCGACCCGGTTCAGAAGGCGCGGCTGTCGCAGCAGGGCCAGGCGCTGGAGCGCACGTCGGAGGCGGCGCGCGCCAAGGTCGACCAGGCCGACAAGGTCACGACCAAGGCCCAGGCCAACTACCAGTCGGCCAAGGAGACCTTCGACAACTGGATCCAGACGCGCACCGCCACCAGTGACAAGACCCAGGACCCGGAGGTCTTGTCACGCACCCGCGAGCTCGACCGGCTGAAGGCCGACGAGGTCGCGGCTGAGACGGCGGGCGACGCTGTACGCGCCGACGCCGACGCGATCACCGTCCAGTTCAACAGGAACGAGGCCGCGGTCGCCGCCTTGCGGGCGGTCGCCCAGCCGAAGTTCGAACGCGCCAAGTTCATCGAGGACATGAAGGTCTTCGGCTTCCGGTTGGCGCTCACCCTGCCGCTGCTGATCATCTCCGCCTGGATGCTGCTGCGCCGGCGCGGCGGCGACTACTGGCCGATGATGCGCGGCTTCATCCTGTTCTCGGCCTTCGCCTTCTTCGTGGAACTGGTGCCCTACCTGCCGGAGTACGGCGGCTACGTGCGCTATGCGGTGGGCGTGGTCCTGACCCTGGTGCTCGGGCACTACGGCATCAAGGGCATGCGCGCCTATCTGAAGGCCCGCGAGGCCGACGAGGCGCGCGCCGAGCCGGAGCGGGTGCAGTCCATCGAATACGACGAGGCGCTGAAGAAGCTGGCCGCGCGGGCCTGCCCCGGCTGTGACCGCACCCTTCCGGCCACCGAGACGCCCATCGACTACTGCGTCCACTGCGGCATGCACCTCTTCAATCACTGCCCCAGCTGCGACACGCGCAAGTTCGCCTTCTTTCGCTTCTGCATGACCTGCGGAACCCCGGCGGTGACGGAGCCGAAGCCGGCGGTGGCGACCTAGGCGGGCTCGCGCTCCACCACACCGCACGCGGCGTGCAACCGCTCGAGCCCCAGGAACACCGCCCGCAGCTGCGCAGGCTCGCCATCATCGCCCACCGCGACGGGCTCCCCGCGACGCCCGGCGCGCACCTCGACCGTGCGGTGCGCGGAGACCTCGAACCGCCCGTCCCACACCGCTGTTTGGCCGACGGCCAGGCGCAGGGGTTTGAGCCCGCCGCGGGCGGCCTCACCGGGCTCGCGCGCGAAGCGCAGCCGCGTGGCGTCCGCAGTGATCCGCGCACCGGCGAGCGTGCTCACGAAATCCTCGTCGCCCCCCAATCGGGCCGTCAGCCGCTCCGCCCGCGCTTGCGCCGGGGGCCGCGCGCCGCCGCCCGCGCAGAGGCACGCGCTGGCGACGAACCGGCGGGCGAGGTCCGGCGCCGCTGCCCGCAGAGCGGCGCGGGGCAAGGCGCTGACGCCCGCATCATCCGCCTCGCAGGCCCGCGCGAGATCGGCGGGCAATTCAGCCGG
>Ga0105248_10000096_pt1 | contig 97519 bp, 99 predicted proteins | sample KBSS34metaG_FD_81524 | JGI IMG/M metagenome (GOLD analysis project Ga0105248, IMG submission 81524) | Switchgrass rhizosphere microbial communities from Kellogg Biological Station, Michigan, USA - KBS S3-4 metaG | ecosystem: Host-associated > Plants > Roots > Rhizosphere > Soil | place... | reverse complement strand
CGCTCAGGCTTCCGTCGGTGCCGTGGTCAGCCCGAGGTCGGGGATCCCGACAGAGCGTTTTCCGCCATAGTTGGTCCGGACGACGATCAGACCGCTTTTCTCCAGATGGTCGATAAGGCGGCGTATCCGTCCGAGCGACGTCGTCCCGTAAGCACGCGCGAGCATCTGGTCATCAGGACAAGGAGCGCCCTCCTGCGCGGCAGTTGCGAGGAGCAGGAAGGGGCCAAGCAGGTCGTCCGGCACCGCGCGCGCCACACGCAAAATGTCGGTCCACCGATGGCTCGCTATGTCCGTTATCCCGGCTGCCGCCATCGAAAAGCGGCGGCGGAAATTCGTTAGGTCGAGACGACTGGCGGGGATTCGGCGCATCCGACAACGCACCGAAAAATCCTGGTAGAGCGTCGCCGTGGACTGGAAAGTGCTCCCTTCCTCCGAGGCCATTTCAGTCAGGATCTCGGCCAGCGCCTGCTCAACGTCGATGGCGGGTTCGGTTCCGGAACAATCCGGTTCCATTTCTTCGTGGCGTTTGGCATCGTGACTGCCGATCTGCTCGATGAGCACATCCGCTTCGACGGGCTCGGGTTCGGGGGTGCGGTTGCGCACTTCGTCCTCGGACCGTTCCGCGTGCAAAAGCGCGTGCAAGTCCTCGGCGGAGGTCGCAGGCAGCGGTAACAATCCATGGGATGCTCCGCGCGATGAGGTGCGGACCGCTCCGATTTTCACTGCCGCGGGACGGCGGCTGATCGCCGGACCAAGCGCAAGAAAATGGCCGCGCTCGAGGTCGCGGATCTGCTCAGCCTGGCGGCGCTCCATGCCGAGCAAATCGGCGGCACGGGCCATGTCGATGTCGAGGAAGGTACGGCCCATCAGGAAGTTGGAAGCTTCCGCGGCAACGTTCTTTGCAAGCTTTGCCAGCCGCTGCGTCGCGATCACGCCCGCGAGCCCGCGCTTTCGACCGCGGCACATGAGTTCGTCATCGCAGCAAGCGAAAGCCGGCGCGTTTCGTCGCTGACTTCCCCGGCCGCCGCCGGCGCGAAGACCTGCGCCTCGTCGACGACCACCAAGGCCGGATACCATTGCTCGCGGGGCGCATCGAACAGCGCACCGAGAAATTGCGCCGCACAGCGCATCTGCGCTTCCACTTCGAGCCCGTCGAGTGCAAGCACCACGGAGGCACGATGCTCTCGGATGCGTGCCCCGAGGAGTCCGATCTCGGCTCCGCTGTAGGCGGCGCCGTCGACGATCACATGCCCGAACGGGTCTGCGAGCGTGACGAAGTCGCCTTCGGGATCGATCACAACCTGCTGCACCAGCGCCGCGCTTTCCTCGAGAAGGCGGCGGAGCAGGTGGGATTTTCCCGACCCGCTATTACCCTGCACGAGTAGGCGCGTGGCCAGCAATTCCTCGATATCGATGCGAACTTCGGCTCCGGCTGGAGCGGAGCCTATAACGATTGAAGCACTCACGCCTCAGGTCATTAGAGCAGGGAACGCCCCCTGCAACCCACTGCTGCCGACCAATTCTTTCTGTCGCTGGCGGAAGTTCGAATGTCGGGCCGGCGCTAGTCCAGCATATCGCGAATCTTCTCGGCGAGCTCGTCGACGCGGAAAGGCTTCAGGAGGACCTCGACACCTTTCTCGCCGCGTTGCTCCCGGTCGAGCGCGCTCCTCGCATAGCCGGTGGTGAACAGCACCCGGAGGCCAGGCTGAAGCTTGCGCGCGTCGCGCGCGAGGTCTGCGCCCGTCTTTCCGCCGGGGAGGACGACATCGGTGAAGAGCAGGTCGATGCGCCCATGCTCGATCAGGGCGTCGATCGCGGACGTTGCATCGCGCGCCTCGATCACCTCGTAGCCGAGCTCCGTCAGGGTCTCGCGCGAGAAGAAACGGACCTCATCATCATCCTCGCACAGGAGCACCCGCTCCCCTCTGCCGATGGGCAGCTCGTTGCTGGTATCACCGCGCTCGCGCGCCTGCGCCGCGGCGTTGGAGCAGGGCAGGTAAAGGACGATTGTGGTGCCGCTGCCTTCGCTCGAGTTCAGAACGAGATGCCCGCCCGACTGCCTCACGAAGCCATAGACCATCGACAGGCCAAGACCGGTCCCTTGCCCGACCTCCTTGGTCGAGAAAAACGGCTCGACCGCGCGGCTTCGCACGTCCTCGCTCATTCCATGACCGGTGTCGCGCACCTCGATTGCCACATAACGTCCCGGCACCGCTTCGGGATTGGCGGCCGAGAATCCTTCGTCCAGTTCGGCTGAGCTCGTGCAAAGCTCGAGCCGCCCGCCGCCTGGCATCGCATCTCGAGCGTTGATCGCGAGATTGAGGATCGCATTCTCGAGTTGGTTGGCATCGACAAGCGCGTTCGGGACCTCGCCCGACAGCCGCGTGTCGATCACGACAGTCTCGCCGAGCGTTCGATGGAGCAGCTCCGTCATGTCGAGAATGAGGCGGTTCACGTCGACTGGGCGGGGATCGAGGGCCTGACGCCGGGAAAAAGCCAGAAGGCGCTTGGTCAGTGCTGCAGCCCGCTCTGTCCCGCTCAGCGCGTTGGTGACGGAACGCTGCAGCTTCGGATCGCTGCCAGGCGGCAGGCTGCGCTCGAGAATCGACAGATTGCCGTGGATCACCTGGAGAAGGTTGTTGAAGTCGTGAGCGATGCCGCCCGAGAGCTGGCCCACGGTCTCCATCTTCTGGGTCTGGCGAAGGGCTTCTTCGGCGTGGCTGCGACGCCCGATCTCTTCGCTAACGCGGCTTTCGAGCGTTTCGTTGAGCGCCGTCAGCGCCTGCTCGGCCTTCTGCCGCTGGTCGATCTCGTGCTGGGCGGCGCCGAAAAGCCGCGCGTTGTCGATTGCGATTGCCGCCTGCGCAGCAATGCCTTCCATGAGCCGCTCATGCCGTTCGCTGAACCGGCCGATTTCTTCATGACCGAAGAATAAGCCGCCGATGACCTCGCCTTGCCGACCCGTCACGGGCACCGCGAGATAGCTGACGACTGGCAGGTGACCCTCCGGCATTCCATAATAGGGCGCATTCTGGCCGTAGCGCGGGTCCCTGGTGATGTCGTCGGATCGGACTACGCCTTCACCGGTGAAGGTCGGCGCGAAGACCTTCGTATTGCGGGGCATAGGGAACTTCTCGAAAGCCGATCGCGGCACTCCGGACAAGGTGTAGAGCATGTAGCTCTCGCCGGCCGGATCGACGACATTGTAGAAAAAAGCACCGAACTGCGCCCCGGTCAGCTCGACGCCGGCATCGGTGACCATTTGAACCACCCGTTCAAGGTCGAGCTCGCCGGCAATCGCGGCGCCGGTGCGATTAAGGATCTCGAGATTGTGACCCTCGTCGCGGAGCGCTTGCTCAGCCTGCTTGCGCTCAATGACGAGCGCTGCGGATCTCGTGACGAAATCGACCAGCTCGAGATCTTTTGACGTCGGCTGACGCGGCTCCTTGTAGTACATTGCGAAGGTGCCGAGTACGCGATCCGAACCCGACAGGATCGGCGTCGACCAGCAGGCCCTCAAATCATGTGAAAGCGCGAGCTCACGAAAATCGGCCCACAGGGGGTCACTGCCGATGTCGGCGACGTAAACGGGTTCCTTGCGGAACGCCGCGGTGCCGCACGAACCGACGGACGGTCCGATTTCAACACCATCGATCGCTTCGTTGTAGGCTGACGGGAGGCTCGGCGCCGACGCGTGACGCAAATGCCTGCCGTCCTGGTCCATCAGCAGGACCGAAGCGAGGACGCCTGCCGTGGAATGTTTCTCGACCGTGTCGATCAGGGTTGAAAGGGCTTCTTCCAGCGTGGTGTCCTGGATCGCGAGCTCGAGGACTCGCCTCTGCGTGTCGCGAAGAGATTCCGCGATGTGTCGCTCGGTTACATCGCTGCCCTGGACGAGGATCCCGGTCACTCGACCGGCCTGGTCCACCATCGGCTGGTACACGAAATCGACGAATCTTTCCTGTTTCCCGCCGTCGCGCTCGACCATCACTCGTGTGTCCAGCCCGACATAGGGTTCGTTGCTTTCGTAAACTTCGTCGAGCAGCTCGAAGAATCCCTGGCCCGCGATTTCCGGAAGCGCCTCCCGGACGGATTTCCCGACGACATCGCGATTGCCGACCAGTTGCCGATATGCGGGGTTTGCGACTTCGAACACATGCTCCGGGCCGTTCATCAGCGCGAGGAACGTCGGAGCCTGCTCGAACATACGCGTTAGGCGTTCGCGGTCGGCGACGTTCCTCTGTTCTGAAAGGACCCGCTCTGTCGTCTCGCTGACGACACACAGCACTCCCCCTACCTCGCCGGCCTCGTCGGGCACTGCCGAGTAGCTGATGTCGAAGTAGACGGTTTCGGGATAGCCGTGTCGCTCGATGTAGAACGGGCGGTCCTTCGCATAGACCGTCTCCCCGGTGTCGCGGACGCTTTGCAAGAGCGGCTCGAGATCGTCCCACAGCTCCGCCCAATTCTCGCAAGCGGGGCGGCCAAGGGCACGCGGATGCTTCTCGCCGATCGTCGGAGCGTAAGCGTCGTTATAGATGGCAACGAATTGCGGGCCCCAGAAAAGCACGATCTGCGCGGCTGCGGGAAGGATGAGGCCGACCGTCGTCTTGAGGCTTTGCGGCCAATCTTCAGCGGCGCCGGCGGGAGAGGCGGACCAGTCCGCCTCCGCGATGAGTTTTGCCATCTCGCCGCCGTCGAAAACGGCGACACCACGCAACGCGTCGGTGCGGCTGAGCGCTTTTACCTGAGCCATGAACTCCCCGAAACCACGCCCGCCCCCGAGCTGCCTGCAGTGAGCGCCTTAGCCGGTACCAATCGCTGCACCTGCTGAAGGTTCCGCCGTCGAGTTCAATTTGGTGGCGGGTGAGCGGGGGGCGCGATATGGTCACCCGCATGGATGCGCGAACCCGCAAACACGGCGAGATCGACGAAGACACGGTCGACGAGGCGAGGATACTGGCGGAAACGATCACCGCCAAGCGAGACCGCTTGCTTGCTTCGCTGACCCTCATTGCCGGGCTGGGGCTCATCCTCGTAGTGCCCTTCGCGCTTCGTGCGGGCGCCGAGTTCTTCATGCCGGTTACAGCGGCGCTGGTTGTCGCAATCGCGCTGGTGCCACTGCTCGAGTGGTTCGAGCGGCGGGGCATTCCGCCAAAGCCCTCGGCTGCGCTTTGCGTGCTCTTGTTCCTGATGCTCGCGCTCTTCGCAATCGGGTCGATCGTTGTCCCTGCGACCGACTGGGTCGCGCAGGTCCCGACCAAGATCACCAAGGTCCGTTCTGCGCTTGAGCCGGTATTCGACCTCTACAAGAATCTCGACCGTTTCATCGACAAGACTGTTTCGCAGATCGAGGTCGCGGGCGCGCAGTCGCAGACTCGCGCCGTACGGATCGAAACGCCGAACTCGATGCTCGGCCTGTTGACCAGCTCCGCACCCCACCTGTTGATCCAGCTGTTCTTTTCGCTGTTGGTGATCTTCTTCTTCCTCGCCGGCTGGACCGCGATGCGCAAGAAGACGATCGTCAGCCGCGGCAGCTTCGAAGGCGCGCTCACCACTGCTCGCGTGATCCAGCAGGTTGTCGACGCGACCTCCACCTATCTTGGCACCATCACGCTCATCAATATCGCGTTGGGCGGCCTGACGGCCTTGGTACTGTGGTGGCTCGGCATGCCGTCACCGGTGATGTGGGGCGGCATTGTCGCCGTCGCGAACTACATCCCCTACCTTGGCCCCATCGTGTGCGCCCTGCTGCTGTTCTTTGGTGGCCTCATGACCTATCCCGATATCTGGGGAGCGATGGCACCGCCGGCAGCCTTCATCGGTTTCCATCTTATCGAAGCGAACGTCTTCACGCCGATGGTAGTCGGGCACCGACTGACAATCAGTCCGCTCTCCATCCTGGTCTCGTTATCCTTCTGGGCGTGGGTGTGGGGCACGACCGGCGCGCTCCTTGCCGTCCCGCTGCTCATCATCATGAAGACGATCTTCTCCGCGGCGGGGACTCCGGACATCGCCGGATTCCTCTTCGAGCATGGTACGCTGACGCATGTCGGCGATCCGGATGAGGAAGAAGAAGAGGAACGGCAGGAAATGCAGCCGGCAATGGTTGACACCTCCAAGCGCCCCTCCTAGGTCGCCGCCACGCCAAAAACGCGGGTGTAGCTCAGTTGGTTAGAGCGCCGGCCTGTCACGCCGGAGGTCGCGGGTTCGAGCCCCGTCACTCGCGCCACGTTTTCTGATGCTTAGCAGGTTAAGTGTCGGCAAGCGCAGCCGTGGATACTTCTCCATTCCCGCGACAAATCTATTGTCGTGCCTCGCCCTATTCATCCCAGCAGGGTGGCTGGCTCATCGCCGGAAGCAGGAGTGCGAGAACTGCCTTGGCCGTGGCTCAATCCAATCATTCAGGGTCGCTGAGCTTTGCCCGTCTCGACAGCCGCGTACCGCCATGAAACATGACTGGGACAGTCGGTAGCTGCGTCTCGCGACCGTCCGGCAAATCCACGCGCTCCAGGCCGCCTGAGGCGAGGAGATGCGGATCTTCGAAGAGATCTTCAGGCCTGCCGATCGGTGCGAAAGGCAATCCCGAACCCTCTAGCCGCTCGATGACTTCGTCACGCGACAGGCCGCCGATGAGTGCACGGATACGAGGGAGTATGCGGTCCCGCGCGCGCACCCGATCGTTGTTCTTGAGAAGGCTTTCGTCGGCCCACAAATCGTCAAGCCCGAACAATGCGCAGAACTTCTCCCAGAGCGCGTCGGTCACCACCCCGATGAAGATCGGCTCGTCTTTCGTTTCGAAGACATCATAGATCGCCCAGGCGGAAATGCGGGCCGGCATCGGCGCGGCCGAGGATCCGGTCACCGCCTTCTGCGCCATGTGCTGGCCGACCAGATAGACGGTCGTCTCGAACAGTGAGGCCGCGACCATCTGCCCCTTGCCGGATCGGTGGCGCTCTTCGATGGCAGCTAGGATGGCAATCACCCCGAACATTCCGCCGGTGACGTCGATCACACTCGCGCCAGCACGCAAGGGGCGTCCCGGTGGGCCCGTCATATAGGCAAGGCCGCCCATCATCTGGGCGACTTCGTCGAGGGCAGTCCGCTGGTCATATGGCCCCGGAAGGAAACCTTTGAGCGAGCAATAGATCAGTCTCGGATTCTGAAGAGCGAGAGCTTCATATCCAAGCCCCAGCCGGTCTAGGGCTCCCGGCCGGAAATTCTCAATGAGGACATCGGCCTCGGCGGCAAGTTCCTTGGCGCGGCCAACGCCGCACTCGCTCTTGAGATCGAGGAAGACGCTGCTCTTGTGGCGATTGTACATGGGGAAGTAGCCGGCCCCCGATCCGATCAGCCGTCGCGTCGCGTCGCCGCCCGGCGGTTCCACCCGCGTCACGTCCGCGCCGAGGGAAGCAAGGATGCCGCCCGCCGCCGGTCCCATGACCATGTGCGTGAATTCGAGCACCTTGAGGCCGGCGAGCGGAAGCGCGGTCACGCGACGCGCGCCTCAAGCCCTAGTGGGAGGCCCGCGTCGGGCGTGAACCCATAGAGCGGCTCGCCTGGCAGCGCCGCGGCGACGATCTCGCGCACTTTCAGCAGCTTTTCGAGATCGATGCCTGTCTCAAAGCCCATGGCCTGCAGCATGAAGGCGAGGTCCTCCGTTACGATATTGCCCGAAGCGCCAGGAGCGAAGGGGCAGCCGCCAAGGCCGCCCAGGGATGCGTCCAGCGTCGTGATTCCCTCCTCGAGGCCAGCGAGGGCATTGGCAAGACCGAGGCCGCGCGTGTTGTGGAGGTGAAGCGTGGTGAGCTTCTCGCCCGCGACGGTCCGCACCTTGCGGATGAGACGCTTGACCTGCGCCGGATCGGCGTAGCCTGTCGTATCGGACAGGCTGAGCTCCTGTGCGCCCGCCTCGAGCGACTGGGCTGCCAGACGCACGACCCGATCTTCAGAGATTGCACCCTCGATGGTGCATCCAAAGGCAGTCGAGAGGCTGACCGCGAAATGGCATCCGCCGTCTCGCGCGATGCCCGCGACCGCAGCGATTTCCGCAAGCATGGCCGGGTGATCCTTGCGGACGTTCTTGAGGCTGTGGGTCTCGGACATGGAGAATGGGATCGACATGGCGTGAACGCCGGCTGCGACTGCCCGTTCGGCGCCTTTCGCATTGGGGACCAGCGCGACGACGTTGAGACCCGGGATCGTGCGCGCGAAGGCCACCAATTCTGCGGTATCGGCCATCTGCGGGAGGAGTGTCGGGGGCACGAAACTGCCGACCTCAATCTCCTGGACACCTGCTTCAGCTTCGGCCGCGATCCAGGCCTTCTTGGCCTCGAATGACATGACCCGATCGATGGATTGCAATCCGTCTCGCAGCCCGACTTCGCTGATGAGGATCTGCGTCATAGGTACACCCACGGGCGTTCAGTGCGATCGCGTTCGAGAAAGGCGGTGATCGCGGAATGCTCCTTCATCGTGAGATCAATGGCATCGAGGCCTTCCATCAACATGAGTTTGGCTTGGGAATCGATTTCGAACGAAAAGCTGCACGCACCCGAAGACACCGTCTGTGTTGCAAGATCCACCGAGACGTCATCGCCAAGCTGGTCGATGAGCTGCGCCTCGAGAACGACCGGGACAATGCCGTTGCGAATGCAATTGTTCGCGAAAATAGGCGCAAAACTCGGGGCGATTATTGCCCGCACTCCATATTCGTGAAGAGCCCATACCGCATGCTCCCGACTTGATCCGCAACCGAAATTGTCGCCGCCGAGCAGGATCGGCGCATTGGCGAAAACCGGGTCGTTGAGAACGAAATTAGGGTTCGGCTCGCGTGTGCATTCAATATAGCGCCACCCCGCAAACAGACCGTCTGATAGGCCTGTCTTGGCCACCCCCTTGATCTCGCGGCTCGGAATGATCGCGTCGGTGTCGACGTTCGGCCGGATCAACGGGGCGGCCCGGCCCGTGACCCTCGTTAGGGCAGGGAACGCCGTCATGCGGCACCCACGATGCGACCGGCGAGCGCGCTTGCAGCCACGGTCTCGGGGCTTGCCAGATGCGTGCGCACTCCGGGGCCCTGGCGCCCTTCGAAATTGCGGTTGGTCGACGAAATCACCCGCGTGCCGGGAGCAAAGCCTGGGCCGCCGGCATAGAAGCACAGTCCGCAACCGCTCATTCGCCATTCGAAGCCAGCATCAACGAATATGCGATCCAGTCCTTCCTGCTCGGCGCTGCGCCGAACCGACATGGATCCGGGAACGACGATCGCTTTAACGCCTTCAGCGATCCTCTTGCCCCGGACGATGGTTGCGGCGCGGCGGAGGTCCGACAGGCGGCTGTTGGTGCATGCGCCGATGAACGCTGCATCGACCTTCAGTCCTTCGAGGGACTGTCCCGGCTCAAGGCCCATGTAGTCGCGCGCCCTCCTCGCAGAGTCATCGGAAGGCACGTGGCCATCGATCGGCAGCGCCTGTTCAGGGCTTGTGCCCCAAGTGACCATCGGTCGCAAAGCTCCCGCATCGACGTGGATTTCCTGGTCAAAGATTGCGCCTTCATCAGTCTTAAGAGAGCGCCAGTGCTGAACCGCCTTTTCCCAGGTCGCGCCCGTAGGGGCGTAACGTCGGCCGTGGAGGTAGTCGAAAACGTGATCGTCGGGAGCAATGAACCCCGTCATTGCCGAAAATTCGGTGGCAAGGTTGCAGAGCGTCTGCCGTCCATCGAGATCGAGCGCCGCCACGGCTTCGCCGGCGAATTCGATCGCGTGGCCTTTCCCGCCGCCTGCTCCATGCGAGGCAATCAGTGCAAGCATCATGTCCTTGGCTGTCACTCCCGCGGCGAGCGAGCCAGTGAACGTCACCCGCATGGTTCGGGGCCGGGCCATCCGCAAGGTTCCGGTGGCAAGCGCATGCTCTGCCTCGGTCGATCCGATGCCCCAGGCGAGCGCGCCGAAGGCGCCCTGTGTGCAGGTGTGGCTGTCCGGGCAGACCAGGGTCAGCCCGGGCAGCACGATCCCGAGCTCGGGCGAAATGACATGGACGATCCCCTGGTCAGTGTCGTCGACATCGAACAGGCGGATTCCGGCCTTAAGGCATTCTTCGCGCGTGGCGTCCAGGAACAGGTTGCCGCCCGGGACGAGCGTTCCGGTTCGCCCGGGGCTGGTGTCGACGATATGGTCGGTCACCGCAAAAGCGCGCGCGGGGTCGAGGACGCGTCGCCCGGCGGCAGCAAGCGAGCGGAGCGCAACCGACCCCGTCCGTTCGTGGAGGAAGATGCGATCGATCGCGACAAGGTCGTCATGATCGCCGATGCGTCTGATGACGTGTGCATCCCATAATTTCGCGAAGAGGGTCTTTCCGTCAGCCAGAAGACATCTCCTTTTCAACGCTCTGCCAGTCGCGCGTGACCAGCCGTTCCTGGATCGCAGTGCGCGTTTCAAGCTCGCCGTTGCGGATCCAGTGCCAGGTGCGGCACCGGCTGTCGCCGGAGTCGGCAAGCTGAATCATCTCATAGAGATAGAGCGAGGGATCCCCTTGCCGCTGCCAGTAGAGCATCACAGTGCGATGATAGGCGTCGAGGGCGACTTCTGCTGCCCAGCCTTTGATGAGTTCATTGTCCCACCACACGCGCTTGTCGTGATAATCCGCCGGAAAGTCGCGCACCTCCGTGCGGCCGTCATCCCAGGTGTAGAAATTGGTCTGATGGTAGGGGTGGGGCCCGTCGTCCCGGAAACGGCACAGCAATCTCGAGCGGTGCTGATCGACTTTCTCACCAACCGAATTGTAATAGGTGTAGGTCCCATCCCAGACGCCTTCGTGCCGCGCGAGCAGCGGCATGTCTTCACGAATTCCCACCGGCGTCCTCCATCGTTCGCAGTGCCGAAAGATAGTCCCGTGCCGAATGCGCCTGCAGAAGGGCTCGATGGGCAACAGCGAGGCGTTCTGGCGCGAGATCCGCCGGCTCGAAGGCCCGCGCATTCCGTGAACTGACTTCGTACCAGGGATCGAACAGGATGCGCGCCCTGACGATGCTCCAGGCCCTGCTCAGATAGGATCCGAACCTGTCCGGCGAAAGGTCGGGAAAGAGCTGATCGGGGTCACCCCGCATTATTCGCGGGTAGCGCACGGTCCTGCAGCCGAGCGTTGCTTCGATGGCAGCGATGAGCGCGCGCCAATCGTCTCCGCTCCATGGGTCCGACAAACCGTGGCCCGGAAGGTCGACGGCAATTCCATCCTCGGCATCGACAAGCTCGAGCGATTCCCCCGGAGCGTGCAGTAACAGATCGCCGTTGCTTTTGCCCCGCCAATGGATCGCGCCGGCAAATCCTCCTGCGGCAATTGTGACGAAGCCTTCGTCCAAAGCCTCCCGAAGCATCTCGACTGCGCCGGTGGCGTATTGTCTCAGAAAGTCGAAGCTCTCCTTCTGATGGTCCTCCGGGGTCGCGACCTTCCGCGCTTGCCAGCTCGCCGGCATCGGACCGAGGCGGTCGATATGGGGCTGCAGGGGATCGCCCGCATAGGCCGTGATCAGGACCGGCGGCGTTACCGCTTCGGCAGGGGGAATGTCGCGGGGCGCTCGAAGCACCGCGCCGTATCCCGCGCGATATGCGTCGCCGGCGTCGAGCATTTCGCGGACCACCGCGTCGACACGGAGCGGATCGGCATGGGCAAGCGAGAGGCGCGTCTCATTGCGCACATCGAACCAGGGAAAAAACCAGCTCTGTTCAAGAATACGGTTCCACAGCCACGTCAGATGCTCGCCATAACCCGAAGGACGAAACGGCGGCAGGTAGAGTTCGCCGAAGATCGCCATTTCCTCGGCTGTCCAGATTGCATAACCGCCGATGGCGAGGGCCGCGAACCGCTCGGGTCTCCGCCGCATGGCGGCGACGGCAATGATACCGCCCGAGTGAAAGCCGTACGCTGCAACCCGATCCAGGCCGAGCGCATCGAGTGTCTCGGTCAGGGCGTCGGCGAAGTCGCTGATCTCCGGCTCTCCGTGAAGTGGATCCGACTGACCGAAGCCGGGGGTGTCGGGGGCAATGCAGGTGAAATGTGAGCCCCATTTCCGCATCAGCGGCTCATATTCGGCGGACGAGCGCGGACTCTGATGCACCATCAGGAGGGGAGGGCCACTGCCGCAGCGGCGGTAGTGAACTCGGCGCGAGCCGACGTCGATGAAGTGGCGAGTGATGTCCACACCTGCAATTTGTCCGGACAAATTTGACTAGACAAGCCTTTTTCGCGATTTCATCATGCCTGGCATCATTGGAAGGGTGAATATGGGCGAGATGATCGGGACTCGCATGATCGAGGACAATCGCAGCGCTCGGCAGATCTTCGAGGAGATCATGGCCAATCCGGCCCGAGCCAAGTTCGGCTTTGGAACAAGGCTCGCGGTCGTCAACGTCGACCTTCAGAACGCCTACACCCGCATCGACGAGTTCAAGACGGCCTACGAGACCGATCCGAGGCAATTGGACCATATCAACGCCATCTCCTCACTCGCGCGCCGCAAGGGCATGCCTGTCGTCTGGACCCACGTTGCCTATGCCGACGACGCTTCGGATGCTGGTGTGTGGGGCACGCGAACCGACACGCCCGATTCCCTCCAGAACATCAAATATGGCAGCCGCAGGCACGACATTGACGACCGCTGCGACGTCGACGCGGCGGACACCGTCTATACCAAGCGCATGCCGTCGGCGTTTTTCGAGACGCCGCTCCAGAGCCTCCTCGTATGGCACAAGGTCGATACGGTCGTTGTGACTGGCGGATCGACATCGGGCTGCGTGCGCGCGACGGCCGTCGACAGCCTCAGCCGCGGGTACCGGACGATCGTTCCGATCGAAGCCTGTGCCGACAAGCATGAGAGCTATCATTTTGCCAACCTCACCGACCTTCAGCTCAAATATGCCGACGTCGAGCCGGTGCAGAAGGTGATCGACTGGCTGGAGTCACGGCCCGATGCGTGAGGGCTCGCCTGACCCCGAACTTTACGACTTCCAGCCTTATCGGGAACGGCCGAAAATCACATGGCCGGATGGCAAGACGGTCGCGGTCTGGGTGGCGCCCAATCTTGAATATTATGAGATCGACCCACCGGCACACCCGCAGCGGAAAAGCTGGACCAAGCCGCATCCGGACGTGGTCGGCTATGCTCACCGCGACCATTCGAACCGCGTGTCGCACTGGCGCATGGCCGAAGCAATGAGCCGCCACGGCTTTCCAGGCTCGGTCTCGCTGTCGGTCGCATTATGCCAGCATCATCCCGACGTCGTCGAGGATGCGGCGCGGCGCGGATGGGAGTTCTTCAGCCATGGCATCTACAACACGCGCTACGCCTACGGCATGTCCGAGGATCAGGAGCGGGCAATCATCGCGGATTCGATCGCCACGGTGCAGGCTGCTACCGGGCAGCGGATCCGGGGCTGGCTCGCGCCCGCACTCACACATACGCCCAACACGCTCGACCTCATCGCTGAAGCCGGTCTCGATTACACCTGCGACCTTTACCACGACGATCAGGTCCAAGAGGTCAAGGTGCGGTCAGGACGCCTCGCCTCGATTCCCTACAGCCTTGAGGTCAACGACCATTACGGCTTCTTCATCTACAACATGAGCCCGCGTGACTATGCGGACACTTTGATCCGGCAGTTCGAGCGGCTTGCCGAGGAGGGCGAACAGTCGGCGACCGTGATGTGCATTCCGCTTCACGCCTATCTCATCGGGCAGCCGCATCGCATCGGCCCGTTTGAGAAGGTCCTCGAGCATATCGCCGCGGACTCGCGCGCGTGGATCGCGCGGGCCGGCGAGATCGTCGATGCATGGCGGGTGCAGCAATGAGTCTCGAGCCAAGCTATCTCGAATATCCCAAGCGCCGGCTCGGCTATGACCACGACCTCTATCCCTGGTCGTCGATATTCGATCGCCCGCCGGTTGAGTGGCGGGGAGGCAAGGCTGTTGCGGTGTGGCTGTGCATCAGCCTCGAATGGTTTCCGATCATTCCCTCCGACACGCCGTTCCGCGCTCCCGGTCACATGCAGACGCCATATCCGGATTACCGGCATTATACGTCGCGCGATTATGGCACGCGCGTCGGCTTCTACCGGCTGCTCGATGCTCTTGCCCGTGCGGGCGTCCGTGGTTCCGTCGCCGTCAATTCGGCAATTGCGGAAAGATATCCGGAAGTGATCGATGACATCCTCGCTGCAGGCCACGAGATCATTGCGCATTCGACCGACATGAACGGGACGATCGCAAGCGGCCTTCCGGAGGAGGAGGAGCGCGATCTCATCGAGCGCTCGCTGGATGGCCTTGAACGTGCGACGGGCACCCGTCCGCGGGGATGGCTTTCGATCGCCCGGTCGGAGAGCTGGGCAACGCCTCGCCTTCTGAAGGAGGCGGGCCTCGAATATGTCTGCGACTGGGTCAATGACGAACTGCCCTACCGCTTCAACAATGGCATCATCAGCCTCCCACTTAATCACGAACTCAGCGATCGCCAGATCATTGCCACGCAGCAACAATCGGCGGACAGCTATGCTGAGCAGGTGCGCGACGCCTGCGACTGGCTGAGCAGTGAGGCCGAGGATTTTGGCGGGCGCATGCTGCCGCTGCACCTTACGCCCTACATCATGGGGCTGCCCTATCGAATCGGCGCCCTTGAAGGGCTTCTCGAGGCGCTTGCCGCGCGTGGCGACACCTGGTTCGCAAGCGGCGGCGAAATTTTGGATTGCTGGGCCTCGCAACAGTGAAGGTCCGCAATCCGCGAACCGGCGAGGAGGATTACCACATCGAACCGCTGAGCGCGGTTGAGGTCGCCGCCGTGGCTGACGGCCTGCGATCGCGCCAGCTTGAGTGGATGGCATTGGGTGCGGGAGCGCGCGGCGAGCATCTTCGCGCACTTGCCGAAGGATTGCGCACCGGCCGCGCGAGCCTGCTCGACGCGCTTGCGGCCGACACTGGTCGGAGGGCGATTTCGGCCCTCGAGGTCGAAGGCACTATCCGGAGCCTCGAGCGATGGGCCGACCGGGGGCCGGTAATCATAGAGACGGCGCAGGACAGTCGGCCGAGCAGCACGCCCGGCATCGAGATTTCGACCCGGCTGGTGCCGTACGCCTTGGTCGGCGCGATCAGTCCGTGGAATTTCCCGCTCACTCTGGCCATGATCGATGCGATCCCCGCCCTTGCCGCAGGCGCCGCCGTCATCGTCAAACCCTCCGAGGTCACGCCGCGGTTCATTCGACCCTTGATGCAGATTGTCGAAGACTTCCCCAACGTGCCGCTTGCCATAATCGAAGGTGACGGAGCGACCGGCGCGGCGCTGATCGAAGTGGCAGATTATGTCGCTTTCACCGGATCGGTCGCAACGGGTCGCAAGGTCGCTGAAGCGGCTGCGCGAGCCTTCATTCCAGCAAGCCTCGAGCTTGGGGGCAAGGACCCGATGATCATTCTTTCCTCGGCCGATCCGGCTCAGGCGGCGAGAACGGCACTTCGCGCCTCGGTCGTCAACGCTGGTCAGGCGTGCCAGTCGATTGAGCGTGTCTACGTCCATCGTTCGATCGCGAGCGAGTTTCTCAAAGCGCTCGTCGCCGACGCCGAAAAGGCGCGGCTGACGATTGACGACCCAGGATCCGGCGAGATCGGCCCCTTCATCTTCGCGGGGCAGGCGGAGATCGTTGCCGCACAGCTTGCCGATGCCGCGGAGCAGGGAGCGAAGATCTTGACCGGCGGCGAGATCGAAGAGCGCGGCGGTTGCTGGCTGCGCCCGACCGTGGTCACGGACGTAACGCCAGCGATGCGCCTGATGCGCGAAGAGACCTTTGGTCCGGTCATCCCAGTGACGGTCTTCGATGCGGTTGAGGATGCGGTCGCTCTCGCCAACGGTACCGAGTTCGGCCTGTCAGCGGCGGTCCTCGCGGGTTCCGTCGCAGAGGCCGAAGCCGTGGCCGTAAAACTCGAGGCGGGCGCGATCTCGATCAACGATGGCGCGCTGACGTCCATGGTGTGGGACGCCGAGAAATCGAGCTTCGGGACGAGTGGCCTCGGCCCATCGCGGATGGGGGAGAGCGGCCTTTTACGTTTCTTTCGCAAGCAGGCGCTTTTGCGGCAAACGGCGGCTCCCATGCCGCTCGCCGCCTTCGCCGAGGAGACATTGCAATGACGACGCTTGCCGAGGCCATGCCGAACATGGTTGCGCATGCGGGGGAATGGGAAGGCATCTACCGCCATGTGGCCCGCGATGGCTCGCTGATCGACGAGCATCGCATGTGGACATTGTGCGAATTTCCTGAAGACGGCGAATATGCCTATGTCCAGCACAATAAATTGAGCTGGGACGACGGACGGACGCTTGAGCGGAGCTTCGGGAGCGTGTTCCGCAATGGCCGTTTGTGGTGGGACACTGACCGGTTCCACGGCCATGGCTGGGAGACGGACGAAGGTGTCGTGATGCTTCGGCTCGACCGCAAGGACGAGCCCGGAGTTCATTTCATCGAGATGATCACTCTGGCTGCGGACGGACAATCGCGCGCACGGACATGGCAATGGTTTGAGCAGGGCAGCCCGACGCGCCGGACCTTGTGCGACGAGTGGCGAGTGAAAGCGCCAAAAGGGCGCTGAATCGATGCTGCTGCAGTGGCTGATCGTTCTGCATATCGCGGTACTCGGCTACTGGCTCGGTTCTGAGCTCGTGATCAACAGTACCTTCCGCTTTGTCTCGCTCGGCACTGACATTCCATTCTCCGAACGCAGCCGAATGATGGATCATGTCATGAACGTCGATCAGCACGTGCGCTACGCTCTGGTGTTTCAGGCGGGACTCGGTTTCGCCATTTCAGCCCTCTATGGCTACATCCCCGGCGGACCCCGGGCCGCGCTGATCATCGGCTTGCTCGCATTGCTCGGGCTGGCCTTTGTCGAGCTGGTCCATCGCCAGAGCTCGACATCGCTGGGGAAAAGGTTGGCGCTCGTCGATCGATCGTTACGCTATGTGGCGATCTTGCTGCTCGGTGCCGCCGCCGCCAGCTGGATCGGAACGGGCTGGGCAATGCCCGGATGGCTGAGATGGAAGCTTGCCCTTTTTGCGGGAGTCATCGCCTGCGGCATCGGGATCCGCTTCGGGCTGATGCGCTTCTTTCGAACCTGGGCGGTCATGGCGCGCGACGGGCCGGACGAGCGCTCAAACAGGATCATTCGACAGACCTATTGGAGGTCGACATCGGTCCTGGTGCTGCTGTGGCTTTTGATCGCCGGAATCGTACTTTTAAGCGTGCTGAAGCCGGACAATAGCTGACGCGCGGATCAGCGCTCGAGTTCGACGAGCTCGTACCAGGTTGCCATGTAGCCGCCCACGCCACCCTGGACGAACAGGCTGTCTTCGTCAGCCGTCACCCACATTTCGTAGCGCGGGTGCTCCTTGCCGCCGAGGCCGCCTTCGCTGGTGTCGACGAAGGCGAACTTGCGGCAGTCGAAGGTCCCGGCAGCGACGGTCACGCGCTCGTCACCGAGATATTCGAGGTCGATCCGCACCTCGCTGGCGATGGGGGCGGTGGCTCCGCGATGGTCGGGTGAAGGGACGAAGACGCGGATCGTGCGGCGGTGCGGTCCGCGTGCGACATCCATGCATCTTGTCATAAAGCCGTCGCCAACGATCGGATGGGTTCCGAAGCCGTCGAGATCCCCGTCATAAAAAACACGTTGGGAGAGGCGGCCGAGGGCGGGGCTATCACTCTCGCACTCGATCAGCCCCTGGCTGATCCGGAACCATCCCGAACCGAGAAATACGTCGCCGACGACGAGATGCACGTGCAGGTTTCGCGGCCGACGATCGGGGCCGATGTCGTAGACGATATCGCGAAGGACCGTGGGCTCGGGCTCCTCGATCTCGCACTGCGCGCGAAGCGTTACAGCACCGTCGCCATGATGAGTGAACGCAAACCATTCGCGACCCCGCTCCTGGTCGAGCATGTCGGCCTTTTTGGACGTGTAGCGAAGGCGGCCTCTCACGGTGCGATGGCGCATCACAGATCCTTAAGCTCGCGGCTGACCTCTTCGATCGGGCTTTCCTCGATCTGCATGGCTTCCATCGCCTGAGTGACGCCGCGCATGACCCGCGCGATATAGGCCCGCGTTTCGACTCCCCGTTCATAGGCGGCCTCCGCGTCCGGCACATATTCGTCGAACGCCTTGCGATCGAGCGTGCCGTTCGCCTCGAGGAGCCGCTCGAGGGTGTCGAGTCGCTGTCTCAGCACCGAAACTTCGGCCGTCAGCGCAAGGGCGATGGACATCAACCGGTCGGTTGCAGGATCGTCGAAATAGTCCGGACGCTTTCCTTTGGCGCGTCGGACCGAGGCTGCGATCCAGTCGAGCTGGTCGTCGCTCATTCGGGTTTCCATGCTCCATAGGCATTCCAGACGGCCGCGCGACCATGATCCTCCTGTTGATCGTCGCGCGCTGCGGGGAAGATCGTCTCGTCGACGACCGCACGGACGCCGGTGGTGAACAAGGTCTCCGGCGGGAAGCCTGCGTCGATCATCACCTGCTTGAGGTCGAGCGCGTGCATTGCCGACCAGAAGGGCTCGTTATTGTTGAATGCGTCCCAGTCGCGAATGAACTGCTCGTAGAGCGGCATGGCATCGGAATATTGCGGCTGCTCGAGATGAAGCATCAGTCCGCCCGGAGCGAGGACCCGGAAACCCTCTTGGATGATCCGCGGAAGCGCCGTTCCGGAGAGCTCGTGCAGGTACATGGTTGTCTGCACCCAGTCGAAATGGCCATCGGGAAAGCGGCCGAGGTCCTCGGCATTCATCTGGATGAAGCGGATGTTGGTCGCTCCGAGAGCCTGCGCCCGGGCATGGCCGTAGCGCAGCGAAGGCGCCGCGGTGTCGATCGCGATCACTTCACTGTCGGGAAATGCGAGAGCCAGCGGGACGATATTGTGGCCGATGGTGCAGCCGAGATCGAGGATCCGGCGTGGCGTCCATTCGGGGCGCTCGCGCTTGATCCATTGAACGAGAGCCTGGCCGCCGCCGTCGCTCAGCGCACCAAGGCCGCCCTGCGTGGTTGCAAATATCCCGCTGTCGTAATTGGCGCCTGCAGACACGTCGCCGGGACGCTCCTCGCCATGATAGCTGCCTGGCATGCAGTGGATGTCCACGGCACTCTGGTAGCGGGGGACCTCGACCGATGGGTCGAGCTCGAGCGTGCTCTTGCCGGCATTGAAGGCCGCGGCGCGCGCATCGAGCTCGTCGAGCTGGCGCAGGGTCATCTGCCGGCCGTTCTGCTGCCGCATCTCCATGGAGTTTCGCTTCATCCCCGACCAGAAGCGGTGCCAGGGGTCCTGGTTCATTGCCCGGCGGATCTCGAACCGGTCCTTGGGTTCGCGTCCATGCTCCGCGATGAACGCCGGGAGCACGCGATTATCGTAGGCGCGCTTGTTTCCCGCCCCGATCGTACCGGAAAGATATTTGTTGAAATTGGCGAGAAAATCGAACCGCGCCGCTTCGTCATGGCTCGGTTTGGGAAACATGGGGTGGCGGGCGACCGCCGTATAAGGCGGAGGAACGTCCTGCGTCATATCAAGCCCTCCTTGGCCAGGCGCGCGATGGTTTCCTCGTGCACGCGCCTGAAATGGTCACGATCGGGAATTCGTAAAGACCCATTCTCATCGATCAGGCCGTTCGCGGCCTGGCGCGTTTGGGAATAGGTCGCCGCGAACGGTTCCAGCCGCTGCCGTGCGAGCATGTTCGTCATGCCTGGCTTGCGGCGGTGAGAGCGCAGCGCCGTCAGATCGATTTCCGCAAATGCCGTGAACGTTTCGCCCGAGTTGGACTCGGCAAGCACCTGGCCCTTGTAGTCGACGATCTGCGAATTACCGTCTGCGGAGGCGAGCGGAAGGGCCGTGCCGGATATGCCCGCGGTATTTGCGGATACGACGAACGCAGCATTCTCAAACCCCCGGGCGCGCCGCGCGATCGCCTTGGGCGTTGCGAGCGGCGAGCCGATCTCGGACGAGGAATGGACGAAAATCTCGGCCCCCCGCAGCGCGAGGGCGCGCGCGACCTCGGGATAGAGGATTTCCTCGGAGGCAATGGCGGCGAGATTGCCAATGGCCGACCGCGCCACCGGAAAGACCCCTTCATAGCCGTAAAGGTCGAGATACTTCGACCAGACGTCGTGCGGTGTCGGAGAAAACATGGAGTTCAGCCGTCGGTAGCGAAGCACCACATCGCCGGAGGGGTCGATGACGAAGCTGGTCTGGAAATAAAGTCCGGGGAAATTGGCGTCGCGCTCATAGGCGTTGCCGGCAACGAACAGCTGCTGCTCGCTCGCGACCCGGCCGAGAGCGTCATATTCGGGCCCGTCGATGTCGAGAGCGGCTCTTTCCGCGAATTCGGAAATGGAAATCCGGCCCGGATAGCCGGTGAGAAGATATTCGGGCAGGACTGCAAGCCGCACCGGCAGGCCGCCATATTGCGCGATGAACACGGCCGCGGCCCGGATCTTGGTTGCGACCCCTTCGATCATTCCCAGCATCTGCTGCGATGCCGCCGCGCGATCGGCGCATCCTTCAACGGAGCGCGCGGTCAGCTGCATGGCCACGGCGGCAAAAGCTGGGGGCGCTTCGCTCATGGGAGACCGAGTACTCCGGGGTTGATGGTCGACCGAGGATCCGCTGCGGATTTCAGCGCCTCGAGCAGCCGCCAGGCCGCGGGGTCGCTGCGCTGCTTCAAGGGATAGGTGCGACCAACCTGGAAGTGCGCTGCGCCCATTTGCCCGAAGATCGCAATGATCGCGCTGCGCAATGTCTCGACCAGCGCGCGCGCCGGAGGATTGGGTTCGAACCGTTCAAGCCGGGCAAGATGAGCGGGCTCGACCGAATGGTCGTGAAGTGCGCCGCGGGCGTCGGGCCAGAAGAAGACCGGTTCGATGAGGAAACCCGTCGTTCCGGCTGCAAGGAACATATAGCCTGCACCGATCGAGAGCCGCTGCATTTCGTCTTCATTGGCCGCGAACAGTGAAATGATCGCTTCGATCGTCTCGACCGCGTGGCCATGCCCGACGATCCCGTGCACCGGAACCCAGCGTTCGCCCGAGGGACCCAGCATGGAATTGACCGGCGGAAATGGGTTGGCACGCAGCACCTTGGGAATGCTGTTCTCGACTTCGCGTCCGCCGTTGGCACCGACGATGGCCCGGATCGCGCTCATGTCTGCCTCGGCGGCGGATGCGGTTCGACCCTCGGCAATGGTGTGAATTGAGAAGCGCGCATCATCAAGGAAGCTGCGGCCCGCACCGACCACTTTTGCGCCTTCCCTCAAGCCTTTCCAGAAGCCGCCCTGCGCCTTCATCATGCCGACCAGCGCGCGGGCGTCACTCGTCAGGCTCTCACGCTTCATGCGCTGCGACTGCAGGAACGGGTCGAAGCCAAAACATTCGCTGGCAAGCCCGGCCCGCGCGATCGCGCTCACGGCTGCCGCCATGCCTCGCGGTTCTTCGAAAGCAAAGCTGCCGTAGGCGAATGCAGCTGCTTCAGGGATCAGGGGAAGGGTAACGCGTGCCTTGATTCCAAACGCACCGCAATCCGCTGCAAAGAGACCGGTCACATCGGGCCCGAACGGGCGCAGCACCTTGCTTCCCGTCGTCAGCAACGTGCCATCGGCAAGAACGACGTCGAACGACAAGGCGGTTGCCGCGATCGATCCGTTGCGGGCCCCCCAGAAAAGACCGTTCTGGCTCATGCCACCGCCGACAGTTGCCTTGATGCCGGAGAGCGTGCCCCACATTGGAACTCGCAGCTCGCGCGGGTGGAGTTCGCTATAGAGAGAGGCCCAGGTGCAGCCCGCCTCCACCGTGACGGTGGCATTGGCCTCGTCCAGCTCGACGATCGCATCGAGACGGCTCATGTCGACGAGCAGCGCCCCCGCCTCCGCGACATATCCGGACGTGTAGCTCATGCCGCCGCCGCGCGGGACGACGATGGTCCCGCCAGACGTCGCCGCTCTCACCCCGGCGCACAGCTGCTCGACATTCGTCGGCCGGAACACTGCAGCGGGCGTGCCGCCGACGGTGAAGACGTCCTGTCCGTAGAGTTGACGCTGATCGTCATCGCTGATGATCGCCGAGTCGCCGACCGCGTCTCGGACGGCGGCCAGCGGATCGGCCTCAATCGTGCCGGACATGGAGATCCTCCGGCTTCGGATAGCGGCCCAACCCCAGCAGCATCGCGCCGCCGATCGCAAACATCACCACGGCAGCAGTCAGCATCGCGTCGTAATTGCCGGTGCGGTCCCTGATTGTCCCGTACAGGATCGGCGACAAGGCGCTGCCAATGCCGAACGGCATGTATAGCGCGCCATAGATCTTGCCGTAATGCGCCATGCCGAAATAACGCGCGGCCATGAACGCGATGACGTCGCTTTCGGTGCCGGCTGCAAAGCCGAGGAGAAAGCCTCCGGTCATCAGCATGCCAAGGCTGCTTGACGTCCCTTCGAGCAGCCAGCAGGCGATTGCCGGCAAAAGCATTGCCGGAGCTGCGACAGCCGGGGCCCACAGGCGATCGAACAAAAGGCCGATGAGGACCCGCCCGGTCAGAATGCCAAGTGCGACGACGCCCAACGTCGTTGCTCCCGCGGCAGCACTAAAGCCGTGGAGCGCGACAATCTGTGCCATGTGGATGTGCGCGCCTCCATAAGCTGTCGAAATGACCAGGATCGAAATCCAAAGCAGCCAGAAGCGGCGACCCTTCATCGCGTCGGCGAGCGGCAGGCCGATGAGTTCGCCGGACGCGTCGGCGATCCCCTCGGGCCGTTCCTCGCGACTGGGCTCGCGGAACCAGGCGAGGGCAATGGGCAGCGCGATGATCAGCGGAAAGAGGGCGGCCACCGGGAACGCGATGCGCCAGTCGCCATAAGCGGAGATTGCCCGGGTCACGACCTGGGGAACGACGAGCGCGGAGAGACTGGTGCCGACCAGCATCAGGCCGAGGGCAATGCCGCGGTTGCGTACGAACCACATGCTGACCGCTCGGCTCCAGCTAACCGGAGTGGAGCCGATGGCGACGAGCCCGAGCACCGCCCACAAGCCGTACCAGCCGGCAAGGCTTGGAGGCATGAACCAGAAAGCGGCAAAGCAGATGATGAACGCGACAAGCGAGAGGATCGCGACGCGCCGTACTCCGAAGCGGTCGGCAAAGCCCCCAAACAGGGGCGCGAGCAGCGAAGCAATGAGGCCGTAGATGGTGATGCCGGCTGCGGCCTGTGCGAAGTCCCAGCCGAATTCGGCATGGACCGGCCCAAGAACCAGAGGCACGACATTATAGGGGATCGGGGAGGCGCCGCAGGCCGTTCCAACCAGAGCGGCGACAAGCACTTTCCAGCCTTTGCGGAATTCGCTCACGCGCCGTGCTCCCGGTTGAGTTCGGCAAGCTCGAACACGGAGTCCATATAACCCTCTACTTCCCCACGGACGTAAAGGAATTCGCCGTCGGCGCTGACCCACATTGTGTAGGGCGGATGCGCGTTGGTGAAACCAACGAACGCGAGCCGGTAACAGTCGAACTCGCCCGCCGGCGTTTTTACGCTTTCACGTCCGACATATTCGAGGCCGGAGCCGGTCGTTGCAATCATCGGGCCGGTCGCGCCGAGATGATGGGTCGAGTGCATGAGGTTGCGGCCGAAGAAATGGCGATGGCCCGGTCCTTTTTCGTAGGGGAATGTGGCAGCGAGCCACGCATCACCCTGCACTGCGTGAATTCCAAAGCCGCGTGTCGGCCGACTGATCGCCATCTGCTGGCGCACACGGCCTTCGTCACGAGTCCAGCTTTCGCAGGTCACGCAATCGTCGTCGAACAGGAACCATCCGCTTCCCGTGAGGATGCCATCGCGCATGATCCGCACGAACGCGTCGCGCGGATGATAATCCGGCTGGATCGAGAGGATGCTGTCGCGAACGACATTCTGGCCGTCGAGAGTCATCTCGCAATGCGCAGACAGGATCCGAAGGCCGTCCCGGCCGCGGGTAATCACCCACTCTTCCTCGCCCCAGCGCTCGCCGCCGCGCTTGCGATAGTCGACCCGGCCGCGGAGCCGCGGCAGCGCTACAAATGCATCAGCTGCCGCGACGTCGGCCATGTCAGAAATTGTAACGCGCTCGAACTTCCCACTTCATCGGCTCGTTGAGGTAGCTGTAGTTCGACAATGAGGTCTGGATGAACGACTTGTTGAAGCAGTTCGTGCAATTGACCGACAGCTGCCAGCGGTTCTCCGGGGCATTGAGCGCCATGCCGGCATTGAAGATCCAGGCTGCGCTGCTGTGTGCGCCGACGATGAAGGGACCATTGCCGAAGGGATTGGCGGGGAAGGTTCCGTTCGTGCCGGTGACGGGCGCATTGTAGATGCTGAAATTGGCGATCGCCACTTCCTGCTTGGAGTGGAAGCTGGCGTTGATCGAAGGAACCAGCGTGTAACCACCGCCGAGGTGCGCATCGTAGCTTGCGCCTGTCGCGAAGGTCCAATCTGGCGTCCTCACAGGCGTTGCGATCGTTCCATTAGCAGTGACGATGCCCGCAGCGCAGGCTGTAATCGACGGCTGCGTGGCCGGAATATTGGGACCACCCGGGATCTTTCCGGCGGCAAGCGCCGCAAGGCATGACGCCTGCTGCGCCTCGACCGACTGAATGCCGTAAATATCGACCGGCGGCCGGCCGCTCGGGACGATATATTTGTCGTGAGAATAGCCGACGTTTGCATAGACGTTCAGTCCGCGAACCGGCACGGCATTGAGCTCGAGCTCGAGCCCCTTGTTGCGATAGTCGGCGAAATTGCGGGTGAGGAAGGTCAGTGCGCCGGTCGTCGTGTTCAACAGTCCGGCAAGGATCTGCAGGTCGCTGACGTCGAGCAGGAATGCAGTGAGGTTTGCGCGAAGGCGGTGATCGAAGAATTCGGTCTTCGCGCCGATCTCATAGCTCCACACCTTTTCAGGGTCGAAGGGCAGGAACTGGCTCGGCGCGGATGCGCGGGCGTTCCAGCCGCCCGACTTGAAGCCGCGGGTTGCGCTCGCGAACAGCAATATGTCGCTCGTGGGTTTGTAATTGATCGCGAAACGGGGCGTCCAGATCTTGGTCTCGAGCTTGGTCGGTATCACTGCGCCGGAGGGCGCGATGAGATTGGCATTGAACAGGCACGTCGCTGGCGCCGGGGTAACCTGGCACGATGCTCGATTGTCGCGAAGGTCGATCTTCTTGGTCTCGTCGGTGTAGCGAATGCCGGCAGTGAGCTTCACCTGCTGAGTGATGTTGACGTCGGCCTGAGCGTATCCCGCATAGGCCTTGGTGCTGTTGTGAAGCAGCCGGTCAGCGAGCAGCAGGGCCGACGTCTGTGACAGCGAGAATATGTCGGCGAAGTCGGTCTTGTTCTTCTCGTTGATATAATAAAGGCCGGCGACGTAATCGATGAGGTCGCCGCCCAGTTTGCCGTTGAGCTTGATTTCCTGCGTAAACTGGTTGTGCGTGCCATCGTTCAGGATGTCGAAACCGCCACGGGTGAAGCCACGCACCGGTGGGAAGGGCAAAGCGATGGTCGGACTCGAACGACCGTCGAAGAAATCGTAGGCAAACTTCTGCCGAAGGTGGACGTAGCCAGTGATGAAGGCGAGCGTAGTATCGGGCCACACGTCGATCGACAGGTTGGACGCGAGGATGTCGCTGGTCGCCTTCTGGCCGAGCCCGAAGTTCGCCTTCTCACCGGTGATGGTAAGCGGGGCGTAGGTTCCGGGCGCTGCCCGTCCCTCGCGCAGACCCGTCGACACGAAGCGTCCTTGGCAGTCGTTCGGATTTGCCGGGTTGCATTCGAAGTTGAGGATGTTGTCGCCCTTGGAGACGATGTGCGACCAGGATCCGCGCCAGCGCACGTTACCCAAATCCGCGCGGGTACCGAGACGCGCGCCCCAGCCGTCGTCGTCGTTCAAGCGCTGGCCGGTCGTGATATTCTTCACATAGCCCTTGTCGTCCTGCCAGTAGCCGGTGAGCTTGACTGCGAACTGGCTCGAGAAGGGGATGTCGACGGACGCTCGGGCGAGCTTCTTGCCATATTTGCCGAACCCGAGTTCGGCGTAGCCGCCGAAATCCTTACCCGGATCGCGCATGATGACGTTGATTGCGCCGCCGGTCGTATTGCGGCCGAACAAAGTCCCCTGGGGACCGCGCAGCACTTCGACTCGGGCGACGTCGAACAGAGCGAGATTGTTGGCGTTCTGGCGCGACAGATAGATGTCGTCGACATAGGTGCCGACCGGTGGATCGAAGGTTGCAATGGTCTCGGTCGAGCCGAGACCACGAAGAAAGTAGGCATTGGCCGAGCCGATGCCCGTATTGTTCTGCGCCACCAGGTTCGGAACATATTGGCCCAGTTGCAGGGCGTTGGTGACTCCGCGCGCCTGCAGCTGCTCGCCACTGAACACGCTGATTGCGATCGGCACGTCCTGCGCGCGCTCGCGCCGGCGCTGGGCGGTGACGATGATCTGTTCGACCTGATTGTCCGTGGCCGCCGCACCTGGGGTAGGGGTCGCCGGTGCCGGCGGTGGAGTTTGGGATCCGGGCGCTGTGCTCCCCGTCTGGGCCCAGGCGGACGTGGACGCAAAAGTAGTCAACGCTGTTGCAGCGTAAAGTATAGCCCGCATGGCCCGGTCTCTCCCCTTTTTCGGCACAAAGATCTGTCAAAACGCAAACAGTATTTGTCCGGACAAATTTTCATGTATCATTGAGGCTGTCAAGCGCGGGGAGGAGGGTGTCCGATGGGGGAGACGGCGTACAAAAGCCTCGTCTTTGCACATGTGCTGCTGTTCGTTCTGTGGCTCGGCGGCGACCTCGGCGTATTCGTGCTGGGGCAGCACTTCCGAAAGCGGAGCAGCTACACCGTCGAACAGCGGCTCGTCCTGCTGAAGCTGCTTGTCGCGATTGACATGGGCCCGCGGACGGCCTGGGCCCTGATGGTTCCGCTCTCTTTGTCTGTCGCGACCATGGGCCACTGGCTGGTGTTGCTGCCGGGATTTATCTGGCTCGCCTGGGCAGTCGGCCTCGTGTGGCTATGGCTGGTCTGGGATGCGCACCTCCATGATCAGACCCCGCGAGCTGCCCGCGACAGGGCGATCGAGACCTGGATCAAGCTTACGATCCTGAGCTTCTATCTCTGGCTGGGCATCTCTTCGCTCCTGACCGGCGATCCGATCGCGGTCCCGTGGCTCGCCTGGAAGGCGACTTTGTTCGGTTTCATCTTTCTTGCGGCGCTTGGCATCGACTGGCAGTTCCGCCCGGTCGGCAATCAGCTGCGTCGACTGATCGCGGAAGGATCTTCGGACGCCACCGAAATCCCGCTCCGCACAACCATGGATCGGACCCGGATCTGGGTCCTCGTGGTCTATGCACTGCTTCTGATCACCGCCTGGCTGGGGATCGTCAAACCATGAACAAGATGCTTGACGGTTTGAAGTTGTCCGGACAAATCTGCGGTTGATGTCCACGGCTTTCGCCTCAACCATCCGCGCAGTGTCGACGGTCCTGTTCGTCTCGGGCGCGACTCCGGAGCGTTTCGAAAAGGCGCTTGCGAGCGACGCCGATCTCGTCTGCATCGATCTTGAGGATTCGGTTCCGAACGAGGCCAAGGCGCAGGCGCGCGAGGCTGCGCTCCAGGCAATTCATAATCCCCGTGCGGCCATCCGCATCAACGGCCTCGCGACACGTGCAGGCATCGAGGACCTGCTTGCCCTCTCGGGGCTTCAGAAAGGCGCAATCGCCTTCATTCCGATGGTCGAATCGGCAGACGAGCTACGCATCGCTGCTGCGATCCTGGGCGACACATTTGCTCTTGTTCCGCTGATCGAAACGCCGCGGGGTCTCCGCAAGGCGTTCGAGATTGCAAGCGCTCCTGCAGTCGCCGCGATGATGTTCGGCGGCGGCGATCTTGCGGCTTCGCTCGGAGTCGAGCTCGCCTGGGAACCTCTTGCGGGAGCGCGCTCCGCCTTTCTGCTTGCCTGTGCGGAAGCGCGTGTCCCGGCGATCGACGTGCCGTTCGTCGGACTGGACGATGCGGCGGGCCTGGCTGACGAATGCACGCGCGCCGCTGCGGCGGGATTTCAGGCGAAGGCCGCCATTCACCCGGCGCAGCTTGCGACGCTATCTGCGGCATTCCGACCGGACGCTGCACTGGTTGCAGAAGCAGAGGCCGCGCGTGCGGCGTTCGACGCCGCCAATGGCGCGGCGACCCGGTTCAACGGCCGAATGCTCGAGGAGCCCCTGATGCGCCGCTACGACCGCATTCTGGCCCAGGCAAAAAGGATGGCGAGCGATGCGTGAGGGCGTCAAGGAAGTCGCGCCGGGCAGGTTCCGGGAAACATTCGGTCGCGCGTTCGAGGATTTTGTCGTCGGACATGTCTATGAACATCGGCCGGGCCGGACGATCACCGACGCGGACAATGTCTGGTTCACGCTGCTGACGATGAATACGCATCCGGCGCACTTCGATTATGAATATGCCAAGAAGACGGAGTTCGGCCGGCCGCTCGTCTGCTCACCGCTGACAGTAGCGCTGATGGTTGGAATGAGCGTCAGCGACGTCAGCCAGAAAGCGGTCGCCAATCTTGGCTGGGACCAGATCAAGATGACGCACCCGCTGTTTCCGGGCGACACGCTCTACGCCGAAAGCGAAGTGCTGGAGACCCGGGAATCCAACTCGCGTCCCGAGCAAGGCATCGTCACCATCCGAACGACAGGCCGTAATCAGAACGGTGACGTCGTCTGCACCTTCAATCGCTCGATGCTCATCTGGAAGCGCGGCTTCGGCCCCGTGGACGATTAGAAAGCGCGAACATGGCCACTCTGATCGCCGATCCTCCGCACGCTACAATCGACGCCGACGAAGAGGCTGCGCTGCTCGAAGCCATCAACCGCTGGGTTCAAAAAGAGGTTCGTCCGGTCGTCATGAAACATGACCATGACGATATCTGGCCGGCCGAGATCGTCGCTCAGATGACCGAAATGGGCATGTTCGGAGCGACCATCGGCAAGGCTTATGGAGGCCTCGGACTCCCCGCGACCACCTATGCCAAGATCGTCGCCAGCATCGCATCCTATTGGATGGCGATCACCGGCATCTTCAACTCGCATCTGATCATGGCGGCAGCAGTCGAGCGCTTTGGAACCGTCAGCCAAAAGAGTGAATGGCTTCCCAAATTTGCTTCCGGCGAGATCAGGGGCGGCCTCGCTCTTACCGAACCCAATGCCGGGACGGATCTCCAGGCGATCCGGACAACGGCCCTCCGCGACGGCGACGATTATGTGATCAACGGAACCAAGACCTGGATCTCGAACGGGATCCAGGGGAGCTGCTTTGCACTCCTCGTCAAGACCGATCCCAAGGCCAGTCCACGCTACAGGGGCATGAGCCTGATGATTGCTCCGAAGGGACCCGGGTTCAGCGTCGGCAAGAAATTCGAGAAGCTCGGCTACAAGGCAATCGATTCCGCCGAGCTCGTGTTCGAGGATTATCGCATCCCCGCTCAAAACCTCATCGGCGAAGTGGAAGGGCAGGGCTTCTTCCAGGCGACCGGCGGGCTCGAGCTCGGCCGGATCAACGTTGCCGCGCGCGGCGTCGGCCTTGCCGATGGCGCGCTTCGCCTGGCGACTGAGTATGCACAGGTCCGCGAAACCATGGGCAAGCCCATTGCCGAGCATCAGGCGATCCAGCTGAAGCTCGGCGAAATGGTCACACGGGCTCATGCCGCGCGCCTCCTGACCCTCGAGGCGGCCCGTGCCTACGATCGTGGCGAGCGCTGCGACATGGAGGCGGGCATGGCGAAATATTTCGCGTCTGAAGCCGCCATGAAAAATGCCGAGGAAGGCATGCGGATCTTCGGCGGCTATGCCTATTCCAAGGAATTCGAGATCGAACGCTACTGGCGCGATGCTCCGCTGATGTGCATCGGCGAAGGCACCAACGAAATGCAGCGAATCATCATTGCAAAGCAATGGGTGAAGCGGAACCCCGCCTGAGGATGACGCGTCCCCTACCTCTGAGTGGCTACCGCATCCTGTCCGCTGAGCAATATGGCGCCGGCCCCTACGGATCCATGTTGCTTGCACAGCTCGGCGCCGAAGTGATCAAGATCGAGCCCCCGAAGGGGGGAGATTCGGCGCGCGCCGCCGGACCTTTCTTCCTCGGTGCGAACGACAGCCTGTTCTACCAGACCTTCAACCTCAACAAGCGCTCGGTGACGCTCGACATTCGCACCGAAGCGGGTCGCGACGTGTTGCACCGGCTGGTCCGCACCGCCGATGCCGTCACCAACAATGCGCGCGGCGATCTGCCGGCGCGGCTCGGCCTCGATTACGCCGCGCTCGGAACCGTCAATCCGAAGATCGTATGCGTTCATGCTTCGGCCTATGGGCGAACTGGCCAACGGGCGTCATGGCCGGGCTATGATTATCTGATGCAGGCCGAAGCGGGCTACATGGCGCTGACCGGCGCTCCCGAGGACCCGCCGACCCGCTTTGGATTGTCGATGGTCGACTTCATGACCGGGTCTTTGCTTTCGACGGCGACACTCGCCGGTCTGATCGAAGCGAAAGCGACCGGGGTCGGTCGCGATTATGATCTGTCGCTGCTGGATGCCGCACTGCACCAGACGAGCTATCCGGCGATCTGGTACCTCAATGAAGATTATGAGGTAAGCCGAGCGCCGCGTTCAGCGCACCCGTCGGTCACTCCGAGCCAGATCTTTCCGACCGCAGACGGCTGGGTGTTCGTCATGGCGCAGCTGCCCAAATTCTGGGAACTGCTGGTCGAACGGCTTGGCGTTGCCGGACTGAAGGACGACCCGCGTTTCCGGTCGGTCGCCGACCGTCTCGAGAACCGGGACGAACTTACCGCCCTTCTCGACGATGTATTTCGCCAGCAGCCGAGCGATCACTGGCTGAACTTGCTGGGCGGCGTCATTCCGGTCGCGCCGGTGCTCACCTTGCCGGAAGCCCTCGACAACCCGCGCGTCGCCGACATGATCGACACGGTCAGTCATCCCGATCATCGCGACGGTATCCGGGTTCTTGCCAACCCGGTGAAGCTCGACGGAGCGCGCGTTCCCAACCGCGCCGCGCCGAAGCTCGGCGCCGACAGCGACGCGCTGCTTGCCGAAGTCGGCTACGATGCCGCGGAGATCGCGGATCTCCGGGCGGCAGGAATCGTTTGAGCCGATGGCCAAGCTCGACGGCCTCAAGGTTGTAGACCTCACCCAATATCTGCCAGGGCCAATGATGACGATGATGCTCGCCGATCAGGGCGCGAGCGTCTTCAAGATCGAGCCGCCGGCAGGGGACCCCGCCCGCAGCCAGGCACCGTTCGAGGCCGGCCAATCCGTCTGGTTCAGAAACGTAAATCGCGGGAAGCGCAGCCTCACGCTCGACCTCAAGACCGACCAGGGACGCGAGGAGCTGTGGCAGCTGGTTGCCGACGCCGACGTGTTCGTCGAGGGTTTCCGCCCCGGGGTCATTGACCGGCTCGGCTTCGGTTACGATGCGGTCGCCGCTCGCAACCCCGGCATCGTCTACTGCTCGATGAGTGCGTTCGGCCAGAAGGGAAAACGCGCGCATCATCCGGCGCACGATCTCGTGGTTCAGGCGCTGTGCGGCTTTCTCTCAGTGAACGATGGCGGACATGGCACTCCAGTTGTGCCCGGAGTGCCTTCCGCCGACATGGCGGCCGGTCTCACCGCGCTTGCAGCCGTGCTGATGGCGCTTATCGGGCGCGCAACGAGCGGACGGGGCGACTATTGCGACATTGCGATGTTCGACTCCCTGCTTCCATGGTGCGCGCACATTGCAGGCGGCGCTATTGCCGGGGGAGATCCGCCGCAGTCGGCAACTCAGCGCTCGCTCGGGGGAGCCGCGTTCTACCAGGTCTATGTTACGGCCGACGGCAGGCATGTCGTGCTTGGCGGTCGCGAGCGGAAGTTCGTTGCCAATTTGCTTGGCGCGCTCGACCGGCCCGACCTCGTTCCCTGCGGCGAAGCGCCCGCCGGCGACCAGGGCGAGCTGATCGCATTCCTCAGGCGGACGTTCGCGACGCGGACGCGGGCGCACTGGGTCGAATGGTTCGAGCGGAATGACGTCGCTTTCGCACCGGTGCTCGATTTTCGCGAAGCCCTGACGAGCCCGGAAGTTCAGGAGCGCGGCCTCCTCGTGGAATTCGAAGGCGCACATCAGATCGCTCCTGCGATCCGCTTTGCCGGCGAGCGCTGGACGGCGCAGCCTGCGCCGGATCCGGGCGATGGTTAGTTCAGCGCTCGACCTCGATATGCATGCTGTAGGCGAAGCTTTCGCCGGGGTGATGGCTTGCCGAAATTTCCAGAATTCGACCGTTCTCGTCGAGGTAGCAGCGGAGGATCCTGAGGCAGGGACTGCGTCGGCTGACCTTGAGGCCATCGGCAACCGCACGGGTCGCAGCAACCGCCTGGATGTCCTGGGTGACGCGGGCGATGCGGACGCGCGCAAGCTGCTCGAGCTGACGGAAGATCGTGTTCCCCCGCGTGTCGATCTGATCCGCCGCCGCGGCAAGGTCGGGGTGAACATAAGCATCGGTCGCGGCGATCGGAGTCGTTCCGTCCGCGCTGGTGCGGATTCCGCGGAACCGCGCCCACGAACCGCCTGCAGGGCAGCCGATTTCCTCGGCGAGTTTCTTGGGCAGTCGAACCGTTCCGGCGCGATGGAAAGCAAACCGCGTGTCGCGCGCATATTGAAGGATTTCGCCAACGTTGGACAGCGGCTGGTGGAGGGCTCCGCCCCGCGCAGCTGCGGACTGGATGACCGTGCCCGATCCGCGGCGGCGGGCGATCAGGCCTTCGGCCTGGAGAATGCGCAGCGCTTCGCGAACGGTGAATCGGCTGACGGAATATTCGGAGCACAGCATGCTCTCGGTCGGGAAGGCGTCGACCTCGAGTTCACCACCGAGGATCTGCTTGCGAAGGTCGTCGGCAAGCTCGACGTAGCGCGGCTTGCGCGCGCCGGTGCTTTCAACTGCCGTGCCGTCCGCCACTTCACCTCCCTCGGCCTGCGCTCCCGGTGAACTCGCAAGTCCATAGCTTAACTGAGAGGCTTGCACAGCATCTGCTGCGTCCGGTCGATGCCGAGGTTCGCGAACGTGCCCGCCTGCACCTTCTCGACTGGCTCGGATGCGTTGCCGGAGCATTGACCAGCGAAGTCGCCAAATCCGTTCGCAGGCTCGACGCACCCGCAGTCGGCAAGGCCGCCTGGCTCGGCAATGTTCTCGAGATGGACGACGTTCACCGATCGTCGATCCTCCATCCGGGACCGGTCGTCTGGCCCGCGGTGCTGGCATGCGATTGCGCGATGCCCGCGACGCTCGACGCCGCAGTCCGGGGCTATGAAGCGACGATCGTTGTCGGAGCGACGTTCGATACCTATCACTATGCCCGCTGGCACAATACGGCGACGGCCGGACTGTTCGGAGCTGCAGCAGCGGCGTCCGCAGCGCTCGGCGGCGACGTGGCCGCGATCGTCTCGGCGATCGGGCTTGCAGGCTCGGTCGCCGGAGGATTGTGGCGGACCCGGCATGAGCCGGTGATGGCCAAGCAATGGCATGTCGCGCATGCGGCCTCGACGGGCGTCGCCGCTGCTAGGGCAGCCCAGGCCGGGGTCACCGGTCCGAGACACATCCTTGAAGGCAAGCAGGGCCTGTATGAGGCAATGACCGAGCAGCCCAAGCCCTTGTCCCTTGCTGCCGGCTGGCGGATGACGGACGTCAGTTTCAAGCCCTGGGGCGCATGCCGGCACGCACATCCGGTGATTGATGCAGCGCTGGAGCTGCGTGCTGCAGGTGCCCTTGGCGGTGACATTGTCGTCGAAACCTATTCCGATGCGCTCACCTTCTGCGACCGGCCAGAACCTCAGGATGTGATCGGAGCCAAATTTTCTCTCCAGCACGCAGTTGCGATCGTCGCCGAACGGGGCGAACCCCTGCTTGCGGATTTCGAACCCGACGCGATCAGCGCTCTGGCGAGCGCGCGCTCGCGGGTCACCGTTCGCGAGTCGGCCGAGTTCAGCGACCGCTTCCCCGACCATTATGGTGCGAGAGTCAGTGCGGGACCGAGGACGGCCGAGAGGCGCGATACGCTCGGCGATCCGGAACGGCCCCTGGCGCGCGATCAGATCATCGCCAAGGCACGCGCACTGATGGAATGGGGAGGGGTCGGCGGCGATGCCAACGGCGCGGTTACTGCCTGTCTCGAAGCCAATGACACACGGACAGTTCGCTCCTTGCTCGAGCACTGGCTGTGAGCGCAATCGATCGCCTCCTCGATTTTGCGACGGCAGACCATGTCCTGCCGTCCAAGGTCCGTGCCGACACCTTGCGCCTTCTTGCCGATACGTTGGCCGTCGGGGCTGCCGGCGCCAGCGAGCGCAATGCTGAAGCGGTGCTTCGCGCTGCGCTTCGCTGGGGTCACGGTAAGGACGCGCGGACGATCGGGGATGACGTGCGCTTGCCGGCGGGCAGCGCGGCCTTCGTCAACGGCTTTCGAATTCACTGTCTCGAATGGGATGCGGTCCACGAGCCTGCCGTCGTGCATGCCCTGTCCGTCGTCACTGCAGCCGTTGCTGCGGCTATCGATATGCTTGGTGAGGTCGCTCCTGACGATGCGCTAGCCGCAGTGGCAGTCGGGGTCGAAGTCGCCGCGGGACTTGGCGATGCGGCGAGCAGTCCTTTGACCTTCTTTCGCCCGGCCACCGCGGGCTGTCTCGGAGCAGCTTTGGCGGCTGCGCGGATCATCGGCGCACCCGCCGATGCTGCACTGGGCCTCGCTTATGGCTTCGCTTCGGGGACGATGCAGGCCCATGTCGAAGGTTCGATTGCGCTCCCGCTGCAGATTGGCCAGGCGGCACGGGCGGCGGTCACGGCGGCCGAGCTTGCCGCGGCGAGTCTTACCGGCCCGCGTGATGTGCTGGATGGGCCCTTTGGCTATTTTGCATTGTTCGATCAGGGGAATTCAGCAGCTCTGGTGGCGGATCTCGGTTCCCGCTGGCGAATCTCGGAAGTCAGCACAAAGCCCTTTGCCTGCGGCCGTGCAAGTCACGGGCTACTCAGCGGAATCGCCGAGCTGGGCTTGCGAGCAGAGGAGCTGGTCAGCGTTCGGCTGGAGGCGCCGCCTTTGGTAAAACGTCTCGTCGGCCGGCACCTGCAGCCGGACATGACGCCGGCCTATGCGAGGCTCTGTGGAGGTTTCCTTGCCGCCCTGATGATCAGCGATGGGCGGATCGACCCACGACGCTTCACCAGGTCGGCATTCAGCGACGCAGATTTGGCGAGGATCGCAGCGCTGGTTCGGATCGAGGAAAATGGCTCTGCCGATCTGAATGCTCTCGGGCCGCAACGGCTGATCGTTGAAACACGAGAAGGAACCCGGGAGCTGGAGATTGCGCATGTGCTCGGCAGCCCCGAGGCGCCGATGTCGGCGGAACAGTCGGCTGCAAAGCAAGCGCTCGCCGCGAAGCTTACGGTCCCCAATTGCGACTCAAGGGTCTTCTCCGATCCCCTTGCTTATATGACGAGGGCAGCATGACGTTCCCGACCTACTTCGAGGCGCTCGACGCAAAGGCTTTGTTGCAGGATTATCCGATCGGCGATGCGTTCGTGGACCGCTACACGCGCATGAGCCGTGACGAGCTCTACAGCATCCAGAACGCCCAGTTCCGGAAGCTGATGGAGCGCGGCTGGCAGATCCCCTTCTACCAGCGCCTGTGGGGCCGCCAGGGGATCGAGCCGGGCGACATTCGCGGCCTCGCCGACATCGGCAAGCTTCCGGTCTACGACAAGAGCGACCTCATGGCATCGATCGCTGACTGCCCGCCGTTCGGCGACTTTGCCGGCCTTGGCGGTGACGATCGGGCCCCGGCCATTCTCCATACGACCAGCGGAACTACGGGCCGTCCGCAGACCCTGTTGTTCGGGCCCAAGGGCCGGGAAGTCGGTAATCTCCTCGTCGCGCGCATGTATCGCTGGCAGGGCCTCCGCCCCGACGACGTGGTTCACTCGGTCTACGGCCACGGGATGATCAACGGCGGCCATTATATCCGCGAGGCCGTCACCCACTTTACCAATTCGATCTTTCTGTCCGCGGGCACGGGTATCGAAACGCGCTCGGCCACGCAGGTCCAGCTGATGGCCGATTTCGGCGCCACGGTGGTCGTTGGCTTCGTCGATTATATCCGCAAGCTTGCCGACGTCGCGCGCGAGGAAGGGCTCCTGGAGCGCATTCCAATCCGGATGATCTGCGGACACCTCGGAACCGAGAATCGTGCCGCGACGGAAGCCGCCTGGGGCGGAGCAAAGGCGTTCGACTGGTATGGCGTCGGGGATACCGGTTCGATTGCCGGAGAAGGGCCGGAGCGCGATGGTCTCTATGTCTGGGAGGACGCCCATTATCTCGAGCTCCTCGATGTCGACACCGGTCAACCGGTTGCCTCAGGAGAGTCGGGCGACATGGTCGTCACATGCCTCTACAAGGACGACATCGCGCCGTGCATTCGGTTCAACACGCACGATGTCAGTGCCGAGCTCACCACGTCCAGTGCCACCGGCATGGTGTTCAAGCGGATCGCCGGGTTCAAGGGCCGCAGCGACAATATGGTCAAGCTTCGCGGGATCAACGTCTTCCCGCACGCGATCGGCGCGATCATCGAGAACCGGTCCGACCTCACCGGCGAGTTCGTATGCCGGATGACGCGCGACAACCAGACCCGCCGCGATGACATGATAGTCGTGATCGAGAGCCGTGGCGGAACCAACGCGGCCGAGCTCGCGGTGCTGCTTCGGCAGGGACTTGGCGTCGAAGTATCGGTCGAACTTGTCGGCCCGTCGGGAACTGCTTCGCTAACGCAGATCGATTCCCGCCAGAAGCCCATTCGTCTGATCGACGAGCGGACGCTGTGATCGACTGGCCCGCACTCAAACGGCTCAACGATCCGCTCAACGCGTTCGTCGAGTGGGACGAGAAGGCGGCTTCAGGGCCCGGCCCGCTGTCAGGCCGCACTGTTGGTGTCAAAACCAATATCGCAGTCGCGGGCCTGAAGTGGACCGCCGGGCTCGGGGCCTATCGCGACAGGGTAGCGACCCGCGATGCCGAGACGGTCGCGGCGCTTCGAAACGCTGGAGCCGCAATCATCGGAACGCTCAACATGGAGGAGGCGGCGCTCGGCGCGGTCACGCGCAACCCGCATTATGGCTGGACCCGCAATCCCCATTCTCCCGGCTACACGCCCGGCGGCTCGTCGGGCGGAAGCGCAGCGGCCGTTGCTGCAGGCCTCTGCGATCTCGCGCTTGGCAGCGACACGATGGGTTCGATCCGGATCCCGGCATCCTATTGCGGCATCTACGGCTTCAAACCGGCCAACGACCGGGTCAGCCAGGACGGTCTGGAGCTAGCCGAGCCCGCCTTCGACTGTGTCGGGCCGCTCGCCCGTTCTCTGGATCTGCTCGATACCGCCTCCCGGATCCTGTCGCGCTTCGGCGACGGCGAAACCGGCGAAATCCTCCTTCTCTCCAACCTCGGCGGCGTCGACGTCAGTCCAGAGGTTCTGAAAGTGTATCAGCGCGCCGTCGATGCGCTCGGCGCCGGCGGCGAACTCATGCTCGACTGGCCGTTGTCCCGCATTCGCTATGCGGGCTTCATCCGTGTCGCAGCCTATCTGTCTTCGAGCCTCGACGACCAGCTTGTTTCGCCCGGGCTTCGCAAGCTCCTTTCCTACGGTCCGCGGCGCACTGCAGCCGATCGCGACGAAGATCTGAAAATTCTCGAGGCGACCGGTGCGGCAATCGGCGATGCGCTCGGGAAGGGCGCAATGCTGCTGATGCCGACTGCTCCCCAGGCCGCGTTCGCCGATGCAGTCGATCCGCCTGCCAACCAATCCGATTTCACCTGCCTTGCCAATATTGCGGGCGTGTCCGCCATCTCCATCCCTGCCGGACTCGATGAGGCCGGCCTTCCCATCGGCGCGCAACTGCTTGCCGCCGGCGGGCGCGAGGCGGGCCTGTTCGCCGCAGCTGATCGTCTCGATCAGGCGCTGCATGCCTACCGGCCGCCGTCCCACTTTCTGCAAGGAGAGCCCGCATGAGGATCGTCTGCCTGTTCAATCTGAAGCCGGATGCTGACCGGGCCGCCTATGAAGCGTGGGCCCGCGGGACGGACCTGCCGAGTGTCAATGCGCTGGGTTCGGTCGATCGGTTCACCGTCCACCGCGCAACCGGCCTGTTCGGTTCCGACAGCACGCCCCCCTACGAATATATCGAAATCATCGACATCAACGGCATGGAGCCGTTCGTCGCTGACGTCAGTGATCCCGACTTCCAGAAAGTCGCGGCGAGGTTTGGCGATTTTGCCGACAATCCGCAGTTCATTCTGACAGAGGACCTTTAAGCGGTGCGCTTCGCTGGGAAGACGATCGTCGTCACCGGATCCGGACGCGAGAAGGGTCTCGGCCAGGCAATCTTGCAACGTTTCGCCGACGAGGGAGCCAATTGCATCGTATCTGACGTTGCCATCGACGACGAGGCCAAAGGGGTTGCGGCCGAGCTTGCCCGGCGCGGGGCCGCTGTCGAGGCAGTGGAGTGCGACGTCTCCGATCCCGGCCAGTGCCGAGCGCTGATCGACCGGTCGGCGGCGCGCTTCGGCTCGGTCGACGTCCTCGTCAACAATGCCGGCATCGGATTCATGATGCGGCCCTTCCTCGATGTCGAACCGGCTGACTGGGACAAGGTGATCGCCGTCAATTTGTCTGGAGCATTTTACTGCATTCAGGCGGCAGCGCGCCTGATGATCGAGCGCGGCAAGGGTGGACGGATCGTCAACATCGCAAGCCAGGCTGCAAAATCGGGCTTCCCGCATCTTCCTGCCTATGTGAGCTCAAAGCATGGCATGATCGGGCTGACGCGTGCCGCCGCCGTCGAGCTTGGAGCTCACGGAATCACGGTGAATGCCGTCTGCCCCAATCACGTGACGACGGCCCTCGGCGCCAGGCAGAACGAATATTTTTCCAAGCTGCTCGGCTTCGACAGCGTCGAGGCGTACCTGGCCAACATGGCTGCAAAGAACCCAATGGGCCGCCCCGGCCTTGCCAGCGACACGGCAGCGGCCTGCGCCTGGTTGGCGAGCGACGACGCAGCCTATGTGACGGGCGAAGCCCTCAACGTTTCGGGCGGAGAGGAAATGCACTGATGCTGGCCGAGGAACGTATCGACTGGCCCGATGGCGCGAAGCTTGCGCTCTCGATCGTGGTCAATGTCGAGGAAGGCTCGGAAATGACCGTGGCGCGCGGCGATCGCGGGATGGAGCCGGTCGACGAACTCGGAATCCACATCAAGTCGCCGATCCGCAATTATGGCAACGAATCCAACTATCGCTACGGCATCAAGGCCGGCGCGCCGCGGATCGCCCGGCTGTTCCGCGACCGTCAATTTGCGGCGAGCTGGACGGTCGCCGCCCTCAGCCTCGAGGAGCACCCGGAACTTGGCGCGGAGATCCGCGAGCTTGGCCATGAGCCGGTCAGCCATGGGTGGCGCTGGGTTCACCAGTTCAAGATGGATGAGGCGGCGGAACGCGAGTTCATCCGAAAAGCCGCGGACTCGATCGAACGGACGACCGGCCAGAGGCCGCGCGGCTGGCTCAGCCGGTACTTTCATACCGACAATACGAGGCGCCTGCTGATCGAAGAGGGCTTCGACTATCACATGGACGATTATTCAGGGGACGTGCCGTTCATCGACGATGCAACGGTCCCTGGCCGATCGATTGTCATCGTCCCTTACCAGCTCGACACCAACGACATGAAAATGTGGACCGATCCCGCGTACGCGCCGCGAGCCTGGGCGGACTATGCGATCGACACCTTCGACTGGCTGCTCGCCGAAGGACGTCGCGGCTCGCCGAAGATGATGAGCCTCGGACTGCATTTGAGGATCATCGGCCGTCCCGGGCGGATCGGAGCGTTGAAGCGCTTTCTCGATCATGTCGCTGCTCACGAGGATGTGTGGGTTGCGACGCGCGGCGAGATTGCCGACCATTATGTGCGGACGATTTCCCGGTGAGCGTTACCCTCAGTCAGGAGGGCGCTCTTGCGACGCTCCGTTTCGATCGCAGCGAGAAGCGCAACGCACTCACGCAGGCGATGTGGGAGGCCTTGCCGGGACTCATTACCAGGGCTGTCGAGGCGGACGCAGGCGTCTTGATACTCGCCGGCGCTGCCGGAGGACCGTTCAGCGCCGGGGCCGACATCAGCGAGTTCGCGGCCGGAGTGGGTGACGAGAACTGGCGACGTGCCAATCAGGCCGCGATCCGCGGCGCAATGACTGCGCTTGCGGAAACGCCGATCCCGACGATCGCGCTAGTCGAGGGTCATTGCGTCGGCGGCGGCTGCGGGCTTGCTCTTTGCTGCGACCTCATCGTTGCGAGCCCTTCTGCCCGTTTCGGAATCACTCCGGCAAAGCTCGGGCTGGTCTATTCGCTCGCCGACACGGCGCGGCTGCTCCAGCGCGTTGGACCGGCGCAGGCCAAGCGAATATTGTTTGGCGGCGAGCTCATCGACGCTACCGAAGCCGAGCGCATCGGCCTCGTCGAGCTTGTCGCCGAAGATGCTCCGGCATGTGCGCACGCAGTCGCCGGGCAGTGGCTCGCCGCGTCGAAGCACAGCCAGCGGGAGAGCAAGGCGATGATCGGCCGCATTCTTCGTGGTCAGACCAGCGATGACGAGGAAACGCTCTCCTTGTTCGCGGCCGCGTTCGACGGCGCCGATTTCGCCGAAGGGAGCCAGGCGTTCCTCGAGCGAAGGGCGCCGAAGTTCCGGTGACGATCCACGGGGAGATCCTCGGCGCGACTATTGCCACTCCCGACATCGGATTGGCGATTGCCGATTATCGCGACGTGCTCGGCCTTCAACTCGTGGAACAGGTTCCGCTTTCGGCTGACATTGCGCGGTCCTGGGTTAGGCCCAGACTCGCTGGTCGGGCATCGGCAATTCTGCGGCCGGCGAGCGGCGCTGACTGTGCAATTCGGCTCGTCGAACAGCCGGTTCCGCAAGGCTATCGTCCGACGACGACTTTCGGCTGGAACGCATTCGAGATCAGCGTTCAGCGCGTGTTCGAATGGCCGGCGAAACTTGAGGCAAGCGGCTTCGAGATCGTCGGACCGCCCAAGGAGATCGAGGGACTTCCCTACTTTGTTGCGATGCAGGTGGTCGGCCGTGGCGGAGAGATGCTCTATCTGAACGAGGTCCGCTCGAATACGCCCACCTCCGACCTTCCGGCGGCGCAAAGCATTAGTGACCGGGTTTTCATCGTCATTCTCGGCGTTTCGGATTTCGAGCAGGCCCTTGGCTGGTACACAAGCGCACTCGGGCTGGATGAAGGTGGCCGGTACGAGATCGTCTATTCGATGATCAACCGCGCCTTCGATCTTCCGGAAGTAACGAAGCATCGACTGGCAATGGCTCAGAAGGGGCGGATGCCGATCGTGGAGATCGACGCTTATCCGCCAGCGGCAACGGCGCGATCTGGCGATCCCGGCCTGCTGCCTGCCGGCAATGCTTTGGTCAGCCTTGCAGTGGAATCGCTCGATGCGCTGTCGGTCGACTGGCTGTCACCTCCAGCCAATCTTCCCGGGCTTCCCTATGCGGGTGCGCGCGCGGCCACCTGTATCGGGCCGGGCGGCGAGCTCCTCGAATTGATCGAGCGCGCCGGCTGATGCGTAGCCGGCTTCTATTGTATGCCGAGGCCTGGGCCGCAATCGATGCCGAGGCCCTCGCCGAATTCTGGGCGCCCGAGGCCTTCGCCTTCTACAAGGCCGAAGAAGCCGGTCACTTCTTCCTCTCGTGGAACGAGGTGCTCCGCTACTGGCGAACAAATGATCGCCTGCACGCGCAAGTCGATCTTTGCTTCGACATTGTAAGCGAGATCCCGCTCTCGGACGCTGTGCGGTCGGTCATCACGGCAATGGAGTGGCGCATTCGCTTTCGCGAAGATGCGGTCGACGCCGCGGGACTTCCCTTTCGTCATCGCGGCAAAGCCATGGCAGGCTTCAATCATGTGCTGAGCCTGTGGACTGATAAGGGCGATGTGCCTCGGCTGACTGGCTGGTGTGAAGCGCCCAATTCGGCAACGCTCTATCTCACGGAATTGTACACGCGCCTCGGCGAGCAGCAATGACGTATCGGCGTTACGTCGACGGGCCGTTCGGCCAGCTTCACCTTCGCGAGGCGGGCGTGCAAGGAAGCGATCGAACCAGTCTCGTCTGCTTGCACATGAGCCCGATGAGCAGTCGGACCTATGACCAGTTTCTCGATTGCTGGGCTGCTGGCGGCGGCCATGCGGTCGCATTCGATACGCCGGGTTTCGGAATGTCGGATGCGCCTGCCGACGTGCCGACCATTGCCGATTATGCGCGTGCCATTCGGACGGGGGTCGAGGCCCTTGGGCTTGTCCAGCCTGTCGATCTGCTCGGCTATCATACCGGCTCGCTGATTGCCTGTGAGCTGGCGGCCAGCGCGCCGCAAATGGTGCGAAGACTGGTGCTGATCGCCGCACCCATTTTCACCCCCGAGGAACGGGCCGAACTCTCCGAACTCTATGGACCGGAGCTGCCGGCCGCTGACGGGAGTCACCTCGTCCGGCGCTGGCAGTCCTTTGCGCATCACTTCCGTGCTGGCGGATCCAGTCTCGAACAGATCGCCGACGCCTTTCCCGAGCGCCTGCTCGGCAGGGCCAACAGCTGGTGGGGTCATCACGCGGCGTTCGGCTTTGCCGAGAATCTGCGGTTGCCCGAGATCTCGCAGCCGGTCCTGGTCATCAATCCGGGCGATGATTTGAGCGAGCAGACCCGCCGTGCTGCTCCGTTGCTCGTGAATGGCCGGATCGTCGAGCAGCCGCACTGGGGTCATGGTTTTCTCGATCGCAATACCGAGGGAGCGGTGAAGCTGGTCGACGACTTTTTGCGCTAGGGAAGGAGCAGGGTGGAGCCCGTTGTCTTGCGGCCTTCGAGGTCGCGATGTGCAGTATCGGCGTCTTCCAGCGGGTAGCGCTGGCCGACGGTGACGCTCACCGCTTGCGATCGGATCATGTTCCACAGCGATTGAGCGCCGGCCTCGCGCTCCGCGGGATCTGCATAATAATGATAGAGCATCGGCCGGGTATTGTAGAGCGAGCCCTTGGGCGCGAGGATTCCAAGCGATCCCGTCACCGGGGCGCTGGCATTACCGTAGCTGACGATCAGCCCGCGCATGCCGGTGGAATCGAGGGAGGCCTCCCAGGTATCGGCACCGATCCCGTCATAGGTCACGCGAACGCCTTGCCCGCCGGTGATCTCGCGGACGCGCCTCGCGGTGTCCTCACGCGTATAAAGGACGATCTCTTCGGCTCCCGCTTCGCGCGCAGCCTGTGCCTTTTCCTCCGTGCTGACCGTGCCGATCACGCGCGCTCCACGGGCCTTCAGCCATTGGACGAGGATCATGCCGACGCCTCCGGCGGCGGCATGAACCAGAGTCCAGTCGCCAGGCGCAATCCGTGCGGCCCGGTCGGCAAGGAACTCGGCCGTGCATCCCTTGAGCAACGCCGCCGCGGCCAGCTCGTCGCTGATGTCCTCTGGCAGCTTGAACAGGCTCGCAGCCTCGACATTGCGCTGCGTCGCATAGGCACCGAGCGCAGGCCCGAACGTTGCAACGCGGTCGCCTGGACGAAATTCGCTGACGCCTTCAGCGATCTCCTCGACCGCGCCGGCGGCCTCGACGCCGAGCCCGCTCGGTAAGGGAAGGGGATAGATGCCGCGGCGATGGTAGGTATCGATATAGTTGAGGCCAACGGCTGTGGTCCGCATTCGGACCTGGCCGGGCGCTGGCGGCGGCAGACTGACGTCATGCCACTCGATCACTTCGGGTCCGCCGGTGCTCCGGATTTGAGCAACTCTCGCCATCTTGCCTACCAAATCTTGCCGCCTATCCAGTCGCCTGCCGCAGCGACAAACTCCTCGATCCGGCTCTCCGCCCAGACGTTCGCTGCAAAGTATGGATCGCTCTCGAGGATGGCTTGGGCATCCGCCTTGCTGTCGGCATGGACGACGACCAGCGAGCCAACGATCTCCCCCTTGTCATTCTTGAGCGGGCCGGCGATCGCGATGCGATCGAGGATCGCTTCGACATGGGCGAAATGCGCGTCGCGCGCATTCGCGCGAGCCTGACCAGAGTTCGGCACATCTCGGCAGACAATCGCGAAGAGATTGCTCATGATGTGATTGCCGGAGCTTCGATCAGCAGGACCTGGACTTTGGCGAGTCCATCGCGCCGTGCCTTGAGCGCGATATATTCGGGCGAGTTCCAGAATTGGAGCGCGGCCTCGCGGCTGGGCCACTCCGAGATCACGATTGACGCATCCTCGCCGAAGTCTCCTTCGAGCAAGGCGGCACCGGGTCCCCGAATCAAATAGCGCCCGCCCATCCGTGCCAGCAGCTCCGCGGCGGGTTTGGCATAGTCCTCGATGAACCTCGTCCGATCAGTGATCTCGGCTACCACGACGAGAAATGCGGCCATTTGACCTCGCTAGTTGTCCGGACAAATGGCGGAATTTGAAGCAGCCAGCAATGCTTAATCGTGGAGCGCGCAAGTTCCCATTTCATGGCGCGCACGCGGGGACACGGGGTTTGTCGGCTGCGCGCTGGCTGTCGCGAGAACTCCTGCTCGTGTGCCAGTTAAATTTGACCGGATCGGACGAAGGTCGCCCCGGACGGTCAAGGCGATTCCGTGGCCGACGACATCGTGGCGGATTTTTGCCGCGCTGAGGTTGCCCGCGACCGCCGGGCCGCAGGGATCAGCGCTGTGCCGCAGCTCCGGTCGCTCCGTCGGTCGTCGGCGTCGCAGCGGCAGACTTCCCAAGCGGCTGCTGGTTGTCGGCAACCGTGTCTCCTGAAAGAGACCATTTAAGATTGTCCGATGCCTCGAACTTCTTGGAATAGTCCTCGTGGACGGCCTCGTCGGAGGCCTTGCGCGCTTCAATGTTGAAGCGGACGGCGATGCGCTTGTCGCCTCGCAATGAGGGAGCAAGCTTCAGCGGCTCGGCGCCCGGAATATCTTTGATGGCCTCGGCGACCTGGCTCTGGCCATAGACTGGCGTAATGTGCGGCACCGACAGCGCTGCAGTGCGTAATGCGGCCGCATTCGGCTCGCGACCCGCGTAGATCTTGCTGAAGACAGCGGGCTGGCCCCAGCCGCCTGCCCAGCGATAGAAGAGGTGTGCGCCCACCACTGCGTTCTTCGCCATGGTCGAAGCCCAGTAAGGGACGACATAATCCGCGTGATAGTGGGTGGCCCAGCCGATCGGCGCGTAAACTGCGCCAGTGAGAGCCTGCTCGGCGATGCTCATCGCCCGGTGCCAGCCGACAGCGTCCGGTTGCCGGTTGAGCGAGCCGTCACAGGTGAACGTAAACTGGCACCCGGTGGGACGCGTCGAGCCTTCGTAGACGACCCCGCAGACGCTGCCAGGGAAGGCCGGATGCCGGACTCGGTTCAGCACCACCTGCGCGACCGCACGCTCGCCATTCTCGTCCTGGTTGCCAGCTTCGTAATAGACGGCGCTCGCGAGGCAGGTCAGTGCCTGCGCGCGCCCTGCCGCGTTGCCCTTGAATACGAACGGCGATGCGACAGGGTTCGGCCCGGAAGCCACCGGGATTTCCGCATTGACCTTGACCGCCTCGTCAGGCGCGATCGGGCGCACGAGCATCGGCGGCGGCGCGGGCGGCGCGGCATGCTCCTGGGACGGCGCGGAAGGCGTGACTGCTACGGAAGCAAGGGCTGAGCCGGCGACGAGCGCGAAAAGGCCGAGGCCAATTGCACGGCGCGGGTGCTTGCGCCACAGCTTCGCTGCGCGATGCTGCATGAGCACCGCCTTGCGACGCATCCCATCAAAGGGGCGAGAAAGGGTCACAGCCTCAGTCATTCGATCAGTGATATAGCCAGCTAATACAGTCCCGGCAACTTTACGCTTTGGATCCGTCCCGGAACGAGCCGGTCTGAATCCATCTAACCAGTGGTTTTAACGGGATAATCCACGCTATTCCCACCACTAGATAGAACGGGGCCTGAACCAGAACAGGCCAGCTGCCGACGATCCGCGCCATGCTTGCGACGAACGCCGCCCAGACGCAGATCAACAGCAGGATGAGGCCAATTCCGACCAGTGTGCGGGGACTTGGATGCGCAGGCTCCATGGGACGGGGCCCATACCAGCGAATCCGAAGGAAGTCTTTCCGCGTTTATTGGCAGATGGTTGGCGCTGACGGGCCTTTGGCGTCCGTGTAGCAATTACCGGCAGCGGCATCCGCGCGATTGTTATTACGGATCGCAGAAAACAGCGCGACGCTGAGGACCAGCACCACGACAATTCCGATCGCTTTCACACGCATGGCAGCACCCCTGGCCACGAGATTCTCAACTGCTCGAGGTCATTTGACGCCTAACATTCAAGTATCGGTAAACGAAGGGGAGTTTCGTCGAACCGATTGCTGGGCGCTTCCGGCTCGTCGGGTTTCAGGGCGCTGTTGCCTTTTAGTCACGCGTGCGCCGACGTCAGTGCGAAAATAATTCCAGGCCTTCGGGCGATGCGAAGGCGTCGAGCGGGATGTCCCACTCGTCCGCCGGTATAGTCTCGACCAGCCGCTGAAGCTGCCAGCCAACGCCGATAAGTCTCGCGCCGCGCTTCTTCAGGCCGATGAGGGCGCGATCGTAATGGCCCTTGCCTCGCCCCAGCCGGGTTCCGTCTCCGTCGATGGCGATAAGGGGCACCAGGACGAGGTCGGGCTCGACGACCGGGTAGCGCATGGCGGGTTGCATGATCCCGAACGGGCCCGGCTCGAGCGGATCGCCGGCGAGAAAGCGGAACGGCTTGGCGGGGTTCTTGAAGCAGGGATAGGCGACGATTGCACCAACGGCGCGCGCTTCTTCCGTCGCAGGCATTGGGCTGATCTCGCTGCCCAGAGGACAATAGCCGCCGACCACGGCGACGCCGGCGAACAGTGACGTCAGGTGCTCGGCGAGTCGCCGCTCAAGAAGCGCGCGGTCAGCATCCGAAAGGGTGCGAACGAAAGCCTTGCGCGCATCCAGGGCTGCCCGACGCAGGGATTCCTTGCCGAGCGGCTCCATTTCTGGCGGCGGGCCGCGGAAAAAGGGAGGTGACGGGACCACCATGGCCGTTTGCCCTAAAATCCTCTGACGCCAAAACGTCAGGTGGGCGCCGTATGATCCGGACCAGGGTCCGGGCAGGGACAGCTCCCAGATGGATTATATCGCCTCAGGGATTTTCCGAAGGCTCGCACCGGGTAGTGCCCGTCAAATGCTAGTCTAGGCATTCGCGCCCTCGTTCTCAAGGACCAGCGCGAGCGACTCGAGCCGATCGGCCATCGATTCGACGCGAAGGACGAGAGCAGGGTCCGGCCGGGCAGGCGGCGGGGCTGGGGGTGGCGCCACCGCGCCCTCGGGCGCCTTGTCGATCAGCTGGTCAGCCAGCAGCAGGGAAGCGAAGAGGAACTGGCGCGCTTCGCTCAGCGTGCCGAGCCCGGCGAGTGCCTCGCGGCTCTTGCCGTCGACGAGACGCGCAGCCGATCGCAGATTTTCCTCCTCGCCCTCGCGGCAGGCGACTTGGTAGGTCCGCCCGGCGATTGTCAGGTCGACCATCGTTGCCATCAGGCTGCTGCCTCCCGAATCAGCTCGTCGAGCTCTTCGACGACCTCGCGGACTTTCGCCCGAAGCTCTTCGTCCCGCGCCGGCGTCGGCTGCCGGTTCGATAGGGCGCGTTCGATGCGCTGGAGCGCGCGTTCCGCCCGTTCCAGCGCCGTGGAGATTTCGCTGTCGTCCATGTTCGGCTGGACTACGCAAGTTGCCAATTTCGGGCAAGCACGGACGGTGCGATTTGACGCAGCGGGCAGGGCGGCTAATGGGGCCGCAACAAACGCCCGGACTCCTGGGCGAAGCCGACATCCCATAAGCGGAGCCTATGCAGCCGACCGATCGCCGTCTCGTCAACGCCATTCGCGCCCTCGCGATGGATGCGGTGGAGGCCGCCAACAGTGGTCATCCCGGAATGCCGATGGGAATGGCAGACGCCGCGACCGCGCTCTTCACCCGTCATTTGAAGTTCGATGCCGCGGACCCGCGTTGGCCGGACCGCGACCGTTTCGTTCTCTCGGCCGGCCACGGCTCGATGCTGATCTACGCACTCCTCTATCTCACCGGTTACGAGCGTCCGACGCTCGACGACATCAAGCGCTTTCGCCAGCTCGGCTCGCCGACCGCCGGGCACCCGGAAAATTTTGAACTCGCTGGCGTCGAGGTCACCACCGGTCCGCTCGGGCAGGGCGTGGCAATGGCAGTCGGAATGGCGATCGCCGAGCGGCACCTCAATGCCGTCTACGGCGATGAGCTGGTCGATCATCGCACTTTCGTGATCGCCGGCGACGGCGATCTCATGGAGGGCGTGAACCACGAGGCGATCGGCCTTGCCGGCAACCTCAAGCTTGGCGGCCTCATCGTCCTTTGGGACGACAACAGCATCACGATCGACGGGTCGACAGATCTGTCGCGCAACGAGGATGTGGTCGCGCGCCATCAGGCGGCTCAGTGGCACACCTGCGAATGCGATGGCCTCGACGCCGACGACGTAAGCCGGGCGATCGAGGAGGCGCTCGCCGACCCCCGTCCAAGCCTGATTCGCTGCCGCACGGTCATCGGCTACGGCGCCCCGAACAAGCAGGGCACGGCGGCAACGCACGGCGCGGCGCTCGGCAAGGACGAGGTCGAGGCGGCACGCACTGAACTCGGTCTCGATCAGAGGGAATTCTTGGTTCCGGACGACGTTCTCACCGCATGGCGCTCTGCGGGCAAGCGTGGGTCGGTGGAGCATGCGCTGTGGAAGGAACGGCTGGAGGGGAGCTCGCGCAAGGACGAGTTTTTGGCGCAGATCAACGGCAAGGTCGGCGATGCGTGGCTCAAGCCCTATCTCGACAAGCTGCTTACAGAGCTGAAGCCCGTTGCGACGCGCAAGGCGTCCGAAATGGCGCTAGAGGCGATCAATGCGGCGATCCCCTCGACCATCGGCGGCTCCGCTGACCTCACCGGGTCGAACAACACCAAGACGAAGAACATCGATGCTCTGACCGCCGCAAACTACGCGGGCCGGTATATCTATTATGGAATCCGCGAGTTCGGCATGGCCGCAGCGATGAATGGCATGGCTCTGCACGGAGGAGTCATTCCGTACGGCGGCACTTTCCTGGTGTTTACAGATTATGCGCGGCCAGCGATCCGCCTCTCCGCGCTCCAGGAAGCGCGCGTCGTTTATGTCATGACCCATGATTCGATCGGCCTTGGTGAAGACGGGCCGACGCACCAGCCGATCGAGCACCTTCAAAGCCTGCGCGCCATGCCACAGCTGGAGGTCTTCCGGCCGGCGGACGCCGTCGAGACAGCGGAGTGCTGGGCGCTTGCTCTGACGAGCGAGGATCCGAGCATCCTTGCGCTCACGCGCCAGAACCTGCGGCCTGTACGGACTGAAAGGTCAGAGGAGAATTTGTGCGCGCGCGGCGCTTACCGGCTCAGGGCCGCGGGCCAGCCGCGAAAGGTGATCATCATCGCGACCGGTTCCGAGGTCGAGATCGCGCTCGACGCCGCAGAGAGGCTTGAAGTGCAGGGCATCGGGGCTGACGTCGTTTCCATGCCGTGCACCGAACGGTTCGACGCCCAGCCCTGGGAATATCGCGAGGATGTCCTGCCGGACGTCAGCAACCGCGAGATCCTCCGCGTCTCGATCGAGGCCGGTGCCACCTACGGCTGGGAACGCTACGTCGGCCTCCACGGTCTCAAGATCGGCATCGATCGCTTCGGCGTGTCGGCACCGGCGCCCGATGCCTACGATTATTTCGGCCTGACCCCTGACAAGGTCGCCGCGCGCATTACCGATTTCATGAAACAACGAGGAATCCAATGACCAAAGTCGCTATCAACGGATTCGGCCGCATCGGCCGTCTGGTCGCCCGCGCGATCCTCGAGCGGCCCGATTGCGGCCTCGAGCTCGTCAGCGTCAATGACCTTGCCGATGCGAAGGCCAATGCCTGGCTGTTCAAGCACGACAGCGTCCACGGCAAGTTTCCGGGCGATGTTAAGGCGGACGGAGGCGACATTGTCGTTGACGGCAAGCGCATCCATGTGACGGCTGAGAAGGATCCCGCAAACCTGCCGCACCGGGATCAGGAAGTGGAGCTTGTGCTCGAGTGCACGGGGTTCTTCACGGACCGCGCCAGCGCCCAGAAGCACATCGACGCAGGCGCGAAGCGTGTGCTGATCTCGGCTCCGGCGAAGGGCGTCGACCTCACTGTCGTCTACGGCGTCAACGACGACAAGCTCGCTCCCGAACACACCATCGTCTCGAACGCCTCGTGCACGACCAACTGCCTTGCGCCGGTCGCCAAGGTGCTTAACGACGCGCTCGGCATCGAGCGTGGCCTGATGACCACAGTCCACGCGTACACCAATGATCAGAAGATCCTGGACCAGATCCACTCCGACCTTCGCCGTGCCCGCGCCGCGGCGATGTCGATGATCCCGACGACTACCGGCGCCGCCCGCGCAGTCGGCGAGGTCCTTCCGGAGCTGAAGGGCAAGCTAGACGGTTCCGCGATCCGTGTGCCCGTGCCGGACGTCAGCCTCGTCGACCTCACCTTTACGCCAGGCCGCGACACGACACGCGACGAGGTTAATCAGATTCTGAAGTCGGCGAGCGAGAGCGGCCGCCTGAAGGGCATACTCGATTACACGGACGAGCCGCTTGTTTCGATCGACCTCATGCACACGCCGGCGAGCTCGACGGTGGACAGTCTCGAAACGGCGGTCATCGACGGCAAGCTCGTGCGCGTTGTCAGCTGGTACGACAATGAATGGGGCTTCTCGAACCGCATGATCGACACGGCCTGCGCAATGGCAAAGCTCGGCTAGGCTATCTTACGGACGCATGCTCGCTCTATGGCACCTTCAATGATTGCCCGACCGATGCAGTTCGCGATCTTACCGTCGCGCCTTGAGTGCGATGACTTCGGCTACCCTCGAATGTGCGCCTGGGGCAGAGCTTGAGCCGCTTCAAGACCCTCGACGACTTGCCGGAGGAGTTGACCGGCAAGTGCGTGCTGGTCCGCGTCGATCTCAACGTGCCGATGGATGGCGCGTCGGTCACGGACGACACGCGATTGCGGGCAATGCTGCCGACAGTGCTCGAGCTGAGCGATCGCGGCGCGATCGTTCTGCTGCTATCGCATTTTGGCCGTCCCAAGGGCGAACAGCGGCCGGACATGTCGACGGCGCAGCTGGTCATGCCCGTGCACCGGCTCGCCGGCCGCTCGGTGCGATTCATCGAGGATTGCCAGGGGCCAGAGGCACAGCGCGCCATCGGCACGATGTTGCCTGGAAACATTGGCATCCTCGAGAACACCCGATTTCACTCTGGCGAAGAGAAGAACGACCCGCAGCTTGCGAAGGCCATGGCAGCGCTCGGCGATTATTACGTCAACGACGCCTTCTCCGCGGCGCACCGGGCGCACGCTTCCACCGAAGGGATCACCCATTACCTGCCTGCCTTTGCCGGTCGGGCAATGGAGGCCGAGCTCAACGCCCTCGAGCGCGCGCTCGGCAATCCTGAGCGGCCGGTTGCTGCTGTCGTCGGCGGTGCAAAGGTCTCGACCAAGCTCGCGGTGCTCGGTCATCTCGTCGGCAAGGTCGATCACCTCATGATCGGCGGCGGCATGGCGAACACCTTCCTCGCGGCGCGCGGCGTCAACGTTGGCAAGTCGCTGTGCGAGCATGAGCTGACCGGGGAAGCCGAGAGCATTTTCAACCGGGCTGACGAGGCGGGCTGCACGATCCATCTGCCGTACGACGTGGTCGTCGCGAAGGAATTCGCAGCGAACCCGCCAAGCTTGCGCACCTGCAACGTCCACGAGATCGCAGCGGACGAAATGATTCTCGATATCGGTCCTGCTGCGGTCGAGGCACTCGCCGACGCCCTCAAGACCTGCCGGACCCTCGTCTGGAATGGACCGCTCGGCGCGTTCGAAACGCCGCCCTTCGATGCTTCGACGGTCGCGCTTGCAAAGACCGCGGCCGCGCTGACCAAGGAGGGTTCGCTGGTATCGGTCGCCGGCGGCGGCGATACGGTTGCTGCGCTCAACCATGCTGGCGTGGCACAAGACTTCACCTTCGTGTCGACCGCCGGCGGTGCATTTCTTGAATGGATGGAAGGGCGCTCGCTTCCTGGCGTCGCCGCTCTCGAGCGTGACTTCCACTCGGCAGCCGCTTGCTGAAATGAACTCGCCCGAAGTTCGGCGTCTGTTTCCGACCCCGGTGTTCGTGGAAGTATGGCCCGAGGCAGCACGCTGGAACAACTCGCTTCGCGAGGCGATGCTCGCCAAGCGGGCGTCGGGCCAGACCGTCGCCAAGTCGAACTTCCTCGGATGGCAATCCGATATCGACATGCTCCGCTGGGGCGGTGACGCCGCTACGGCTTTGCGCGACCGTGCGATCGCGCTTTGCAATTCAGTTACCCATGACGAAATGGAGCCGCGCCCGCTCCGATGGCATGGCGAGATGTGGGGCAATATTTCCGGCAAGGGTGCTTCCAACCAGACGCATGCGCATCCGGGCGCATTCTGGTCGATCGTTTATTATGTGGACGACGGATACGGCGGCTCTGACGATCGGGCCCTTGGCGGTGAGCTGACGTTTATCGATCCGCGGTTCCCGACGGTGCGGATGCGCACTCCGCCCCTGCGGGCCCGGCTGGGGCCCGATGAAACCGATCATCACGAGGTGTGGGTTCGTCCAAGGACGGGCCTCATCGTGATCTTCCCCTCGTGGCTCCAACATGCTGTCCGACCCTATCTTGGGGCGGGGGAGCGCATGTCTATTGCGATCAACCTGACGATCTTCGCCGACCTGGCTCCGGCCCCGCTGTGACCCTAACGACCAGCCTTCTCTTCGAAACGCCGCTCATCGTGCATGAGCTCGCGAAGAGCGCGGAACTTGCGGCGGAGCTGGTGCGCCTCGCTGCCACGCGCCGCGCTTCCGACAACTCGGGCCAGCCGTGGGAAACGGACTCGCGAATGCTCCGCTGGGCCGGGGATCCCGCCATTCAGCTGCTTGAGGGTTGTGTGGAAATCGCCGACCGCTACACCGTCGATATCGACGTCCCCGAGGGACGCACGCGATACGGCTGGTGGGCAGACTTGCGGACCCAGTTTCCGGGTGCCGAGGGGCGGCTCGAGGCTCGATGCTTTCCATCGGCCTACTGGTCGGTTCTGCTCTCAGCGCGCGGTGACGGCGACGTTCGAATCATCCTCGAAGATCCGCGAATGCCGATGATCGCGATGGAAGACCCGGGCCTCCGCGTTCGCATGTCGCCGGCCGGCGACATTCTCGAAGCGGAACACGAATTTTCGTTGCAAGAGGGCCAGGTCGCGATGTTCCCGGCATGGCTCCGCCGACGAGTTGAATTTAGCAGCGACGCGAGGCAGCGTGGATTGCTGACTCTAAATCTTTTCGCGTTCCTTGCATCGGATCCAGCCGGTGCGAGCGACGCAGCTTAACGCAGGGATGAACCACATGACGTTTTCGGAGATGGCCGCGAAGATCAACCAGGGCGACGGCTTCATCGCCGCGCTCGACCAGTCGGGCGGCTCCACGCCGAAGGCGCTGAAGGGGTACGGTATCGAGGAAGATGCCTGGTCCAGCGACGAAGAGATGTTCGGTCTCATTCATCAGATGCGCTCGCGCATCATCACGTCCCCGTGCTTTGGCAGCGGCAAGGTGATCGGTGCGATCCTGTTCGAGCGCACGATGGACGGTACGGTCGACGGCAAGCCGGCGCCGCAGGCGCTCATCGACCAGGGTGTCGTTCCCTTCATCAAGATCGACAAGGGCTTGGAGGCGGAGGAAAACGGCGTCCAGATGATGAAACCGATGCCGGAGATCGACGCGCTGCTGACACGCGCCAAGGGCCTTGGCGTGTTCGGCACCAAGGAGCGCTCGGTCATCAACCAGGCCAATGAGGCTGGAATAGCGGTTCTCGTCGCCCAGCAATTCCAGGTCGCAAAAGAGGTGCTCGCCCACGAGATGATGCCAATCATTGAGCCCGAGGTGAACATCAAGAGTGCTGATCGCTCCGAAAGCGACGATCTTCTACTTTCGGCGATCCTCGAAGAGCTGGATGAGATTCCTGATGGCCAGCAGGTCATGCTGAAATTGTCGATCCCTGCGAAGGCCGGCCTGTTCCAGCCGCTCGTCGACCATCCCAAGGTGCTTCGCGTCGTTGCCCTGTCCGGCGGCTTCACGCGGGAGGAAGCGTGTCGCGAGCTGGCCAAGAATCCGGGCATGATTGCAAGCTTCAGCCGCGCGCTTCTCTCAGACCTCCGCGCCCAGCAGAGCGATGAGGAATTCAACCGGACGCTCGGCACTGCGATCGACGAGATCTACGAAGCGTCGACGGCGCGGGTGCCCGCCTGACCTTGGACGAGGCCGAGTTCGACCCAGTCGAGTTCCCGCCGCCGCGTCGGACGGGACCGGCGAAGCTGTATCTGATCAGCCCGCAGGACATTGGAGGCCCATTCCCCGACCGCCTGAGGGCGGCGCTGGAACCGGGAATTGCAACCGCATTCCAGATGCGCGTGAAGAATGTCGACGAGCATCAGCTGGCGCGGCTCGCCGAGCCGCTGCAGCGCATCTGCGCCGACTCCGACGTCGCCTTTATCGTCAACGACAGCGTGGCGCTTGCGAAGCGTCTCGGTGCAGATGGCGTGCATCTTGGCCAGGGCGATGGTGAAATTGGCGAGGCACGGGCACTGCTCGGACCTTCGGCGCAGATCGGAAAGACGTGTCACGACAGCCGCCACCTCGCGATGGAAGCGGGCGAGGCGGGCGCTGACTATGTCGCGTTTGGAGCTTTCTATCCGACGACGACCAAGCCGTCGGACTACCGGCCAGAGCCATCGATCCTGAGCTGGTGGTCGACCCTGTTCGAGATCCCCTGCGTAGCGATCGGGGGAATCACGCCGGAAAATGCCAGGCCGCTGGTCGAAGCCGGAGCCGATTTCCTCGCCGTCTGCCAGGCCGTCTGGAGCCAGGACGATCCAGCGGCCGCCGTGCGGGCATTCCTTGAGGCCCTAGCCTAAACGAACTGCCTTTCGCGGAACCATTTTGTGACGATGTACTTGGCCCCACTCTCGACCGGCATTCCCTCGTGGAGGGTCCACGGATTCGGGCTCCCGTCCAGCGCCATATTGTTCCAGATGAGAATCCGCCCGGTCCTCGGGGCGATGGCGACGTCGAGCAGCTTGAATCGCGTCGCGCCGCCAGCGTCCGGTTCGTTCAGGTAGATCATCGCCGTCCAGGTCCGCTGGCCGCCGTGCGGCTCGTACTCCGCCCAATATGGCTCGTCGACGTAGAAGAAGTCCGCGTGTTCCCGGAATCGCTGGCCTTCCTGGTAGCGCTGACCCTGCAAGGGCTCGCCGTGCACCCGATCAAGGCCCAGCAAATTGCAGATCCGGCCATCAACGTTCGTGATCAGCGGATCGTAGACGTCGAGGTTGCAGCTGTAGCTAGTGCGGACGTCTTCGTGCTTCTCCTTCTCGTAGAGCGGAGAAGGATAGCTGCCCTCTTCGATTTTCTCGCACATCTGGCGACAGGTCTCGGCATCGAGGAAGCCGTCGCCGATGTAGAGCTGGATCGGCTGCCTTGAACTCGTGCACAGTCGCCATAGGCCGCGAGTCACGTCCAGATTCTCGCCGATCCTGCGCCCGACGCCCGCGCGCAGATCCGAGCGCTGCTGAGCAAAGGGGGTCGGTCCCTCGTAGTAGGATGGCGGTTCGGCGTCGGCCATGACCGGCAGTTTGCTTGAGATTGGCGCCCTTGCCAATCTAGCGGATCATCTGCCTAACCATGGACTTCAAGGTGCGTGCATCCTCGAGCGCATGGCCCTGAATGTCGTTGTTGAAGTAGCACCAGACGCTACGGCCCTGCCGCGATTGGTCGACGCACCAGTCGGTCCACTCGACCAGCGCCTCATCGGAATAGCGGCCCCAATATTTGCCGCCGGCGCCATGGAACCGCACATAGGCGATCCGGCCGCTTGCCCAGCGGGGTGACTCCAATCCCTTGAGATCGTGCACGACGAAGCCGATCCCGTGCCGGTCGAGCAGTGAAAGGATCTCTTCGTCGTACCAGCTCTTGTGGCGGAACTCGACGACCTGATCGAGATCCTTCGGCAGGCGCGACAGAAAGCTGTCCAGGCGCTCGACATTCCTATGGAGGCTCGGCGGCAGCTGATAGAGCAGGGGGCCAAGCGTTTTCCCGAGCGGCCGCGCAAGTCCGATGAAGCGGTCCACGTCGTCCCCGCAATCGACGAGCTTTTTCATGTGGGTGATGAAGCGGTTGACCTTTACCGCATAGTGGAAACCCGGCGGCGCCTTCTCGCGCCACCCCTCGAAAGTCGACGCAGTCGGCACGCGGTAGAAGCTCGCGTTGATCTCGACCGTGTCGAACTCCTCCGCGTAGCGTTCGAACCAGCGCTTTTGCGGCAATCCTTCGGGATAGAAGATCCCGCGCCAGTGCCTGTAGACCCAGCCCGAGCAGCCGACGTGAATGCGACCGGGAATGTTGGAAACAGTTGTGCGCTGCATCGTTGCAACTCAACAACATTCACTGCCGTAGAGTTGCGAACCCATGCTCAAGGTCATCGGTACCGCGTTGCTGACCGCCTTCGCGACCAGCATGTTCTGGATCTGGTTCTACAATTTCATGCCCCAGCAGCGGCCGCAGATCACCCGCAGCGGGTCGGTCGTATCCGTAAAACCGGAGAACGGGCCACCGGTCGTCGTCGCGCAGCAAGTACAGGTGAGGCCGTCCGGCCTCGCTGTACCAGTCGTCGGAATCAAGCCCGACCAGCTGGTGGATACGTACGACGCCGCTCGAGGAACGGGACGACGCCATGACGCCATCGACATCATGGCTGCCGAGGGCACGCCGGTGATCGCCTCCGCGGACGGGACCATCGAGAAGCTCTTCAACAGCGTGCGCGGCGGGCTCACGATCTACGAACGCTCTGCCGACCAGAAGTGGGTCTACTATTACGCCCATCTGTCGGCCTATGCGCCAGGCCTTGCCGAGGGTCAGTTGGTAAAGCGCGGCCAAGTCATCGCCCTTGTGGGCCATACTGGAGACGCGAGCCCGTCGGGACCGCATCTCCATTTTGCGATCAACTCGATGGCACCGGGCGAGCGCTGGTGGAATGGAACCCCGATCAATCCCTATCCGCTTCTTGCCGCGAAAAGGGTGAGCGGCTAGGAGCCGCGCCGGCTCTTTCCCAACACTTTCTCCGAGAGAAGACATGAAGATCAGCGGCGTGGACATCCGTCCCGGCAACATCATCGAATATGAGGGCGGCATCTGGCGCGCCGTGAAGATTCAGCACACCCAGCCCGGGAAGGGTGGCGCGTACATGCAGGTCGAGATGAAGAACCTCATCGACGGCCGCAAGACGAACGTCCGTTTCCGCTCCGCCGAGACCGTCGAACGCGTCCGCCTCGACACCAAGGACTTCCAGTTCCTCTACCATGACGGCGACATGCTCGTGTTCATGGACAAGGACAGCTACGAGCAGGTGTCGCTGCCGGAGGATCTTCTCGGTGAGGCCGGCGACTTCCTGCAGGACGGCATGGACGTGATGATGGAGCTCTACAACGAACGGCCGATCAGCGTTCAGCTGCCGGACCAGGTTGAAGCAACGATCGTGGAGGCTGATGCGGTCGTGAAGGGGCAGACTGCCTCGTCCAGTTACAAGCCCGCGGTGCTCGACAATGGCGTAAAGGTGCTTGTCCCGCCGCATATCACCGCAGGCACGAAGATTGTCGTCGACGTCTACAACCGGGAATATGTCCGCCGCGCGGACTAGGCCATGGTAGCACACTCCGGCCTGATCACCGTCATGCAGCGCGCCGCTCGCAAGGCGGCTCCGCGCCTTCGACGCGACTTCGGCGAGGTCGAGCAGCTGCAGGTCAGTCGGAAGGGCCCGGCGGACTTCGTTTCCATGGCCGACAAGCGGGCCGAGCAGACCATCGTCGAGGAATTGCGCAATGCGCGGCCTGACTGGGGCATGCTGCTTGAGGAAGGCGGGGAGATCGAGGGCAATCCCGACAAGCCGCGGTGGATCGTCGACCCGCTCGACGGAACCACCAACTTTCTCCACGGTATCCCGCATTTCTCGATCTCGATCGCCGTTGAGGAACGAAAGCCCGGAGGCGGAACCGAAATTACGCAGGGCCTCGTCTATCACCCGCTCACCGATGACAGTTATTGGGCGGAGAAGGGCAGGGGCGCCTGGCTGCAGGACGCCCGCCTTCGCGTTTCGGCGCGTCGTGACCTTGCTGACAGCGTGATCGGCACGGGTATCCCGTTTCTCGGGCGCGGTAGTCCGGAGAAATGGGCGAAGATCTACACCTCTGTCGCTCCGAACGTGGCAGGCATTCGGAGGTTTGGCTCCGCCGCCCTCGATCTCGCCTGGGTTGCTGCCGGTCGGATGGACGGTTTCTGGGAGGACGAGCTGGACCTGTGGGATACGGCCGCGGGCGTGCTGCTCGTGCGTGAGGCCGGGGGCTTCGTGAGCGATTACCGCGGTTCCGACCAGATGTTCAAACGAGGCGAATATGTCGCCGCGAACGGCGAGATCCATTCGCGCCTCCACAAGCTGATCGCCGAGGCGCTACGCTGATCGGGCTGCTGGCACTTGCTGCAGCCGCAGCGGTCCAGCCGCATGTCGCCCTCAGCATTGATCCGAAGCACCGCATCGTCGAAGGCGTCGCGAGCGACGGTCACACGATCTGGGTCTCGAGCGTCCTGGATCGCCAGATCCTTGCCTGCATGGCGACATGCCGGACACTGGCGACGCTCCCGGCGGGCTTGCATCCGCTGGGCATTGCCTGGGACTGGAGCAGGCACTTCATTTGGGTTGCTGCGGATTGCCCGGAGCTTCCGGGCATCGCCAAATGCTCGAAGGGCGCGCTGGTCGCGCTCAATCCAGCCGGCGTGATTGTCGGGACGCTGGCTCCACCGCAGGAATTTCACCCGGGCGACGTCTCCGTGTCGCTGCACGCGGTATTCGTCAGCGATAGCCGAAGCGGCCTCGTCTACAGCCTGGTTCCGCGCCGGGCCGGTCTTCGCGCAGTCAATCGCCCAGGCGACGGCAAGAGCGCCCAGGGAACGGCCCTCATGCCGGATGGGACGTCCGTGATGGTCGCCGACTATTCGCGCGGCATCGGCAGGATCGACATGAAGACGACCGCGACGAACTGGCTGCCGCGGCAGGATGGCAAGTTGCTGAGGGGCGTCGACGGGCTCGTTCGCTGCGGCGAGAGCTACCTTGGCGTCTACAACGGGTCTGCGCCGGGTCGAGTGCTGTCGATCTCGCTTCGCGGCAGCGGGATTGAGGCACGAGAGGTCGTGCCCGGCGTGGCACTGACCGATCCCACTCAAATTGCCTTTGACGGCAGAAGGTTATTGGTCGTTTCGAACTCTGGTTGGGAGGCGGCGGGCAGGACCGGCCCGACGCGCAGCGAAGGCGCAAGGGTGATCGAAATCCCGCTTCCCGATGGTTGTGGGCGCTAACAACCGCTTTTGCACTCCAGACGAGGTTGCGACGCACAAATCCCTGTCCTAAAGCGCCGCCAAGTTTTCGAAGCCCCCTGGAGTATCTCCCTTGGCCAGCGTCGCCGCAGGCTACCTGCCGATCCTCTTGTTTCTGATCATCGCCCTTGGTCTGTCCAGTGCGTTCGTCGTGCTGCCCATGCTGGTCGCGCGGGTGACGGGAGTGCACAAGCCGGATCCAGCGAAGCTTTCCGAATACGAATGCGGCTTTCCGGCGTTTGAGGATGCCCGGGCTGAATTCGACGTCCGCTTCTACCTCGTGGCGATCCTCTTCATCGTTTTCGACCTCGAGGCAGCCTTCCTTTTCCCGTGGGCCGTCAGCCTCGATTTCACGCGGTGGACCGGCTGGAGCGCCATGATCATCTTCCTGATCGAGCTTGGCCTTGGCCTTGCCTATGCGTGGAAGAAGGGGGCGCTGGAATGGGAGTGATGCTTCGCGGCCCCGAAGACCGGATGCCGACCGAGGAAGAGCTCGCGCGGCTTGCAGGCCTCGTCCCGGGTGAAGTCGATCAGAAAAAGCTCCTCGAGGTCCAGCAGTCGCTGAACGAGAAAGGCTTCATGGTCACGACTGCCGAGGACTTGTTCACCTGGGCAAGGACCGGCTCGCTCTGGTGGATGACGTTCGGATTGGCCTGCTGCGCGGTCGAAATGATCCATGTGAACATGCCGCGCTACGACCTTGAGAGGTTCGGCGCAGCTCCGCGCGCGAGCCCGCGCCAGTCGGACGTGATGATCGTCGCCGGGACGCTCTGCAACAAGATGGCACCGGCACTGCGGCGGGTCTACGACCAGATGTCGGAGCCGCGCTACGTCATCTCGATGGGTAGCTGCGCCAATGGTGGCGGTTACTATCACTACAGCTACTCGGTGGTGCGTGGTTGCGACCGCATCGTTCCGGTGGACATTTACGTCCCGGGATGCCCGCCGACCGCGGAAGCGCTGCTTTACGGTATCCTCCAGCTGCAGCGGAAAATCCGTCGTGAAGGGACGATCGAGCGCTGATGGCGGTCAAGCTTGCCTCTCACGTGCCGCAGATGGCGCCGAACGACGGCGTTATCGATGCTGCCAAAACTGTGCTTGGCGACGCGCTGGTCGAGGTGCGCGAGAATGTCGGCGAGATCACGCTTGTCGTTGAGCGTGAAGCAATCGTCGACGTTTGCCGGGTTCTTCGCGACACGCCGGGGCTTGAATATCAACAGCTTATGGAGATCGCCGGGGTCGACTACCCCGAGCGCGCGGAGCGCTTCGACGTCAATTATTGCCTGCTGTCGTTGACCAGGAACCGGCGGATTATCGTGAAGGTGATCACCGACGAGAGTACGCCGGTGCCGAGCGTCACCGGGCTTTGGCCGGTTGCTGGCTGGCTCGAGCGCGAGGTGTTCGACATGTACGGCGTTGCTTTCAGCGGCAACGACGACCTTCGGCGCATCCTCACCGATTATGGCTTCGAGGGTTATCCTTTCCGCAAGGACTTCCCGCTGACCGGTCATGTCGAGCTGCGGTATTCCGAGGCCGAGAAGAGGGTGGTTTACGAACCGGTTGCCCTGCCGCAGGATTTCCGGTCGTTCGACTTCCTGATGCCCTGGCAGGGCGCAGAGTATGTCCTTCCCGGGGACGAGAAGGCCTCTCCCGAGCAGGCCGGAGCGCCCTCTCCGGCGCCGGCGCCCGGCGGGTCGCAGCCCCAGAACGTGAAAACGACTGCCGAAACGCCGAAGACGACCGACGCGCCCTCTGACACGGGAGCGGGCAGCCCAGCCGACGCCGAGGCGACGAAGGAAGCGCGAAAGTCCCGCGCCGCCAAGGCGGCAAAAGAGGTGAGCAAGCCAGGCAACGTGCCCGACCCGAAACCTAGGGGCTCGGGTCGGCGCAGGCCAGGTGGGGGCGCCGCATGACCGATACGCGTACCGATCGGCCCATCGAAACCGGTGGGACCGGAGCGCCGTTGAAGAGTCCGCGGCGCGTCGAAGTCAGTGTCGGTGCCGGCGGCAAGGGTGCCGATCTCGGCAGTCCCCGCGACGCGGGCGACGAGAAAATCAACAATTACACAATCAATTTCGGCCCGCAGCACCCGGCAGCGCATGGCGTACTCCGACTGATCCTTGAGCTCGACGGCGAGATCGTCGAGCGCGTCGATCCGCACGTTGGCCTACTCCACCGCGGCACCGAAAAGCTGATCGAGTACAAGACCTACGCCCAGGCACTCCCTTATTTCGACCGCCTCGATTACTGCTCGCCGATGTGCATGGAGCACAGTTTCGTGCTCGCGATCGAGAAGCTGCTCGGCCTCGAGATCCCGGTCCGTGCGCAGTACATCCGCACGCTGATGGCGGAGCTGACCCGCATCAAGAACCACATGCTGAACCTTGGAAGCCACATCATGGACGTCGGCGCGATGACGCCGAACCTGTGGCTCTTCGAGTTGCGCGAGGATCTGATGCAGATCTACGAGCATGTCTCGGGCGCGCGCATGCACGCGAACTATTTCCGGGTCGGCGGCGTCCGGTCGGACATTCCTCCCGCGGTGTTCGACAAGATCGGCGAATTCCTCGACAACCGCCGGCAGCTGTTCGAGGACGCGATCAGCCTCGTTGCCGACAACCGCATTTTCAAACAGCGCAACGTCGACATCGGCGTCGTCGGCAAGGAAGACGCGATCGCCTGGGGCTTCTCGGGCCCTATGATCCGCGCGTCGGGCATTCCCTGGGATATCCGCCGCTCCCAGCCGTACGAAGTGTACGACCGGATGGATTTCGAGATTCCTGTCGGGACGAATGGCGACTGCTACGACCGTTTCATGGTTCGCGTCGAGGAAGTCCGGCAGAGCTGGAAGATCGCGCGCCAGTGTCTCAAGGAAATGCCGACCGGTCCGATCGGCGCCGACAGCAAGGTTTTCCCGCCGAGCCGCGCATCGATGAAGACCTCGATGGAGGCCCTCATTCACCACTTCAAGCTCTACACCGAGGGCTATCACGTGCCCGCGGGCGAGGTTTACGTCGCGACCGAGAGCCCAAAGGGCGAGTTCGGTGTCTATCTCGTCGCCGACGGCACCAACAGACCCTACCGCTGCAAGATCCGCCCAACCGGCTTCTCGCACCTGCAGGCGATGGATTTCATGATGAAGGGCCACATGCTCGCGGACACCACTGCCATCCTGTCCGCCATCGACGTCGTGTTCGGCGAGGTTGACCGCTGATGGCCGGGCAAGGGTCCTTCGTGGACGACGCCGAGCAGCGTGCCCACTGGGAAAATTTCCAGTGGACGGCGGAAAACGCAACCAAGGCGCGCGAAATTATCGCGCGCTACCCTGAAGGGCGGCAGATGTCGGCCGTCATCCCGTTGCTCGACCTTGCGCAGCGCCAGGTCGGAGCAGAGACCAAGACGCAGGGCTGGCTCCCGATCCCGGTGATGGAGTTCGTCGCCAGGGAACTCGACAGCGCCTACATCCGCGTCCTCGAGGTCGCGACCTTCTACACGATGTTCAACATGCACCCGGTGGGCCGCTTCCACGTCCAGGTGTGCGGTACGACGCCCTGCATGCTGCGTGGTTCGGACGACGTCCTCACTGCCTGCTACAAGCGTGGCCTCAAGAAGGGTAAAACGACCGAGGACGGGCTGTTCACGTTGACCGAGGTCGAATGCCTAGGCGCCTGCGCCAACGCGCCGACGGTGCAGATCAACGACGACAATTACGAGGACCTGACCGAGGAGAGCATGGGCGCGATCCTGGACGCGCTCGCCGCGGGCAAGTCGACGAAGCCGGGTCCCCAGATCGAGCGGCAGACGAGCTGCCCGGAAGGCGGCCCGACCGTGCTGAAGAAGATGGCCGAGCGGAATTACGACTACCGCTCGCAATGGGGCGGAAGCCCGGCAATCGAGGAGAGCGCGCAATGATCGGCGTGATCATCGGCATTATCCTCGGCATCCTGTTGATCGGAATCGTGCTGAAGATCGTCAAGATCGCGATCATCATCGCGCTTGCGGTCGGCATTGTGATGTTCGCGCAGAACAAGTTCGGAACGAAGCGGATCAGATAATGGGCTACACTGGACCGCTCGCGGACAAGGACCGCATCTTCACCAACCTCTACGGCTTTCAGGAGCCGTGGCTGAAGGCCGCGCGTCAGCGCGGCGACTGGGACGACACCAAGGCGCTGTTCGCCATCGGCCAGGACGCGATCATCGACAAGGTGAAGGGTTCCGGACTTCGCGGCCGCGGCGGCGCCGGTTTCCCGACCGGCATGAAGTGGAGCTTCATGCCCAAGGAGCCGAAGCCCGGCAAACCCAATTTCCTCGTCATCAACGCCGACGAATCAGAACCCGGTAGCTGCAAGGACCGGGAGATTATCCGCCACGATCCGCACAAGCTCATCGAAGGCGCGCTGGTCGCTGGCTATGCGATGCGGGCGCGCGCTGGATACATCTACATCCGTGGTGAATTCATCCAGGAATCCCGCGTATTGGAGCGTGCTGTTGCCGAAGCCTATGAAGCAGGATTGCTCGGCAGGAACGCCTGCGGGACGGGTTACGACTTCGACCTTTTCGTCCACCGCGGCGCCGGCGCCTATATCTGCGGCGAAGAAATGGCGATGCTCGAAAGCCTCGAGGGCAAGCAGGGCAAGCCACGGCTGAAGCCGCCATTCCCGGCCGGTGCCGGCCTCTACGGCTGCCCGACCACCGTCAACAATGTCGAGAGTATCGCGGTCGTCCCGACGATCCTGCGCCGTGGCCCGGAATGGTTCGCCGGCTTCGGTAACCCGAAGAATGAAGGCACCAAGCTGTTCCAGATCAGCGGGCATGTGAATTGCCCGTGTGTCGTTGAGGAGAGCATGGGAATCAGCTTCCGCGAGCTGATTGACCGCCATGCCGGCGGGATTCGCGGTGGCTGGGACAACCTCCTCGCGGTAATCCCGGGCGGATCCTCGGTTCCCCTGGTTCCGGCAGCAGAGATCATGGATGCGCCGATGGATTTCGACGGGCTGAAGGCGCTCGGTTCGGGCCTCGGCACAGCGGCAGTGATCGTCATGGACAAGTCAACCGACATCGTCCGAGCGATCAGCCGCATCAGCTATTTTTACAAGCACGAGAGCTGTGGCCAGTGCACTCCGTGCCGTGAAGGCACCGGGTGGATGTGGCGGATGATGGAACGCCTGCGCGAGGGCGACGCCGAGGTCGCGGACATCGACAAATTGCTCGACGTTACCAAGCAGGTCGAAGGCCACACCATCTGCGCACTGGGTGACGCCGCCGCCTGGCCGATCCAGGGGCTGGTCCGTCATTTCCGTTCCGAGCTCGAGCGCCGGATCGCGGAGCGCTCCGGCCGCCGCATGCTGGAGGCGGCCGAATGAGCACGTCGGTAATAATCCTTCTTACGGTAGCCGTCGTCGTCGCCGTCGTACTGGCTGTCGTTTCCAGGAGCGGTCCGCGCGTGACGCAGATCGACCGCACGATCCGGAAGGATAAGGACCAGAACGATGCCTAAGGTCACCGTTGACGGCGTCGAGATCGAGGTCCCTCAGGGCGCGACCGTGCTGCAGGCATGCGAGCTTGCGGGCAAGGAGATCCCGCGTTTCTGCTATCACGAGCGGCTGTCGATCGCCGGCAACTGCCGCATGTGCCTGGTCGAGGTCGCACCGGGACCGCCAAAGCCCCAGGCGAGCTGTGCGCTCCCCGCGGCCGACGGACAGGCGATCCGCACTGACACCGCCATGGTAAAGAAGGCGCGTGAGGGGGTGATGGAATTCCTTCTCATCAATCACCCGCTCGACTGCCCGATCTGCGACCAGGGCGGCGAATGCGATCTTCAGGACCAGGCGATGGCCTACGGCCGCAGCTTCTCCCGTTTCGAGGAGAACAAGCGAGCCATCGACGACAAATATATGGGTCCGGTCATCAAGACCGCGATGACCCGCTGCATCCAGTGCACACGCTGTGTCCGCTTCTCTTCAGAAGTGGCCGGCGTGAACGAGATCGGCATGCTCTACCGCGGCGAGGACAGCCAGATCACTTCCTATCTCGAGCATGCCGTCGGCGGCGAGCTCGCCGGCAACCTCGCTGACGTCTGCCCGGTCGGGGCACTGCTTCAAAAGCCGCAGATATTCGAGAGCCGCCCGTGGGAGCTCCGTCGCGTCAATAGCATCGATGTCATGGATGCGGTCGGCTCCAACATCCGGCTCGACGTTCGCCAGCGCCAGGTGATGCGCATACTTCCGCGCATTAACGAGGACGTGAACGAGGAGTGGATCAGCGACAAGACGCGCCACCACGTCGATGCGCTCGTCCGCAACCGGCTCGACCGCCCTTGGGTGCGCGAGAAAGGCAAGCTTCGGGAAGCAACCTGGCCGGAAGCGCTGGGTATTTTCGCAGACCGGCTGAAGAAAGCCGGCGACAGGGTTGCGGCAATTGCGGGTGACCTGCTCGACGCTGAAACCATGTACGCCGCCAAGAAGCTGCTTGGCGGCTCGAACCTCCTCGAAGGGCGCCAGACCGGCCTCGACTACGACACGAGCAGCCTCAGCGCCGTCGCATTCAACTCGACGATTGCTGGCATCGAAAGTGCCGACGCGATCCTGCTTGTGGGATCGAACATTCGGTGGGAAGCGCCGCTGATCGCGACGCGCGTCCGCAAGGTCGTGCGCAAGGGTGGCAAGGTCTTCGCGATCGGGCCCGAGGTCAATCTTGGCATGAAGGTCGAGTGGCTGGGCGATGACCTCAAGCTTCTCGCCAAGCTGCCCAGGCATGTGACGGATGCTTTCGCGGCCGCCGAGCGTCCGGCAGTGATCGTCGGCGCGGGTGCCCTGGCGGCTGGCGGGTTCGGCGCTTCACTGGCCCTGGCCGGGTCCCTCAATCTCGTGCGAGATGGATGGAACGGCTTCAACGTCGTTCACACGGCTGCGTCGCGGATGGCCGGCATCATCCTTGGCTACGCGCAGAAGGGTGGCATTGCAGACATCGAGGCGGCATCGCCCGAGCTCGTCCTGCTGCTCGGCGCCGATGAGGTTGACCCCAACCGTTTCAACGGCGCCTACAAGATCTATATTGGCCATCACGGCGACAAGGGCGCGATGCAGGCTGATCTCGTTCTGCCGGCCGCGGCCTATGCCGAGAAGCACGGGACGTACGTCAACACGGAAGGCCGGGTGCAGTGGAGCGAGCGTGCGGTCTTTGCTCCGGGCGAAGCCCGCGAGGACTGGGCAATCCTCCGCGCCGTCTCCGAACTTGCCGGCAGGAAGCTGCCCTTCGACAGCTACGACCAGCTTCGTGCTCTCATGATCAAGGAATTCCCGCAGCTTGGCCGCAACGGCCTCGTCGACCTCGCCTGGTCGCCGCCGAAGCTTGCTGCCAGGGCGGAAGGCCCGGTCCGCTACCCGATCGCCGACTTCTTCCTGACCAACGCGATCTGCCGCAATAGCCCGACCATGCAGCGCTGCTCGGAAGAGCTTGTGCGCGGCGTCCAGTTCCAGGAGGCCGCGGAGTGACCGAGACCTTCCAGCGCTGGGGCGCGACGTACGAATGGGCGTGGTTCTTCTCGATGGTTATCGGGATCCTCGTCATCGCGCTCCCGCTTATGCTCGCCGTTGCAATGATCATTTACGCCGAGCGCAAGATCTGGGCGGCCATGGCTCTCCGGCGTGGTCCGAACGTCGTCGGCCCCTGGGGCCTGCTCCAGAGCTTTGCTGATGGTCTCAAGGTCTTCCTCAAGGAAACCATCATCCCGACGAGTGCGAACAAGGGCCTGTTCCTGATCGCCCCCATCGTTACCTTCACGGTCGCGCTGATCGTCTGGGCAGTGGTGCCGTTCCAGCCGGGCGTCGTGCTTGCCGATGTGAATGTCGGCCTGCTCTACGTTCTCGCGGCAAGCTCGCTTGGCGTCTACGGAGTGATCGTCGCGGGCTGGGCATCCAACTCCAAGTATCCGTTCTTTTCCGCCCTTCGCGCCGCCGCCCAGATGGTCAGCTATGAAGTGTCGATCGGCTTCGTGCTGATCTGCGTGGTGCTTTACGCGGGGACCTTCAATCTCAGTGCCATCGTGGTGCAGCAAACCGGTTTCGGCCTCGGCGTCGTGAACGCGTTCGCGTTCAACCTGCTGCTGTTCCCGATGTGGGTCGTCTTCTTCATCAGCTCGATGGCCGAGACCTTCCGCACGCCCTTCGACCTCGTCGAGGCGGAGAGCGAGCTCGTTGCCGGCCACCAGACCGAATATTCGTCGATGGCGTTCGCGCTCTTCTGGCTCGGTGAATATGCCAACGTGATCCTGATGTGCGCTCTGAACGCCATCCTGTTCTGGGGTGGATGGCTCCCGCCGCTGAACTGGGCGCCGCTCTATCTGATCCCGGGAATCATCTGGCTGTTCATCAAGATGAGCCTGTTCTTCTTCATGTTCGGCTGGGTGAAGGCGACGGTTCCGCGCTATCGCTATGACCAGCTAATGCGCCTTGGCTGGAAGATCTTCCTGCCCCTGTCGCTACTATTCGTTGTCCTCGTTTCCGGGTGGCTGATGTTGACGCGTTATGGAGGTCCCGCCGCATGATCGCGCGCACCCTCAAAGCCTTCACCTTGTGGGAATTCCTGCGCGCCCATGCGCTCACTCTGAAGTATTTCTTCAAGCCCAAGGCGACGATCAACTATCCCTATGAGAAGGCGCCGACCTCGCCGCGTTTTCGTGGCGAGCATGCGCTTCGTCGTTACCCCAATGGCGAAGAGCGCTGCATTGCGTGTAAATTGTGCGAGGCCATCTGCCCGGCTCTCGCCATCACCATCGAAGCCGAGCCGCGCGAGGACGGCAGCCGCCGCACGACCCGTTACGACATCGACATGGTCAAATGCATCTATTGCGGCCTGTGCCAGGAAGCATGCCCGGTGGATGCGATCGTCGAAGGCCCGAACCTCGAATTTGCGACAGAAACGCGCGAGGAGCTTCTCTACGACAAGGCGAAATTGCTGGCCAACGGCGATAAGTGGGAGCAGGCGATTGCCGCGAACCTTGCCGCCGATGCGCCCTACCGATAAGCGCCCCGCAACAGGGTTCCCCAGTTGATTGCAATCATCGCCTTTTATCTGTTCGCGACGCTCACCATCGCCAGTGCGCTGGCGGTGATCTTCGCGCGCAACCCGGTTCACAGCGTGCTGTGGCTCATCGTCGCTTTCTTCAACGCGGCGGGGCTGATGCTGCTCGTCGGTGCCGAGTTCATCGCCATGCTTTTGGTGATCGTCTATGTCGGCGCGGTCGCGGTGCTGTTCCTGTTCGTCGTGATGATGCTCGACATCGACTTCGCGTCACTTCGCTCGGGCTTCACCAGGAACTTGCCGTTCGGAATCATTATCGCCCTGGTTCTGCTTGCCGAGGTGATTGTTGCGATCAGTGCATGGAAGGCGGGCCCCGCGCTCAGCGGCCGCGAAATTCCGGCGGCCGCAACGCCGAACATCGTCGCGCTCGGTCAGCTTCTTTACAGTCGCTATTTGTTTGCGTTCGAGCTTGCGGGCCTGATCCTGCTGGTGGCGATGATCGGTGCCATCGTGCTCACCCACCGCAGCCGCCGCGACACGCGGCCTCAGAAGGTCTGGAAGCAGGTCGCCCGGCGCCCGGATGAAGCGGTCCGCAACATCAATCCCGGCGTGGGCGAGGGGATGAAGCTGTGATTGGCCTCGTGCATTATCTCACGGTTGCAGCGATCCTGTTTACGATCGGGGTGCTCGGGATCTTCCTCAACCGCCGCAATGTCATCCTGATGCTGATGGCGATCGAGCTCATCCTGCTGGCGGTGAATATCAACCTCGTGGCGTTCTCGGCCTATCTTGGCGATCTCACCGGCCAGGTTCTGGCGATGTTCGTCCTCACCGTCGCAGCCGCCGAGGCCGCGATCGGCCTTGCCATCCTTGTCATCTTCTTCCGTCGCCGCGGCTCGATCGCGGTCGACGACGTCAACCGGATGCGCGGCTGATGCACCCAATAATCTTCATCGTCTTTCTCCCGTTGATCGCCGCGATAGTAGCGGGCCTGTTCGGCCGCTGGATCGGCAAGACTCCTGCCAAGGCAATCACGACCGGTTCGCTGTTCATCGGCGCATTCCTCAGCTGGCCGATCTTTCTTTCGTACATCGCTGGAAGCGCCGGACCGGTGGTGGTGCCCGTCCTCGACTGGATCCGCTCTGGTACCCTGACGGTCGACTGGGCGCTGCGTGTCGACGCTCTGACCGCGGTGATGCTCGTAGTGGTCACGACGGTCTCCAGCCTCGTTCACCTCTACAGCTGGGGCTATATGGAAGAGGATCCGAGCCAGCCCCGGTTCTTCGCCTATCTCTCGCTGTTCAGCTTCGCGATGCTGATGCTGGTCACTGCTGACAGCCTCGTGCAAATGTTCTTCGGCTGGGAAGGGGTCGGCCTCGCCTCCTATCTTCTGATCGGCTTTTGGTATCACAAGCCTTCAGCCAACGCGGCCGCACTCAAGGCGTTCGTGGTCAACCGCGTCGGCGATTTCGGCTTCTCGCTCGGCATTTTCGGTACCTTCCTGGTATTCGGTACCGTCTCCATTCCGGCGATCCTCGCCGCGGCGCCGGGCATGGCCGGGTCGACAATCGGGTTCGCGAGCATGCGCGTCGACACGATGACCGTGCTCTGCCTGCTTCTTTTCGTCGGAGCGATGGGCAAGTCGGCCCAACTCGGCCTCCACACCTGGCTTCCGGACGCCATGGAGGGTCCGACACCCGTCAGCGCCCTGATCCACGCAGCGACAATGGTTACCGCGGGCGTTTTCATGGTTTGCCGCCTTTCGCCGATGTTCGAGACTTCGACGACCGCGATGCACGCGGTGACCTGGATCGGCGCGGCCACCTGCATCTTTGCGGCAACCGTCGGGTGCGCCCAGAACGACATCAAGCGCGTCATCGCTTATTCCACCTGTTCGCAGCTCGGTTACATGTTCTTCGCGGCAGGAGTGGGTGCGTACGGCGCCGCGATGTTCCACCTCTTCACCCACGCTTTTTTCAAGGCGCTGCTGTTCCTTGGCGCGGGCTCGGTCATTCACGCGATGCACCACGAGCAGGACATGCGTTACTATGGAGCGCTCCGTAAGGAGATCCCGATCACCTTCTGGGTGATGGTAGTCGGCACGCTTGCAATCACGGGCGTCGGGATCGGCGGCGTCGGCTTCGCGGGTTTCTGGTCAAAGGATGCAATTCTCGAGAGCGCCTGGGCAAGCGGCTCGGTACCGGGAACCATCGCCTTCTGGACGGGGGCGCTCGCTGCTCTTCTGACCAGCTTCTACAGCTGGCGGCTCATCTTCCTGACCTTCTTCGGCGAGGCGCGCTGGGGCGCGTCCGAGCATATCCAGCACGCGGTGCACCACGTGCACGAGTCTCCCGACGAGGAGCATGGGGACAGCGCGCACGAAGCAGGTCTGCCGCCCGCCGGAACGGCCGGCTATCATCCGCACGAAAGCCCGCTCACGATGCTGGTCCCGATCGGGTTGCTCGCACTGGGCGCGCTTGCTGCCGGTCAGCTGTTCCACAACGTCTTTGTCGATGCCGAGCGCGCGCCCGAGTTCTGGCGCGGAACGATCGCCTTCAGCGAGCACCTGGCCCATTCCGCTCATTCATCGCCGCTGTGGGTGAAGCTTACCCCGACGATCGTGATGCTGATCGGGCTGTGGATTGCATGGAACAACTATATCCGGATGCCTGAAGCGCCCCTCGCGTTCGTCCGCCAGTTTCCGGCCGTTTATCGGTTCGTTTCCAACAAGTGGTACTTCGACGAGCTCTACGACTTCCTGTTCGTCCGGCCGTCGCTGTGGCTCGGCCGGCTGCTGTGGAAGGGCGGTGACGAGGGCACGATCGACCGCTTCGGTCCGCACGGCGCTGCCTATGCGGTCGGCATCGGCAATCGCATCACCGCTCGCATCCAGTCGGGATATCTCTATTCCTATGCGCTCGTCATGCTGCTGGGCCTGATCGGCGCTGCAAGCTGGGCAATCTGGTGGGCACAGTGACAGGATTGCCATTGCTCACCATTCTCATCGCCGTGCCGCTGATTGCGGGCGTGATCGCGCTGTTCCTGAGTGCAAACGGAGCGCGCTGGATCGCGCTCATTGCCACGCTCGTTGACCTTGCCGTCGGTTCCTATCTCTGGCTGGCCTTCGATCCGAACGGGCCGCAATGGCAGTTCGTCGAAAACGTCGGACTGGGCGGCGGCGTCAGCTGGGCTCTGGGCATTGATGGCATCGCGCTCGTGCTGATCATGCTGTCGGTGTTCCTGATGCCGATCTGCATCGGTGCGAGCTGGCGCGCGATCGAGAAGCGCGTGCCGGAGTACATGGCCGCCTTCCTGCTGATGGAAGCGCTGATGCTCGGCGTATTTGCCGCGCAGGACCTGTTCCTCTTCTACATTTTCTTCGAAGGCGGCCTCATCCCGATGTACCTGATCATCGGCATCTGGGGCGGTGCCGAGCGGATCAAGGCCAGCTACAAGTTCTTCCTCTATACGCTGTTCGGCTCAGTGCTGATGCTGATCGCCATGCTTTACATGGTGGTCACCGCGCACACGACCTTCATCCCCGACCTCATGGCCTACAACTTCCCGGTTGAGGCGCAGAAGTGGCTTTGGCTTGCCTTCTTCGCGAGCTTCGCGGTGAAGATGCCGATGTGGCCGGTCCACACCTGGCTCCCCGACGCTCACGTCCAAGCTCCGACCGCCGGCTCCGTCATCCTTGCCGGCGTGTTGCTGAAGATGGGCGGATACGGGTTCATCCGGTTCTCGCTGCCGATGTTCCCCGAAGGGTCCGCGCAGTTCATCCCGCTGATCTTCGTCCTGTCGGGTATTGCGGTTGTCTACACCAGCCTCGTCGCCCTCGTGCAGCGCGACATGAAGAAGCTGATCGCCTACTCGTCGGTTGCTCATATGGCGTTCGTCACCTTCGGCCTGTTTGCAATGAATCGGCAAGGCATTGAGGGCGCGATGATGGTCATGCTTGGTCATGGCCTCGTCTCGGGAGCCTTGTTTCTCTGTGTCGGCGTCGTCTACGATCGCCTGCACACTCGCGAGATCGAGCGTTATGGCGGTCTTGCAGACAACATGCCCGCCTACGCCCTGCTGTTCATGGTTTTCACCATGGCCAGCGTCGGCCTGCCCGGCACGAGCAATTTCGTAGGCGAGTTCCTCAGTCTGATCGGCACCTATCATGCGTCGAGCTGGGCAGCCGCGGTCGCGACGACGGGTATCATCCTCGGCGCTGCCTACATGCTGTGGCTCTACTGGCGCATCTGCTTTGGTACGCAACGCCATGCTGACGCAGCGGCGATGCCCGATCTCGACATGCGCGAATGGTGGCTGCTCGGGCCGATCGCCGTTGCCGTCTTCTGGATGGGAATTTATCCGGAGAGCTTCCTGCGGCCGATGCGCAACGATGTCGGACGTATCGTAACGCGCCTCGAGCGCGTTGCACCGAAGGGCGACTCAGCCCTGACGCTCGGCAAGGGCGCCGTCCACATGGATCATGGAGCCATGCACTAATGGGCCGCTTTGCGCCTCTTTTGCCCGAACTGATCCTGTCGATCGGCGGAACGATCTTGATGATGGTCGCAGCCTTCACGGGCCGTCGTGGCGCCGGCATTACCAGCTGGCTCGCGGTTGCACTTCTGCTTGCCGCCACCGTCGGGCTTATCGGCGCACCTTCGCATGCAGGACCGCTGTTTGACGGGTTCGTCAGCGCCGACCTGTTTGCGAGCTTCGGCAAGGCGATCATGTTCCCGGCCGCCGCGGTAGCAGTCATCGCGGCACACGGCTGGTTCGAGCGCGATGCCGAGCACTCGTCGGAATATGCGGTGCTGATCGTCTTCGCTGCTGTCGGCATGAGCGTGATGGTCTCTGCGACGAGCCTCATCTCGCTCTATGTCGGCCTCGAACTTCAAAGCCTCGCCGCTTACGTCCTTGCGTCCTATCGCCGCACCGACGAGCGCTCCGCCGAAGCAGGCCTCAAATATTTCGTTCTCGGTGCGCTCGCGAGCGGCATCCTGCTCTATGGAATTTCGCTGCTTTACGGCTTCACCGGCACGATGAGCTTCAACGGGATCGCCGCGGCGTTCGGTCGTGGAGCGCCGTCGCTCGGGCTTCTGTTCGGTCTCGTGTTCGTTCTTGCCGGCCTCGCGTTCAAGGCGAGCGCGGTTCCGTTCCACATGTGGACGCCCGACGTCTACGAGGGCGCCCCGACGCCGGTCACGATGTTCTTCGGCACGGCGCCCAAGGCGGCCGCTGTGCTACTTGCAACGCGGCTGTGCCTCGAAGGGCTCGGTCCGGCAACGGATGCCTGGCGGCAGATTGTGATCTTCGCTTCGCTTGCATCGATCTTCCTCGGGGCCATCGCCGCGTACGGACAGACCAATATCAAGCGCCTGCTCGCTTACTCTTCCATCAACAATGTCGGCTTCGCGCTCGTCGGCCTCGCTGCCGCCGGCCCGCAGGGTGCTTCATCGGTCCTGTTCTACATGATCGTCTACATCGTCATGACGCTCGGAGCGTTCCTCTGTGTCCTGTGGATGCGCGATGCGGAGGGGCGTCCGGTCGAGGGCATCGCCAGCCTTTCCGGCCTGTCTCAGACGCGGCCCGGGCTCGCGGCCGCTTTCGCGATCTTCATGTTCAGTCTGGCAGGCATTCCGCCGCTGTTCGGCTTCTGGCCCAAGCTGATGGTGTTCAATGCAGCAGTCGCAAGCGGCTATGTCGCGCTCGCGGTCGCAGCGATCGTCGGCACCGTGATCGGCGCCTATTATTACCTGAAAATCGTCAAGGTCATGTACATGGACGAGCCAGGCGAGCCATACGCGCGAGCCAATCAGCCGCTCCAGGGCGCGCTGATACTGGTCTTCGCGCTATTCGTGTCTCCTCTGGGTTATCTCCTCATCGGGCCCATCAGCGCCCTTACTGACCGGGCCGCGGGAAGCCTCTTCTGACGCGCATCCGGATCGTCGAGCGCACGGGCTCGACCAATGCCGACATCATCGCGGATGGGGAGGCGGTCGAGGGTGACTGGCTAGTGGCGCTCGACCAGCTTGCGGGCAGGGGACGGCAAGGAAGAGCCTGGATCTCGTCCGCGGGGAATTTCTACGGAAGCACCCTTGCTTGCCTGCGCGAAAGCGATCCGCCCGCTCAAACACTGTCGCTCGCCGCAGGACTGGCCCTCATCGAGACAATCGACGTTGCGGTGCCCGGACAGCCTCTCATGCTCAAATGGCCAAATGACATCATGCTGTCGGGCAAGAAGCTCGCAGGGATCCTGCTCGAGCGGTGCGGCCAGCGCATTGCCGTGGGCTTCGGGGTCAATCTTGCTCGTGCGCCTGACGTGCCGGGCCGCAGGAGCGCCTCGCTCGGAGGTGCGATTGCACCCCAGGCTTTCGCGCCGCTGCTCGCCGGAAGCTTTGCCCGGCTGCTCGAGTTGTGGCGCCGGAGCGACTCCGCGTCGCTCGCGAAGGCATGGCTGGCAAGCGCTCACTCCCTCGGAACGCCGTTGACGGTTCATTCTTCGGCGGACGAGATCGCGACCGGGCGCTTCGACGGGATCGAGCCTGATGGCGCGCTTCGCCTTCGCGGCGATGACGGCTCGCTGAGCATCATCCGGGCGGGCGACATCGAACTTTAAAAGTCGCTCTTGCCGAAGCGCGCAATGCCCTTGTTGGTGCCTCGCGGATCGAGAGTGGCGAGGTCGAGATCGAGCGGCTCTCCGATCCAATGCGCCAACGAGGTGTGGTCTGCATGATCATCAAGGGTCAGCGGATGTACAAGCGCACGAAGCCCGGACGCTTCCACGACTGGCAGCAGCTCCTCGAGCGAGCGCCTCAGGAAATGGACTTCGAATTGCGGGATTGGATGTGGTCCGGCCTTGCCTTCGGTTAGCCGCCCGACGAACAGGACCGACGGCTGCGCCTTTAACCGCTCACGCAGTGCTTCAGCGTCGGCTCGCTCGTCGGGCCGCGCATAGACGTGCGCATGATAGGGTGCCTCGTCGCTAACCGTCACGCGATTGTCTTAGTGCCGCTGCTCTAAGTTGTGAACGGCAGCCGACACAGCTAGTGCCCGGCCATGATCCTGGCGGTCGATGTCGGTAATACGAACCTGGTTTTCGCGCTCGTCGACGAGGGCGCGATCAAGGCCCGCTGGCGTATCGCCACCGATCCGCGCCGCACTGCCGACCAATATTCGGTCTGGCTTCACCAGCTTCTCGAGCTCGAAGGCTATTCACGTGACGACGTCGAGGGCGTCATTATCGGCACCGTCGTGCCGAGGGCCCTCCACAACCTCGTCGTCCTTTCGGAGAAATACTTTCGCAGGACCCCGATCGTGGCGGGGCAGGGTGCCGCTTCCTGGCCGCTTCAACTGGACGTCGACGAGCCGCAGAATGTCGGGGCCGACCGTGCACTCAACGCGGTTGCAGCGCATGCCAAATATCCTGGCGACCTGCTCGTCATCGACTTTGGAACTGCGACGACTTTCGATGTCGTGAGCGCGAGCGGCGCCTATAGCGGCGGGATCATCGCACCGGGCATCAACCTTTCCCTCGACGCACTGGTCAGCGCTGCTGCCAAGCTGCCGCGCATTGCCATCGAGGCTCCGGATACCAGCAGCGTCATCGGCCGAACGACGCAGAGTCAGGTGATCATCGGCATCTACTGGGGCTATGTAGCAATGATCGAGGGATTGACCGAGCGGATCAAGGCCGAGCTTGGACGACCCATGACGGTAGTTGCAACAGGCGGCCTCGCGACTCTGTTCGACAAGAACACCACGGTGTTCGACGCCATTGAACCCGATCTCACGATCCAGGGATTGAACCTTCTGTACGACATTGCGGCACGCGGCGAGAAATGATTCCAGGCGAAGAATTGCTGTTCGTGGCCCTCGGTGGCTCGGGCGAGATTGGCATGAACGTCAATCTCTACGGCTGCCGCGGCCAGTGGATCATGGTCGATCTTGGCCTGACGTTTGCAGATCCCAGCTACCCCGGTGTCGAGCTGATCCTTCCTGACCTCGAGTTCATCGAAAATCAGCAGGAACGCCTTGCCGGCATCGTCCTGACACATGGTCACGAAGATCACATCGGGGCTCTTCCCTATCTTGCAGAGGAGCTGAAATCTCCGCTGTTCGCGACGCCGTTCACGGCGGGCCTGATTGCCGGGAAGCTCGAGGAAGAGGGACTGACCGGGCAGGTAAAACTGAACATCGTCGAGCGGGGCGGAAGCATCGAGCTGGGGCCCTTCAAAGTCACCTTCGTCGCGCTCTCGCATTCGATCCCCGAAGGCAACGGCGTGCTGATCGAAACGCCCTATGGAAGCATTTTCCATACCGGCGACTGGAAGATCGACGATACGCCGGTGATTGGTGAGGCGGCCGATACGGGAACATTGACCGCGATCGGTGATCAAGGCGTTCTCGCTTTGGTTTGCGATTCTACAAATGTGTTCCAGGACAAGCCTTCAGGATCCGAGGAAAGCGTTCACGCCGGGTTGCTTGCAAAGGTTTCGGAAGCAACAGGGCGCGTTCTCATCACGACCTTTGCGTCCAACGCCGCCCGCCTCCAAACAATCGGTCGCGTCGCTCGGGAGACTGGCCGCCAGGTCTGCATCGCTGGCCGGTCCCTCGACCGGATTCTGCGCGTGGCGCAGTCGACGGGCTATCTTCGCGACTTCCCGTCACCCATCAGCTTCGATGAGGCAATGCGGCTTCCCAAGCGTGATTTGCTGATCATCGCGACGGGCGGCCAGGGAGAGCCGCGCGCAGCCCTCGGTCGGATTGCCAGCGGCACTCACGATCTCAAGCTCAGCGAAAACGATACTGTCATCTTTTCCTCACGGATCATTCCGGGGAATGAAATCGCGATCGGCCGAATCATGAACCAGCTTTCTGATCTCGGCGTTCGCATCGTCACCGAGCGACAGGCCCATGTTCACGTGTCGGGGCACCCAGGCCGTCCCGAGCTTCTCGAGATGTACAAGTGGGTCCGGCCGGACATCGTCATTCCGGTCCATGGCGAAGCTCGCCATCTTGCCGAACATGCGCGACTGGCACTTGGCCACGGAGTTTCACACGCGATCGTTCAGAAGAACGGCGATGTGATCCGTCTTGCGCCCGGTGATCCCAAAAAGGTTGACGAGGTCCGCGTTGGTCAGCTCGTGCTCGACGGCGATGTCATCCTTCCCGCGGGCGGATCGACCGTGAGCGAGCGACGCCGCATCGGATATGGCGGGCTCATAACCGTTGCCTTGCCCGTGGGCGAGGACGGCCAGCTCGCAGGCACGCCGCTCATCCGTCCTTTCGGCGTGCCGGTTGAGGAGGATCGCGACGATTTCATTGCCGATGCAACCGATGCCGCGCGGCGCGCCTACAGTCCCGGAGGCGCCGAGGATACCGTCCGCGAATCGGTGCGACTTGCCGTACGCCGCTGCGCGACGCTCTGGACCGGGAAGAAGCCCCTCGTCGAAGTGATGATGCTGCAGGTCGCCTGACACCCAATGCAGCTCTCGTCGATTATCGCGATCTACTTCCTGTTCTTCGCGTTCAGCGCTTTCCTGCTGCTACCGTTCGGTGTGAGGACGGACGAGGAAGCCGGTACGGCGAGAGTTGCGGGCCAGGCCGACAGCGCACCGCACCGTTTCGACCTCAAGCGCCATTTATTGAAGGCTGCCCTGCTCGGCGCCGTCCTGTTCGCAATCTATTACGCGAACTGGACCTATGGCTGGATCACTCCGGACGACCTCGATTTTTATCACAGCCACTAGCGGCGCTTGTCGATCCCCTGCGCCAGGGCCGCATAGAGCTTGCCCATGTCCGACGACATCAGGGTGACGGCGATCATTCCACCGTCGCGTTCGGCCAGCACTCTACGCAACATCGATTCGAAATCGGTCACATAACGGTTGACCGACCTCTGGAACTCGCCGTCGCTTTCGTAATGAGCGCGGATCGCGCGGGTCTCGCTGCCGCCGAGCAATCGCACGGCGCGGCTGGTGAACACGCCGCGGTTGCCCTTGAGGTAGGAATCCCATGCGCGGTCGTCGATTTCATCGGACAGGATCTTGCCGACGTCGATCGCAGCCGAGTGCATCGAATCCATCAATAGAGCCACGCGCTTGGCGAACACCTCGCTGTCTTTCTCGCGCTGCTCCTTGCTGGTCTGTTGAATATGAGCCTCGAGCGCCGAGGCAGTCTGCCCGAGGGTGATCATCTGGCCGGTCAGTCGGTCCGAGGCAGTGCGCGCGGATTCGACCGCTTTCGCGGCAACCGTTTCAACCTCGCGCAGCCGGTCTTCGATGCTCTCCCGAATGACGCGCTCGAGCGCCTTGGCGGTTTCGTCGGAGAGCTTTCCGGCAGTTTCGGGGATGATGCCCTGGATTGTTTCCCGCGCTCGCTCGGCGGCATGGGCGGCCGCTTCCTTGACCTGCACAAGAGACGCAATCAGCGCTGGTCCGGTCTCGGAACTGAGGCTTGCAGCTTCGCGCTCGACCTGCGCCAACGTGGTCGCGAGCAGCGCAAGCTTGGCCTGTGCATCTTCCACGCCGCCGTCGAGGCTCGAAAGAAGCGACGTGAAGCGCTCGTGCTGCTGCGCAATTTCTGCACCTGTTGCGGACAGCTTCTCACTCGCTTCGGCGGTGGCGTCGCGCAGCCAGCCGATATCCGGCTTCGCAGCTGCTGCCGCTTCAACGAGCCGGTCCGCGCCGCCCTGGGCCTCCCCGATCGCCTGCCCGACGCTTTCGCGGATTTCGATCGCGAGCCGTTCAACGCTATCGCGAAGGGCGGCGGTGCGTTCCGTCAGCGAGCCGATCGCGTCATCCTGCGTGGTGGCCTGCGATGCGAGCGTGTCGAGTTCCGTGCGGGCGCGCGTCAGCGACTGGAGGAACCGGTTGGCGCGCTCGTCGCCATTCTCTGCAAGCTCGGTGAAGCGTTGATCGATCAACGCGAGCCCGCGTTCGATTTCCGCAATCATGGACTGGGATGCACGCTCCTGCTCAGCGACGCGCGCCGTGAGCCCGTCGAGCGAACTGGTTGCATGGTCGATGTTGGACGCAAGAGACTCGGCGGCATCTGCGCCGGCTTTGCCGATACCTGCCGAAGCCTGGGCAACGAGCGCCGCTACGGCGGCCGACTGCACGTCGATGCCTGTCCGGATCTGGTCGAGCGTCTCGGACGTACGACCAAGAAGGGCATCGAGCGTGCCGGAATAAGCTCCCTCGGCCTCGCAAACGCGGGCTGCTGCGGCGACGCTACCGGTCTCGATTTCCGCAACGCGGGATGCGAGTCGACCGGTCACTTCGGTCATGATCAGGTCAGCGTTCTGCGTGCGCTCGGCGAGGTCGTCGACTCGCTGTCCGAGGGCTTCAGCCTTGCCGATCGATTCGCTCCCTACAGAGCGCAATTGCTCCGCGACGGACTTTGCAGTGAGCTCCGCCCGCGGAAGGTCCTCAAGGAGGACACCAATGTCGTTCCGCGCTGATTCGGCCGCACGATCGAGCGCTTCGCTATGGGACCGCAGCCTCTCGGTGCTATTGTCGAACTCGCGCGTGATTCCGCCGAGCTTGTCGGTCGCCTCGTCCCCGAGCTGCATCAGATGTTGCGAGATCATTGTCAGCTCGGTCCTGCTGTCGTTGATCCGCTGTGACAGGACCTGAAGCAGCGCTTCGAGACCTCGTGCCTCACCGCGCATCGCGACCACCGAACGGGTAAAGCGTTCCGTTTCCTTGCGGCGAGTGCGGCCGAACATCAGCCAGACGAGACCCATCAGCGCGAGCGGCCCCGTGGCCACCGCGACCCATTGCGCGATCAGCGGCGAAGCGAGTGGCTGCCCGCCAAGCGTTCGACCCGCCGACCAGGCCGCATAGGCCATCCACAATGCTGCAAGAATGATGAGGCCGGCCGCCAGCACCTGCCGCCCCCCGTTCCCGCGCTCTTCCGCCGTCTGCTCGCGCCATTGGCCCTCGTCGAAAGACGGTTCGACAAAATCGGCGGCTGCGCCGAGGAGCTCGACGGGTTCTGCCTGGTCGTTTGCTTGTCGCAGACGTTCGGCGCGCTTGGGTGTGGGTGTCATTGCAACGAGCAGTTTAACATCTTTGACGGTGCACGAAAGCGATTAGAGAGGGTAGGCGACGAACGGGGAGGGTGTTCGCTTCAATGGCCATTGGCGCGCTGATCGGGGCATATCAGGAAGATGACAGCGGGGGCTTGCGGGCCCTGTTTCCGCTCGCTGGGCGCACGCTTATTGAATATCAGGTTCGCTGCGCAGCAGCTGCAGGAGCAGCTCCCGTCGTCGTCGTCGTCGAGCGAGTCCCGCAGGGCCTTCAGGACGCGTTCGAGCGCCTTCGGCTCGACGGCATCGGGGTCTTCCCAGTCAGCGACATAAACGAAGCGGTGAGCCGATTCGAAGCGGGCTCGGCGATCCTGCTGATCGGTGACGGCATCGTGCCGCCGGTCGATCTTGTTGCCGCCCTTGCCGCGGAACCGGACTCCGCCGTTGCGACCGTCCCCGATGACGAGCAGCACGAAGCTTTCGAACGGATCGACGCCCAATCTCGTTGGGCCGGCGTTGCCGTCGTCAACGCGCAGTTGCTCGGATCGACGGCGGCGATGCTCGGCGACTGGGACGTCCAGTCGACCCTGCTGCGCCGGACGATCCAGGAAGGCGCGCGGAGGGTCGCCGCCAAAGAGGTGGGAGGCGAGCCCTTGCTTGTCGAACGCGCCGACCAGCTCGCCGATTTCCAGCGTCGGCTGGTTCACGCGTCGCGAGGCGGGCGCAATGATGCTGCAAGCCGGTTCGTCCTGCCGTGGGCCGAGGACCTGGCGACCGAGCAGCTGATGGAAACGCAGCTGCGGCCCGCCTGGCTGATCTGGGCAGCGCTCCTCCTTACGATTGCCGGCGCTATCTGCTTTACCCGCGGCTGGCTCGGTGCGGGGCTTGTTCTTCTCGTTCTATCAACGCCGCTCGACCTCATCGCCGGACGCCTTGCAACGATCCGACTCCGACCGCTTCCTGCCCGGATGATCTCGCGGCTCGCGCTGTGGCCCGCAGGCGGTCTTGCGCTAATGGCAATCGGCCTTTGGGAAACACGGCACGGAACTGGCTGGGGTTCGCTGGTCACCGCCGCGGCCGCTTGCGCATTCGGCGAGGCAATGCGCTTGGAGAAAGCGGCAATGCCGCCAGGGGGCGAGCTTTGGCTTCTCTCTCGCCGCAATGCTGTTTTCCTCGCGATCCCGTTCGCGCTTGGCGGAGTGTGGACGGCCTATCTCGTCGCTCTGCTGCTCTATGCCGCGCTGTCTTTCTTCATCGTCCAGCGAGTCCGCCATTCCCCGGCCGAGTTGACGCGAAGTTAACTGAAATCGGATAATCCGAGCGCGATGATGCCGGAGGAATGGCCGATCGCCGCTTTTGCAGCGGACGACAATGCGCCCGCGCGTTTTGCGGGGCGTGGCCGGCTGGCCACGGTGCGCCGCGACTTCTTCCTCAATCCGGCCAAGCGCCTGACCGAGCAGGAACGCGCGCTTATGACGGCCATGCTTCATTGCCTCGTAGCCGATGTTGCAGCTGCGCTCCGCGCTGCACTGCCGGGCGGGCGGGTCGCTGCGAATGACGAGAGCGATACGAAGCTTATCGCAACGCTGACTGGATCGGGGCTGTTGGACGAGCCTGGTCTTATGGCGCTGCTTCTTCGCCGTGCGGACGAGGAGCGGATTTCAACGGCAGCGCGAGCACGCAGTGGACGGCGCGAGGCGCGCGTGCTGCAGGGACTGGTCAGCCATGACTATGGCGCAGTTGCCGCTGCGGCGATGGCGCTGATCCTCGGACGTGGCCGCCGCCGCGACCGTTTCGGCCAGTGCCTCCTTGCGTTCGACGACCTTTCGGAAGCGAGCGCAAACTCGCTCGTGCACGCGGTTGCTGCGGGGCTGAGAGCGGAACTTGCAGCCAATCACGGTGCATCTGTCGCCGATCTCGAATTGTCCGACGCCGCAGACCAGGTACTTGAGCAGCGCGACGAAGAACGTGGGACCGATGCGCTGACGAGTGCGCTCGTGCATTTCCTCGACGAAGCGGGCGGGCTCACTGACGAGCTCGTCCTCGCGGCTGCGAATGAAGGGGAGATCAGCTTTATCGCCGAGGTCGTGGCGCGGCGGGCAGGCGTCCCGACCGACTCTGCGCTGGACGAGCTGCTTTCCGGCGACGCCGAGCATGTCATGGGCCTGTTACGCGCGGCGGGAATGTCTCGCGAGCTGAGCGCGGGCCTGCTGGGCGGGATTGGGGATTTGCTCGGCATCGCGGATGCTGGGGCCGCGATCGCGACTTTTGATCGGATGACCGACGCGGAAGCCCAGACGTCGCGAGCCTGGCTCGTGACGACGCCAGCCTACCGGGCAGCCCTCGATCGATTGGGTCAGGGTCGTGGCTAGCGTTCCATTCGAGCCAAGACCGGTCCTCGGTCGCCTGGACCGTTCCGGTCGACTGGTTTCCGCCGATGCGGAGCTCGAGGCACTCCAGCGCGAGGCCGGATCGAGCCTGGGTCAGCCGCTTGCATTGCCGCAAATTGCCGCTGTCGCGCAGCTCGCTCGAAAGCTGCGCACTCCCGTTTCGCGTCCGGCCCTCGCGGCCTCTACAGATTACGACATCGAGCTTTGGGTCGAGGCCAGGCCCGAAGGCGATGATATTGCGCTTTCTCTTCATGGCTGGACACAGCGCGCGCCCGCCGGGCCGCGGCTTGCAGCGATCCTTGGCGGCGGCGCAGAGACCGAAACAGGCGGCGCGCGCAATGAATGGGCAGCCGACGAGGAGTTGCGGATCATCTCGCTGTCGGCAGACCTTGCGGAGCTTCTGGGGGTGGAGCCGGATGGGGTTGCTGGCCAGGCGCTGACGCGCATCGTGCGGCTTGAAGAAGACGAAGCGGGCGAAATGCCTCTCATCAGCGCACTTGCCGCTCGCCGAGGTTTCACCGGACAGCACGCCCGCAGCCGTGCGGACGAGGCCCGAAGTGTGATCCTGAGCGGCGAGGTCGTCACAGGCGCCGACGGCAGCTTCGCCGGTTTCCGTGGATCCGTCGAGGCCAATGGGGCTGCAAGTCTCGCACCGACTGCTCGCACGGCAGCATTCGACCATGCCCTCGACGAGGTGTTACGCTCGCCGCTCGACCGCATCATCGAAAGCGCCGAACGGATCATGGAACGTTCCGAAGGCCCGCTTCGCAGCGATTATGCAAGCTACGGCAACGACATCGCCGCGGCCGCCCGGCACCTACTCTCCGTGCTCACCTCGATGAGCGAGGAGCCGGCACAAGGCGGTTCATCGATCGACCTTGCTGCGCTTGCGGCGGAAGCTGTCGTGATGCTCGACGCTCCAGCCGGGGAGCGAGGAGTCCGGATCGAGCCGGAAGTAAGCGAGAACTTGCCTGCAAGAGGCGAGCAACGGGGAGTCATCCAGATACTGGTGAACCTCATCGGCAATGCCATCCGCCACTCTCCCGAGGGCGCACGGGTACGGCTCGTTTTCTCGCGCACTCCGGGCACGGCCTCGGTCACCGTAACCGATGAAGGCCCGGGAATTGCGCCTGCTGACCAGCAGCGCATTTTCGAGCGTTTCGAGCGCGCAGACACGAAGGAAGGGGGCACCGGCCTCGGCCTTGCCATTTCGCGCCGGCTTGCCCGCTCGATGGGTGGCGACGTGACCCTCGACAGCGCCCTCGGCGAGGGCGCGCGCTTCACTCTGACTTTGCCAGCTGCCTAGCGTCGATCGCAGGGCACGTAATCGCGGTGCGTCGCCCCGGTGTAGAGTTGGCGCGGGCGCCCGATCTTCTGGTCGGGATCCGCGATCATCTCGTTCCACTGCGCAACCCATCCCACCGTCCGTGCCAACGCAAAGAGAGCGGTGAACATGTCCGTTGGGAAGCCGATCGCGTTCAGGATGACGCCCGAATAGAAATCGACGTTCGGGTAGAGCTTCTTCTCGATGAAATAACTGTCGTTGAGCGCGATGTGCTCGAGCTCCTTCGCGACGTCGAGCACAGGGTCGGAGATGTTGAGCTCCTTGAGGACCTCGTCGGCCGTCGCCTTCATCACCTTCGCGCGCGGGTCAAAATTCTTGTAGACGCGGTGGCCAAAGCCCATCAGCCGGAACGGATCGTCCTTGTCCTTCGCCCGGGCGATATATTCGGGAATGCGCTTCACGCTGCCGATCTCGCGCAGCATGTTGAGCGCAGCCTCGTTCGCGCCGCCGTGCGCGGGGCCCCAAAGGCACGCAATTCCCGCCGCAATGCATGCAAACGGGTTCGCACCGGATGAACTTGCCAGACGCACCGTCGAGGTCGACGCGTTTTGCTCATGGTCCGCGTGCAGGATGAAAATGCGACGAATTGCATTCTCGATGATCGGATTGACTTCGTAGGGCTCCGCCGGGACCCCGAACGTCATCCGCAGGAAGTTACCAGTGTAGGACAGACTGTTCTGGGGATACATGAACGGCTGCCCAACAGAATATTTGAAAGCCATCGCAACCAGCGTCGGCATCTTCGCAATCAGCCGGTGCGATGCAATCATCCGCTGCTCGGGATCGGTAATGTCGGTGCTGTCGTGGTAAAAGGACGACAGGGCGCCGACAACGCCGCAAAGGATGGCCATCGGGTGCGCGTCGCGCCGGAACCCCCGAAAGAAGGTCGCGAGCTGCTCGTGGACCATCGTGTGCCGGCTGATCGTATAAACGAAGGTGTCGAGCTCGTTCTTCTTCGGAAGCTCGCCGTGGAGAAGGAGGTAGGCAACCTCCATGAAGCTCGAATTCTCGGCTAGCTGATCGATCGGATAGCCGCGGTGAAGCAGGACGCCCTTCTCACCGTCAATGTAGGTAATCGCGCTCTTGCAACTGGCGGTCGACGTGAATCCCGGATCGTAGGTGAACAGCCCGGTCTCGGCATACAGCTTGCGAATATCAACGACTTCCGGACCGACCGAGCCGTCGAGCACGGGGAATTGGTGGTTTGATCCCTCGACACCCAGGGTCGCTACGTTGTCGGTCATTCGTTCGGCTCCATCTGGTCGGCGATGCGGGCGAGGCTCTCGTCCCGGCCCAACAACGCCAGCACATCAAAAATCCCCGGAGATGTCGTGCGCCCCGTGAGGGCAGCGCGAAGTGGCTGAGCAAGCTTGCCGAGCTTCACGCCGCTGCCCTCCGCGACCTCGCGGATGGCAGCCTCTAACGACGCTGCGTCCCACTCTGCAAGAGCGCTGAGGCGCTCGTGCGCCGAGCGCAGCATTTTGCGCGATTCGCTGGTCAACAGAGCCGCGGACGCTGCGTCGACGTCGAGCGGCCGCTCGGCGAACAGGAAGCGCGCTCCGTCGGCGAGTTGATTAAGCGTGTGGGCCCGTGTCTTTAGCTCTGGCATCGCTCGAACAAGCAATGCTTCTTGCTCGCCAACGAGGCCAAGCAGGGGGGCGACGAGGCCGGCAAGGCGTACATCGTCGGCCTCGCGGATGTAATGGCCGTTAAGGTTTTCGAGCTTCTTGAAGTCGAACCGCGACGGGGACTTGCCAACCTGAGGCAGGTCAAACCATTCGATCGCCTGCTCACGGGCGATTATCTCGTCGTCGCCATGTCCCCAGCCGAGCCGCAGAAGGTAATTGTCGACCGCTTCGGGAAGCAGTCCCAGCTGGTCCCGATACGCGTCAACCCCCATGGCGCCGTGGCGCTTGCTGAGCTTCGCGCCGTCCGGTCCGTGGATCAGCGGCACGTGCGCATACGTGGGTTCGGGCCAGCCCATGGCGCGGATGATCGCGAGCTGCCGGAAGGCGTTATTCAGATGGTCATCGCCGCGGATCACGTGAGTGACCCCCATGTCGTGATCGTCGACCACGACTGCAAGCATGTAGGTCGGCGTGCCGTCGGACCGGAGCAGAATGAAATCGTCGATCTCGGCATTCTGGACGGTGACCTGGCCCTGGACCTGGTCGAGGATGACAGTTTCGCCCTCCTGCGGGGCCTTGAGGCGGATGACGAAGGGCTTGTCGCCCTGTTCCTTCGCGACGTCGCGCCAGGGGCTGTTGATCCGAAACGGCTTGCGTTCAGCTTTCGCCTTCTCGCGCTGCGCGGCGAGTTCCTCCTGAGTCATGTAACAGCGGTACGCTGAGCCACGCTCGAGCAGGCGGTGCGCAATCTCGGCATGACGTGCCCAGAATTGCGACTGATAATATTCGTGCCCGTCCCAATCGAGGCCAAGCCAGCGCATTCCATCAATAATCGCGTCGATCGCTTCCTTGGTCGAGCGGACGCGGTCGGTATCCTCAATGCGCAAAAGGAACTTGCCGCCGGTGTGGCGAGCATAGAGCCAATTGAACAACGCAGTCCGCGCTCCGCCGATGTGCAGGTACCCGGTGGGGGAAGGGGCGAACCGCGTGACGACGGGTCGCGACGAATTACTTGCGCTGGTCAAAGTTACTCCGCTCGCGCTGGGACGCGCTTTCCTCTTCGTTCATGCTGCAATGCAGCGGACGAGCGCCCCTAACATAGGGGAAGCGCCTCTTCCACAACGTGCTCGGGGGCCGTCGGAAGCAGCGCTTCTCAGCAATTCACTAGGAGCTGGAGATGCTCTTTGCCAAAGGACGAGCGCAAGCGAGCGCCTGGGCAAGGCAGCCGAGCCTTATTCGTTCGAGCCACGGGCGTCAGCCATGCCGGCCGAGACAGGATGCCAAGGTGCCAGGTCGCAGCGATCCATCTCGGCATTCTTCAGCTATCGACGCATTGCCGACCGCAGTCGGCTCTCCTGGAGCTTGGTCTCAATAGCGGCGGATGAGCCCTGCGAGGCGACCTTGGATTTTCACCCTGCTCTCGTCATAGCGCTGCGGTTCGTATCGGCTGTTTGCCGGATCGAGCCGGATCATGCGACCTTCGCGGCGATAGGTCTTGAGCGTCGCTTCCTCATCGTCGATCAGGGCAACGACAATCTCGCCGTCGCGCGCGCTGTCGACCTTTCGAATCAAAGCGAAATCGCCATCGAGGATTCCCTCATCAACCATCGAGTCGCCGGAGACTTCGAGCGCGTAATGCTCTCCGGCTCCGAGAAGCGCGGCAGGAACGGCAAAGCATTCCGTGCCCTGCAGGGCCTCGATCGGCGTGCCTGCGGCAATTCGGCCATGCAGTGGGATTTCCATCGTATCGTTGGCCGGAGCGATGACAGCAGGACGAAGCGGCGTGACCGTCGCGGATGGACGTGTTTCGGGAAGTTTCACAACCTCCAGGGCACGAGCGCGGTTCGGTAACCGGCGGATGAACCCTCGCTCCTCAAGCGCCGAGATTAGGCGATGCACTCCGGACTTCGATTTGAGGTCGAGCGCCTCGCGCATCTCGTCAAAGCTGGGACTGACGCCGCCCTCCTTAAGGCGCTCGTCGATAAAGAGCAGCAATTCACGCTGCTTGGCGGTGAGCATCGGCCGTCACTCCCCCGATAAAGAACGAACGGAGAACTTTTAGGCAACAAAACTGCCTTGGTCAAGCAGTGGATTAGCTGCCGCTGGTAAGGAGCCGGGTCCTGAATGCCTCGATCGCGCCCTGGTTGCGCTTGACCTTAAGCTCGCGCTTCAGATCGGCAATAAACTGTTGGGCATAGTCCTGCGATGCTGCTTGGCTGAGCTCGCCCTGCATCTGGGTAATGAGCCCCGGTGCCGAGAGCGCGTTCCCGGGCGTGATCTTGTTCACCTTGACGACGAAGAACCCGCCACCCTGCGGATATGGCGCCATGCGGCTCTTGCCAGCGCCAGCGGTGAACAACAGCTTCAAGGCCCCCGGGATGTTCCCTTGCGCATCGGCAATCTGGATTCGCCGCGCGGCGATCGCGCGCGCTGGCGGCAGTGACACCCCTGCAGCCTTCATCGCGTCGGACAACGTCACATTGCCCGTGGCCCTTGCGGCGATCTGCGTTGCGGTGGCGCGAGCACGCTGCATCGCCTGGTCGTTGATCCAGTCGGTCGCGACCTCGTCGTGAATGCTGCTAAGCGGTGAGGGCGCCGCCGGCACTACCTGACCCGGCGACACCACTGCATAGCCCGCATCGCCGGTAAGCGCGACAACTTCAGGCGGGTCGTTCGGCGCAATCTCGAACGCCGTTTTCAGCGCCGGAGCAAGCTGCGCCGGGAGCTTGAAGGAAGCATCGTTGCGCGACGTCCCATTTGCGATGATGAGCGGCGTGTTGATGGCCGTGAGCTTTGCAGCAGCGACAGCCTCGGTGAAGTTGCTGCCGTCGTCGATTGCATTTTGCACTTTGTCGACGAGGTCCTCGATGGCCCCCTTACGCTTGTCGGCGTTGAGCTTAGCGGCAATCTCTTGACGTGCCTGCTCGAGCGACTTGCCACCGCCGGCCTTGATCGATTCAACCCTTGCGACGACCCAGCCGAAATCCGACTGAACCGGGCCAACTACAGCACCCGAAGAAGCAGCGAATACCGCCTGCGCGGCCTTGTCGCCGGCAACCTCCGCATATGCCGCTCGCGTCTGGTCCTTCAGCGTAGTCACCGCGGCATTCGCGCCTGCGGGGGCTGCGGCCGCTTGGAAGGTAGCACCGCCATTCAAGCGCTTGGCGATCGCGTTCGCCGTTGCTTGGTCCTGCGCTACCACCTGGCTCAGCGAGCGCATGTCGCTTGGCGCGTAGGTCGCCTTGTTCGCATTGTAATAAGCCGTGATTTCCTGATCGGTCGCCGAAGCACCGGCAACCTGCTCCGGCCCGATGCTCGCAATCCGGATGACGCGCTGCTCGGGAACCATGTAGCGGGCCCGATTGGCGTTGTAGAATTGCTGCAGCTGGGCGTCAGTCGGCTTGAGGCCCGCCTTGAAAAGTTCGGTGGGGACGATTGCCACGTCTCCTTCGCGCTGCTCCAGCATCATCGAGGCAAATGGCGTGGCCATTCCGACAGGGATCCGGGCATTGGTGACAACCGGCGTGAGAAGCAGCCGCTGCAGCAGGCCGCCTGCGAGGATTTGCCGTACCTGGGGATCCGTCAGCCTCTGCTGAGCGAGAAACTGCTGATAGGCCTGCTCGCTGAATTGGCCGTTCAGGCCCTTCGTGCCTGGAATCTGCGCGATCTCGGCGTCAACGAGCCGTTTTGAGAGCGGGAATCCGTACTTGTCCGAAAAGGCGAGCAGGCTGCGCTGGTCAATCAGCGCGTCGAGGATCGCCGGGAAGTCGCCGATGATGCTCGCATAGTCAGCCTCGGCCCGCTGCTGCCGGGCTTCCTGCAGGCGGCGTTGCATCGCGTCGCTCGCTTCTCGTTCGCTGATCTCCTGGTTGCCGACTTCCGCAAGCGTGCCGCTGCTCATGCCGAACCCGATCTGGCCCGAGCCGAAGTTAGAAATGTCGGCAATGGCAAAGCCGGCGAGAATGGCGATCAGCACGAACGCCATGAGGCCGGTGCCGATTTTGGATTTGGAGACGCGACGGAAGAAGGAGAGCATCGGGATCCCGGTGCGAATGGAAGTTGGGACGTGCTTTAGGGGGCGGGCTGGCGTGCATCAAGCCGCGCAGCTAGGGGCTCCGAAAAGGGAGCGTGAATGTCTTTGAAAAAACTGGTGGCCGGCAATTGGAAGATGCACGGCGTCTCTGCCGACTTGGACCAGGTCCGTGCCATCGCCTCGGCAGCCCAGGGCTTCGAGGATGTTGATGTCGCCTTGTGCGTGCCGGCGATTCTGATCGATCGTGCGGCACGGGCTGTGCCGGGCTTTTCGATCGGAGGACAGGACGTCCATCATGCCGAGAAGGGGGCGCACACGGGGTGCACGTCAGCGCTCATGCTCCTCGACGCAGGTGCCACCCTGACGATCGTTGGTCACAGCGAGCGGCGTGACACGCAGCGCGAAAGCGATGCGGACGTGAAGGCAAAGGCCGAAGCGGCGCTGGTCGTTGGGCTCAACGTCATTCTCTGTGTCGGCGAGAGCCTCGATATCCGCGAACGCGGGAGTGCCGTAGAAACGGTCATGGGTCAGCTCGACGGCTCACTCCCGCATAGCCTTGAAGGAGAAGCCGAGCTGGCGATCGCATACGAGCCCATCTGGGCTATCGGTACCGGCAAGATCCCAACGAGCCCGGATATTGCGCAAATGCATGCTGCAATCCGCCGCAAGCTTCGGGAGCGCTACGGGAGCGCAGGAGCGGGCGTCCGAATTCTTTATGGCGGCTCGGTCAAGCCCTCGAACGCGCAAGAAATTTTTGCGATCGCGGATGTCGACGGGGCACTGGTCGGAGGCGCGAGCCTGAACGTTTCCGATTTCATTCCGATCGTCGCCGCGGCCGCTGCCAGCTAGGGAGCCACTCAGGTTACACAAGCGATCGACAGGGCAATGCGGGTGAAGCTCGCCCTGGGCAGTACCGCCTCGCGCTCAACGCCTGCAGCTCGACGTCCTGGTCAATGTCGGCGCATTGAAGGAAGGGACCAGGTAAGCGCAGTTGAAAGGAAGCGCCGCCCCGACTAAGTCGCCCCCCGCACTCCCGTTTTGAAAGCCCGACATGTTCGCCTTCCTGCTGATTGTTCAGACCCTCATCGCTACCGCACTCATCGGGGTTATCCTGATGCAGCGCTCGGAAGGTGGCGGCCTCGGGGTCGGCGGTAGTTCGTCCGGCTTCATGACGGCGCGGGGTGCAGCGGACTTCCTTACGCGCTCGACTGCTGTCCTGGGTGGTCTGTTCATTGTCTTGTCGATCGTCATGGCCGCGATCGCCGGCGCCACGCGAGAGCCGACCAAGATCGACACCTCCCTTGCGGGCAAGACAGCGCCGACGCAGCAGACACAGCCGGCCCAGCCGGCGCCGGCGACACCTGACCAGAATCAGCAGGCGCCCTCGGTTCCCCTCGCGCAATAACCAGCCGGACTGAATTTTTTTGTCGCCGTGGGTTGCGCCCGCGGCGCTTGTCCCCCTAAGCCCCGACTCCCATGGCGCGGTTTATTTTTGTCACCGGCGGCGTGGTCTCATCGCTTGGAAAAGGCCTCCTTTCGGCGTCCCTCGGGGCGCTTCTCCAGGCGCGTGGCTACAAGGTCCGCATCAGGAAGTTCGATCCGTATCTCAACGTGGATCCGGGGACGATGTCTCCGTATCAGCATGGTGAAGTCTACGTGACCGACGACGGAGCGGAGACCGACCTCGACCTCGGCCACTACGAGCGCTTCACCGGCGTCTCGTCGCGCCAGTCCGACAACATAACGACGGGGCGCATCTACAGGGACATCATCGCGCGCGAGCGACGGGGAGATTATCTCGGCGCAACTGTGCAGGTCATTCCGCACGTGACCAATGCAATCAAGGAATTTGCGGTCGCCGACACCGACAATTGCGATTTCGTCATATGCGAGATTGGCGGGACCGTGGGTGACATCGAAAGCCTGCCCTTCATCGAATCGATCCGGCAACTCAGAAACGATCTCGGGCGCGGCAATTCCGTAAGCGTCCACACAACGCTCGTCCCCTGGATCGCCGCCGCAGGCGAGCTCAAGACCAAGCCGACGCAGCAATCGGTGCGCGAGATCGCCAGCTTGGGCGTCCAGCCGGAGGTTCTGCTCTGCCGTTGCGACCGGCCGCTACCCGATTCCGAGCGCGAGAAGATCGCCTTGTTCTGCAATGTCAGGAAATCGGCAGTCATCCCGGCACTCGACGCCCGCAACATCTACGACGTGCCACTTCAGTATCACGAAGCGGGACTCGACGATGAAGTGCTCTATGCTTTTGGAATCACCGATGCGCCTCGGCCGGATGTTGCCCGCTGGAACGAGATCATGGACCGCATCGACCATTACGATAGCGAGGTCACGATCGGCGTCGTCGGCAAATATGTTGGCCTTCCCGACGCATATAAAAGCCTGCGCGAAGCACTCGTTCATGGCGGCATCGCCAATCGCGCCAAGGTCAAAATCGAGTGGATCGACGCCGAGATCTTCGAGCATCCTGAAGCCGACATTATCGCCGAGCTCGAGCCGCTTCATGGCATCCTCGTTCCGGGCGGGTTCGGTGAGCGTGGCAGCGAAGGCAAGATCGCAAGCGTCAAATTCGCGCGCGAACGGGAAATTCCATTCTTCGGCATATGTCTTGGCATGCAGATGGCGTGCATCGAAGGCGCAAGGAATCTCGCCGGCATCTCGAGGGCATCGACTACGGAGTTTGGTGATACGCCTGAACCCGTAGTCGGCATGATCACCGAGTGGATGAGCGAGGAGGGCCTCCAAAAACGCGCGGCGGGCGGAGACCTTGGCGGCACGATGCGTCTTGGCGCTTATCCTGCCAAGCTCGACGGCAACAGCCGCGCCCGCTCATTGTACGGCTCGGACGAGATCAGCGAACGTCATCGCCATCGCTACGAAGTCAACATCCATTACCGCGATGCACTCGAGAAGACCGGGCTCATCTTCTCGGGCATGTCGCCCGACGGTCAATTGCCCGAAATCGTCGAGCGTCCCGAGCATCCTTGGTTCATTGGTGTTCAGTTCCATCCCGAATTGAAGAGCCGGCCGTTCGAGCCGCACCCGCTCTTCGCGGGGTTCATCGAGGCCGCGGTCAAGCAGTCGCGACTGGTGTGACCGGTCAGAACGAGTTGGCAACGCTCGCGAGCAGCTTTGATACAACTTTAGGAACGGGTCCGTGGGTCGTCCGTTACGCGCCCGACACCACGGAGATAACCCATGCTTCTGACAATCGCGATCATCCTGCTGATCCTTTGGGCGCTCGGCTTTTTTGCATTCCACGTCGCTGGCGGCCTCATCCACCTCCTGCTCATCATTGGCGTCGTCGTCTTGATCTGGAACTTCGTCGCGGGTCGCCGCGCCGTTTAGACTTTGCCTGTTACGCCAAGCGTTGCGAGCCGCGTTTGCGCGCCCTAGATGCTTGGCATGACTAGCAGCATTTCGACGCGCGTGGCCGTGCTCGGCTCCGGCCCGGCCGGTCTCACCGCCGCAATTTACGCCGCGCGCGCGGGCCTCAGCCCGGTCGTCATCCAGGGCATCCAGCCGGGCGGCCAGCTCACAACGACTACAGACGTCGAAAATTACCCCGGCTTCCGTGACGTCATCCAGGGCCCTTGGCTCATGGAAGAAATGCAGGCCCAGGCCGAGCATGTCGGCACCAAGATCGTCTGGGATCATATCACCGAAGTCGATCTCTCCCGCCGCCCGTTCCGGCTCAGCGGCGACGGCGGCGCTCAATATTTCGCCGATGCGCTGGTCATTGCGACGGGCGCTCAGGCCAAATGGCTAGGGCTTCCATCTGAAGAGCATATGAAGGGCAGGGGCGCTTCGGCCTGCGCGACCTGCGACGGATTTTTTTACCGCGGCAAGAAGGTCGCGGTCATCGGCGGTGGCAACACGGCAGTGGAGGAAGCACTCTACCTCACCAACCACAGCCACAACGTTACTTTGATCCATCGCCGGGATTCGCTTCGCGCCGAGAAAATCCTCCAGGACCGGCTGTTCGCCAATCCGCACATCGACGTGATCTGGGACACCGAAGTCCTCGAGTTCGTCGGCGGAGGCGAGCCTGAGGCACTCGTGGGCCTGGACCTTCGTAACAAGCGCACCGGCGAGATCAGCCGCCTCGCGGCTGACGGTGCCTTTGTCGCGATCGGCCACCAGCCTGCGACCGAGCTGTTCAGGGGCAAGCTGAAGCTCGATGACGAAGGCTATATCCTTGTCGAGCCGGGAACGACACGGACGAGCGTCGAAGGCGTGTTTGCCTGCGGTGACGTCATGGACAAGATCTACCGCCAGGCGGTGACCGCGGCCGGGACCGGCTGCATGGCCGCGCTCGACGCGGAGAAATATCTTGCCGCCCAGGAATATGAGGCGATAGCCGCCGAGTAGGCGCCAAGGGGGAGGGGGATTTGAAGCCAGTTGGACCGATCCCGCCCCATTTCTCGAGGTCCGATGACGGCCATCTGCTGATTGGTGGCTACCGCGCCGAGGAGCTTGTCGCCGAAGCGGGCGGCACTCCGCTCTTCGTCTATGACAACAACATCGTCGGTGCGCAGATCGCTCGCTTCAAAGGCGCCATGACAGATGGCATTGCGCTTCATTATTCCGTCACTGCAAATCCTTACGAGCCGTTGTTGGAATTTCTAGGGAGGTACGTCGACGGCTTCCGAATTGTCTCTCTGGGCGAACTTCGTCGCCTGCAGGAGGCGCGTCTCGACGGCATTCCGATGAACTTCGCCGGCCCCGGCAAGCTCGACATCGAGCTCGAAGCCGCCGTCGTTACCGGTGCAACGATCAGCATCGAGAGCGAGGGCGAAGCGGTTCGTGCCATTCGCGCCGCCGAGCGGGTTGGCGTCCGCCCCAGGATTTCTGTGCGGGTCACGCCTCCCTTCAGCATAGAGTGCGGGCGCGTGACTCTGATCTGCTCGGCGAGCCCGTTTGGCGTTGATGCAGAGCGAGTCCCGGCCGTCGTCCACGGACTGATCGAAGCAGACGTAGACTGGCGAGGCCTTCACATGTTTGCCGGAGCCCAGTGCCTCGATGCCGAAGCGCTTTCCGAGGTCCACCGGCTGACCGTCGCCCAGGCGGGGGAGATCGCGGAGGCGATCGATGCGCCGATCCCCGAGCTCAATCTCGGCAGCGGCTTCGACATTGCCTGCCGCCCGGGCGACGAGCCGCTCGACATCGACAAGGTCGCTTCGGCACTCAACCACACGTTGTGCAATGCCCACTCTCTTCTAGCGACGACGCGCTTCACGATCGAGCTTGGTCGCTGGCTCGTGGGAGAATCCGGCGTTTACATCACGCGAGTCCTCGACCGCACCGAAAGCTGCGGCAAGATCTTCCTGACGACGGACGGCGGGGGCCACCACCTCATCGGCGCTACGGGCGGCCTCGGCGAGCGGGGCATGTCGAACTTTCCGCTCGCGGTCGCGAACCGATTCGGCGATGAACCCCAAGAAGAAGTCACCGTAACCGGATGCCTGTGCACCCCCTTTGATCTTCTTGGAGACGATGTCGCGCTGCCGCGGGCCGAGGAAGGCGACCTGATCGCTGTATTCTGCGCGGGCGCCTACGGACTTAGCGCCAGCCCCCAGGCGTGGGAGAGCCGGCCACTCGCGCGCGAAATCCTGGTTTAGGGGTAGCTCGCCTCGACGAAATAGAGCCCGTGAGGCGGCGCGTTGAAACCAAGTGCCGCGCGGTCGCGTGCTTCGAGCGCCTTTCGCATATCCTCCGGCTGCCACTGTCCGCGCCCGACCATGGCGAGGCAGCCGACCATCGAACGCACCTGGTGGTGGAGGAAGCTTCGTGCTGCGGCGCTGACCTGGATCTCGTCGTCGACCTTGCTGACTTCCAGCCGCTCGAGGGTCTTTACCGGGCTGTCCGACTGGCACTGAGCTGAACGGAAAGTCGTGAAGTCATGCCGCCCGATCAGATGCGCGGCGCCCTCGCGCATCGTCGCAAGCTCGAGCGGCACTGCAATGTGCCATACGCGTCCGCTGTCGAGGGCAGCAGGCGCACGGCGGTTGAGGATACGATAGACGTACCGCCGCCCGATACAGGAGAAGCGGGCGTGCCAATCATCGGCGACCGTCTCGACGTCGAGCACGGAGATCGGATGCGGGCGTACCAGCGCGTTCAGTCCCTCGCGAAGGCGGTGCGGCGTCATCTCGCGCTCGATATCGACGTGGGCTGTCATCGCCAGCGCATGCACTCCGGCGTCCGTCCGGCCGGCAGCAATGAACTGCGCTTCTTCGCCAGTCATCTGCTGCAGGGCTTCCTCGAGCGTCTGCTGAACGGACGGCCCGTGGTCTTGGCGCTGCCAGCCCATGAAGGGCGACCCGTCATACTCGATCGTCAACCGCCAGCGCGTCACGGCAGCATCGTGCCTTTCGGGATCGCAAACCCGCGCAACAGCTCGCCGGAGCTCATCGGGCCGCGCCCGGCTCGCTGAACCTTGATTGGCCGGATATATCCCGTGCCGCACGCGACAGTCAGGATGTCGTCGAGCACCTCGCCTGGCTTTCCCGATGCATCGCTGCCCACGGAAGCCTCGAGCAGCTTGATCCGCTCGCCGTTTGCTTCGAACCAGGCTCCTGGCACGGGATTGAAGGCACGCACTTGTCGTTCGAGTTGCTCTGCTTGCCGTGTCCAGTCGATCCGCGCCTCTGACTTGTCGATCTTCGCGGCATAGGTCGCGCCCGTGATCGGCTGCGGTTCAGGAGCGGTCGGCCGGGCGACCCATTCGCCGAGCATCTTGGCACCAAGATTGGCCATCTCTTCCGTGACTTGCCCTCCAGTCTTGTGACGAATGTCCAGGGTCTGTCGAGCGAGCATCGGGCCGGTGTCGAGGCCCTCGTCCATCAGCATCAGCGTTATCCCGCTGGTTTCGTCTCCGGCGAGGATAGCACGCTGGATCGGCGCCGCACCGCGCCAGCGCGGAAGAAGGGACGCATGGACGTTTACGCAGCCCGCTTTGGGCGCCTCGAGAATCGGCTTTGGCAGGATGAGCCCATAAGCGGCCACTACGGCGAGGTCTGCGTTCAACGCCCGAAAGAGCTGCTGCTCGTCTGGGTCGCGTAGCGTTCGCGGCGTCCTGACTTCGATACCGATTTCTTGAGCGCGCTCGTGCACCGCAGTCTTGCGGTCCGCCTTGCCGCGCCCGGCGGGCCGCGGCGGCTGCGCGTAAACCGCGACCACGTCATGCCCCGCCTCGACGAGCGCATTGAGGCTTGGAACGGCGAAGTCCGGCGATCCCATGAATACGATGCGCATCGCG
>Ga0105248_10000090_pt1 | contig 101891 bp, 84 predicted proteins | sample KBSS34metaG_FD_81524 | JGI IMG/M metagenome (GOLD analysis project Ga0105248, IMG submission 81524) | Switchgrass rhizosphere microbial communities from Kellogg Biological Station, Michigan, USA - KBS S3-4 metaG | ecosystem: Host-associated > Plants > Roots > Rhizosphere > Soil | place... | reverse complement strand
GGGTCTCGGACGTGGAGGCCACTACACCGAGGGGCACCTGGAGACGCTTCTTCGTGTGAAACAAATGCAGGAGGAGGGTCTTCCATTGGTGGAGATCCGTGAGCGGCTCACAGGCGCGCGGCCGCTCATGAAGAATCCTCACGCGTCTCAGCCGCCGCGCCAGTTGTGGACGCGCATTCCTGTGCTGCCCGGGCTCGAGATCCATGCGTCGCACGACCTGAAGGTGCCCGCTCCGCAAAAACTTCAGGAGATTGTCGCCCTGTGCCGCCAGCAATTTCGTGCGCGCAGGAACGGTGAGGAGGAACCCGATGTCTAAACATGTCGAAACCAAGGCCCCTGTTGCCGGTCTTCTGTGCAACGGCTCGCCCGTGCCGCTGGTAGGAATCTCAGTTGAGGCCCAAGTAAAAGATTTCTGTACTCGCGTCGTCGTGACACAACGTTATCGCAACGATGAGTCGCAGCCTATCGAAGCCGTGTATGTCTTTCCCATCGACGAGGGTGCCGCCGTGTGCGGGTTCGAAGCTTTGATCGATGACGTCCTCGTGGTTGGAGAAGTCCAGGAACGAGAGAAGGCATTTGAGAAATACGATGACGCCATAGCCGCAGGTCACGGCGCCTACCTCCTCGACCAGGATCGGCCGGACGTTTTCACGGCAAGCATCGGCAACGTCGCTGCCGGTAAGGAGGTCTCGGTTCGAATCACTTACGTGGCAGAAATCAGGCTGGACGGCGAGGATCGGTGTTTTGTCCTTCCTACGACGGTCTCGCCGCGCTACGCACCGCCCGAAGATCGCACGGGCATCGGCCAGACCCCGGCGGAAAGGCTCAACCCGCCAGTCGATTTCCATGTTCCTTATGGTCTGGAACTCTCCGTCCAGATCGAGATGGCTTCTGCGATCCGCAGCGTGAATTCCCCTTCCCATCCAATTGGAGTCGAGATCGACGGTACCCGAGCGACAGTGCGGCTTGGCACCGGCAAGACTACGCTCGATCGTGATTTCGTTCTGCAGATGCGTGTTGCCGGCACCGATGAACCCAGGAGCTGGGTCGAAGTGGATGAGAGAGGCCGTCGCGCCGCGTTGGTTTCCTTTCAGCCTCGGTTCAATGTGTCGGAGGCGCCGTGTGAAATGATTTTCCTCGTGGACCGTTCAGGCTCGATGGCTGGGACGTCCATAGAGGAAGCCAGGAATGCGCTTCAGTTTTCTCTCCGCAGTCTGTCGGCTGGGTGCCGTTTCAACATCGTTGGGTTCGGATCGACGTTCGAAGTTCTTTTCCCAGAGAGCCGTCTTTATGATGACAACGCTCTTGCCGAAGCCAGCGCCCACGTCCAAGGGCTTGCCGCCAACCTTGGCGGGACCGAGATTCTTGCGCCCCTCAAGGAGATTCTCGACAAAAAATCCGACCCAGAGCTGCCGCGGCAGCTTTTCATCTTCACGGATGGCCAGGTCACAAACACCGAAGCTGTGTTGCACCTCGTCCGCCGTCATTCGGCAACGACACGCGTTTTCACTTTTGGAATTGGGCATGGCGCGAGCCGCCATCTCATAAGTGGCATGGCGCGAGCCGGTGAAGGAGCGGCAGAGTTCATTGCTCCGGGTGAGAGGCTTGAAGAAAAAGTCCTGCGTCAGCTTGCGAAGGCATTAGCGCCCGCGCTTACCGATTTGCAACTAAATTGGGACGGTGTAGACGTCAGGCAGGCTCCGCACCACGTACCGCCGGTTTTTGCCGGAGGGCGGGTTCTCATTTACGGTCTTCTTAAAGATGCGAGCGCCGGAAAGGTGCGGCTGTCGGCACGCGGGCCCCAGGGACCGCTTACATGGGAAGTGCGCGTGGACCCTGAGTTCGCCACACGGGGCAGCGTCGTGGGTACGCTCGCGGCGCGCGGACTGATCCGCGATCTCGAGGAAGGGATGAGCTCGTTCCATGATCGGCGAGGTTCGTTGCAAGACCGGAACACCAAGCTCCGGGTGAAGCAAGAAATTGTGCAGCTCGGCATCGATTACAAACTGTGCTCACGAGAGACTTCTTTGGTCGCAGTGGAAAAGCGCAAAAAGCCCGAATCAGGGGAGATGAAGCTTCGGCGTGTCCCAGTGGCGCTCACACGCGATTGGGGGCAGCTTGAAACTCGGCTAAACCAGCGGGTGATGGAAACTCGTATGCAGCCCGCACAGGTCTCGCTCCTCCGCTTCATGATGTCAGAAAGCGCAGATCCCGATGCGACGCAGTCTTCCTCGATCTTCGGTCGGCTCACCGACGTCGCGAGGGCCTCGATATCGGCCAAAACGACGAAGAGGGATAGCGAAATCTGTAGAGATCAGACGCCTCTGCTGTCGCTCATAGCGCTGCAAAGAGCGGACGGCTCCTGGGAACTCACCCCCGAACTGGCGGCCGTGCTCAACCATCCACTCCGCACGTTGGAGTCGTTAATGAATGAAGTCACCGGAGACCCGGAGGAGGGACGACGTGCTTGCGCCACAGCGCTGGCCGTCGAATGGCTCTGCAGGAAAGCAGCCGAACAGAAAGACAAGTGGCTCTTGCTTGAGAGAAAGGCGCGCAAGTGGCTTTCCACGTGTCGAGCTCGACCTTCTTCCGGCGAGAGTTGGGAGGACCTGGCAGGGCGATTTCTTTTGCAGAATTAAGAGTCGTCTCGGCCTGTGGAGGCCGAAACGACTCCGTTCACTTTCCTGCCATTTGTTCAAGGAGCTCCAGAACCTGGTGCGCCGCATCTTTTTCTTGCGGCTCGGACGAGTTCCGAGCATACCCATTCAAAACAAATTGCGCCTGATCGTTGACCGACGACCACATCAACAAGGACGTAACCCGTGAATGCACGTCGTTAAAGCCTCTTTTAAGACTTTCAAGGCTCCCGGCTAACTTGCGTTGGGCAAGGGCCTCATACAGCTGTAGTTCAACAAGGCCGACAGTGCTCCAGAAATCGGGGTCACTCTTGAGCTTACTGTTGATCTGCTCTCGCAATTCCTTCACTTCATCCTGATCCAGTCCATTCCCCTCCGGCTTTTGGCCGTTGAGCAGAATGTTCGCAGCCAACCGATTTAAAGCAGGATAAAAAACATCACTGGCATTCGCTTCCCTGGCCAGCTTTTCAGCGGCCAGATAATGATCATGCATTTTCTGAATTGCCTCGGACTCTTGTTGCGGCTGCTCTGCAAGCCGCTCTATAAGTGCTATACGCTTCCATGCCGAACCGCACAGATTCTGTCGCTCTGCGGAGCCTTTTGCATCGTTCGCCAGCAACTCGAGAGACGTCCGCGCATCATTGATCTCATTCCGGGCTTTCTCTATGGCCTCCTTGGTATCCACGCGGCCCACGTTACTATTGAGTTTTTGAAATACCAATCGAACTCGAAGATTGCCCAGTTGCTCAGCCGCTCTCATTGAAGCACTTCCGTCGCTGGCAGCCATCGCGCGGCCGTACCAATCGATCGCATCATCGAACTGTTTCAAGACTGCAAACGCTTTGCCGAACGCCTCTGCCACCTGGCCATTCCGATTCCAGATACCCGCAAAACGATCCCTGAGATAAGTCAATCTTTTGAGCTGCTGTTCCCGCGGCGCTTTTCTGAACTCGCTTTCAACGGCCAGGGTCGTCAATGCCACGACGAGGTCCTGGGGCGATGCTATTCCGGCAAATTCGTCTTTCGGCCGTTTGCCAGACGCATGTACCCCGGGTGACGTGCGGAATCGCCAATCGGGATCGCCATAGCATTGATAAGCCGCCCATGTGTTGCCCCCTTTCTTTCTGGACTCCTGACGGGCGACGTCAACTGCGTCGAGAAATCTCTCCCCTCCAAGAATCTGGTTATAAAACGTCGTCGCGAAAGCCATCGCCTGTTGATCTCCAACAGCCCAGCCCGCAGCGATGACACAACGAACGCCGAGTTTGATCAACTCCTCAGCTACGCCCGACGCAAAGCTGGCGCGATCATAGGGCTTGCCCAGCAGCGATTCATCGGTATTTAACAATTGCCCTGGGTTTCTCGCCGCAAGATGACAACAGTTGACGAACACCAACTCCGGAACAGGCCGCATTTTCTGAATCAGATCCGGCCCCAGAAATAATCCGTCAGACAGAACGACGCCACGGGGACGGCCGTCCCTTTGTGGCGGGTCTCCGGGCTTTTGAGGTATGGGACCGATCTTAGCTGGTGGCTCGCCATGACCGGCGATGTGAACAATGCGCCAGTCGCCGGAGATGACGGTGGACGTGATCTTGCAAGCATCGAAGCCCGGCTGGTTCTGAGCCTCGGGATGAATCAGAGAGACTATGGACTCCTTGGACACTTTACGTGATTCGAGAAACAAGTCGCGTACGGCAACCGCCTCATTGCGCGCTCCGAGCAAAGGCGGATAGATTTTCGGATCGCAGTCCGGCTCGCCGACAATCAGTATTCCGTCGCTGGCGCTCGCGTCGCGGGGATTCAGCCGAAACTCCGCAGTTCGTAGTTTGCGCAGCAGCTTGGTCCGAATGGCCCATGGATTTGCACCGCCCCCATCGCCACGGGTGTCCAGCAGTTCCCATGGAATTCCGGCAGTGCCACTATCCAGCTCGATTTGCATTTCAGAACTGCCACTCAGAAATGATTCCATTTCAATCGGAATAAGCAGTTTGAACAACGTGTGTCCGACAGCCTCGTTAGCTTGTGCTTCATTCCACCCGATTCGTAACAGGTTTCGTACGAGTTCCCGGGGGGCCGATTCGGCGTGCACTTCGGACCGCGCGCGTTTTGTATCGAGCGTAAAGGAAATGATGGCATCGCCCAGTTCGTTGGTTCCGGAAACTGCGCTCATGAAATCATAGTCCGCGCCGCGGTAATTGTGCTCGATCGGACGTGGGAGTGCCGCCTGTCCTGGCTGCACGGTTTCTGTAACGTCGTAATTGCCCGTCGCCGTTGCCTGAACCTGAAGCGCACGCCATGCCTCACGAGCTCTGTCGAGATAAACTTCTGTCAAAAATAAGTGGCCGACCATCGGCCACTCATCCAACAGACGTTCGCCTCTTTTTTTTCGTTCGTCATTGAGGGATCGTAGACTCTCATTGCGCTGCGCCAACCGTTGGTTGGCTTCATATACTGCCTGTGAAATGACTTGAGCGGATTGGCCGGCAGACACTCCCAGGCCGCCGCTTCCGATCAGCGTCGCTGCGAGCTCAAACTGTGTCTGACTTTCTTTCTGAGTCTGGTTCTTTTCGAAGGAACGTTGCGCCCAGGCTAAAGTCGCCTGGCGAACCGTCTGTAGCAGATCACTCGCCCGCAGCTTACCTTCTTCCCCAAGACCCACCACAATCACGGCTTCCGGTCGAGGCACACGACAAAGATCGTCCTCAGCGGGAATGTGATTGATGAATACCTGGTGCGTGCCCACTGCGACAGGATATAGACCGAGTGACAACGACGCCTCCATCGTGCCACCAATCAGCCTGTTCATGACGTACTCCGTGCCCGTGAGATTCAATGAACGATAGTGCCCCATCAGAAACGGCTGTCTGACAAATGAAAGATCCCCGTTAATAACAGTCACCTTTAACTGCGGAATTATGACTGGGCCTTGCTGAACCAGTTTCGTCACCAGTTTCGCCATTTCACTTTTCCCCCACCTCGAACGATGTGCGGACGGGCTAGATCGACTCGGAGAAGAGTCTCCGCCCGCCGTCGCTGTCTTCGTAGTAGTCCACTATTGCCGAAGGGCCATTGAGCCTCATCACGGCATAGCAATGCTGGTAGAAGGTTCCGGCTTTACCCAGGACGACCTGCTTGTTATAGGGCACTTCCGGGTTGCTGGGCACTTGCGGCATTTCGTACTTACCGACAGGAAACGCACTGCCGCCGATGCAACGTCCACGATTGAGGCCAAGGTATGGTTCAAAAACGACGAGGTCGTGCTCATGGCCCCACAACCAGAGGTCCACGTTCGGAAGAAGACTGCTCACCTGCCCGAGAAGAGCGGAATTATGACTCTTCTTTTCGTCTCCGAATTTATCGTTGGTCGAGAAAAGCTGATGGTGCGACAAAAGCACCGTGCGCCGATTTTCTGAATTTGTGATTTTGTCGCGGAGCCATTCCAATTCGGAGGGGTCGAGCGAAGTCGGCGCTCCACTGAGCCTATCGTTGAGAGCAGTATCCAATCCGATAAGCTGCCAGTGCGCGTTGCGTAAGCAAAAATAACTTGCAGGCTGCTTCAGCTTGTCGAGCAAGTCGTAGAACGGCTGTCCCCCGGCATAGAGATCATGATTGCCGGGAAGTGTTAGCGACGTAACGTTGTCCGATTCCGGTTTCAGAATGTTTTGCCAGGGCTGGTAGAAGTAGTTATCCACTTCCGTGGCTGTTCCGGCATAGTAAATATCGCCAAGATGAATAGCGACATCCGGCTTTTGCTGTTTGACCTGGCGGAGAACTTCAAGAGCTTCGGGTTGCCCTGTGGCCCAATCCGCAACCAGACCAATAACCGCGTTTTCCGGTAGCTTACCTTCAATCACGGAATCGGAAAGAGTTTGCCATCGCCGATAAGGCACTTTGCCGTGACGAGCCAGGAACTCCATGTAGTGTTTCAGCGCTTCAGTGAAACGTGGGTCACAGTCACCGAACTTTGCGGTAAGGGCCTCTTTGTATTCGTTGTATTTTTTGTCGTCACCGCGCACCTTCGCACTCCATAACTCTGCGGCCATTCCTTTTGCCAGTGCGGCGCAATATTTCACAGTATCCCAGGTTCCGCGCGTGGTTCCTTCGCGCGGTCGAGATACGGCATCCGGCACATCCGTGGGATCAGCGAAGTATGAAGTGATTGCGTTATCCAGGGGATCGCTGACACTCGATCGAGTGCCTCCCGATGGAGCAACTCCTCCGCTGCGGGTGCGGCTGCCGCGGGCCGCCGACGCCTCCTCAAATGCGGACTGCAGAAGCGAAGTGCTCGCGTCTCGTACGTGTTTGATTGCCGGCGGTCTCCGGCGGACCAGGACATCGGCCTGCGCGGTCGTCCACTTTGCCACCGCAACGTTGCCGAGGCGGGCCCGCGTTGCGTTCGTCGGCGGAGCATCGGCAGAAAATTCTGCAATGAGGTTTTCCAGCGCGCTGCCGCTGGATCTTTTAGCTCCCCTCGATTCTAATGGCTTGTCCAGGGCCGGCAGCTGCAGCCAATCGAAGCTCGTGCTGCCCGCGGTGGCAAAGACCTTAATGGTTTCGAGCGATTCCTTGTAGGCCGAGGGCAACTCGAACACGAGAGGAACCTCTACGCTACCGCCTGGATCTACAAGTTCGGAATCCTTATCCGGCGGGAATATTTTGGTAACCGACCAATCGGGCTGAAGGTCAAGCACAGTCACGTTAAGGGCGCTTTGCGTTGAACTGTTACGGATGACAAACGTAAGCTGCTCACCGTCGTCGACCACATTCTCACCGCCCGGGCCCTTGGCAGACGATCCCGCCACAGTCAGTTCAATCAATCGGGCGAGGGGAGCGATCGAAGCGGAATTCTCGATCAGCTTCACTGCGGAGAACTTGGTGAGATGAACTAAACGGTCCGCCATTGTCGACGCTGATCGCGCATCCGCCGTCTTAAGAGCTGGACGAAGATTCGTCACAATACGGCCGCTGGGCTCCCAAACTTCATATTCACCGTTAAAGTTAACGGCAACCTGGTATTCCGCGGGTTCGTTCTGTCCAACCAGATTGATCCACTTCTTTTTTTTAATCTCATTCTCGAGATTGCTCAGGGCGCTGTGCTGATCGATGTCGGGAGGCAAATCCTTTCTTTCCACCAAACGGATGCGCCCTTTATAGCTGAGACTGCCTGCGTCGATGAGTACGGCCTGCGCACCTTCTGAAATTGCGTTGATATTCTGGCCATCAGTGATGCTGGCCCACGACTCGGTGTCCTGAACGTCACTTACTTCGACAATCGAAAGGCGGTCTTTGTCGTTTGTAAAGTCCGTTGCGCTTGCGGAGTAAATCGCAAACTGAGCGCCCTGGGTGATTCCTTGCACTCGTCCGGCTTCGATTTTGATTCGCCCTCCCGCTTGATCCACCTGGGTAACCCTGGCGGAGGGTGGACGTGGGACTGCGGTCGTTTGGAACACGACCCGCGAACCGTCGCCAATCAGTTGCGGAGTCTGTTGCTGAAACTTCACATGAACCTTGGCGAGAATCCGGTCGTGAAGCATCGAGAAAGTAAAGCCAGGACCGATCTGCTTCAGGGAATCCAGCAACCAGTAGGTGAGAGCTCCATTGCGCTCGATTCCCTCAAAGGCAAATTCGTTGGCCAACTCGTCGGCGCGGCACGCAGCCAGAAGGATGCCGCCCTTGAATTCCGGGAGCCAACCGCTGCTGAGCTTTGCGCTACGCGTGGGAGTTGAGGAAGGACTCGAGGGCCAGCTTTCTTCCATCTCTTCGACGGAAGCGACAAGACTATCGGTTCGGCGCTTCGCGGTATCGATACTTGGAATGCCACGCACGGCGACTCCGGCATCGCCGCCGCGAGTCGCGCCGCCGGAGTGGCAGCTGTCAAACACAACCGTAACGGTCAGCCCCTTGTCGACCATTCCTTTCAGCAAATGTGCGATTTCCAGATCACGCACGTAGCGCGCCTCGCTGTTGCCGATATCGGTCGGCACCAGGGACTCATCGAGACCAGTCGCGCCTTTGACCTTAGGGTATGCCGTGGTACTGCGGCCGCCATGGCCAGAATAATGTATGTAGAGTTGTTCCCCCGACATGGCCATGTCGGTAATTTTCTTAAAGGCGCCGACGATGTTTTCGTACGTGGGCCAGGTGGCTTTTGGCTCGGGCGGAGTATCGGTTCCGTTATTGGTGGCCGTCAGTTTGAGAATTTGCGCCGGCGGCACGTGAAGCCGGCTTTGTAGAAAATCTTCAACGAGGTTGATATCCCGCACGCATCCGCCAAGACTCGGATAATACCCGCCATCAGGTAAACGGTTGGGCAGATAGCAGTCCACGCCGATCAGCACCGCATAAAGTTTGCTCTTCAAAAGAGACGTCTCCGCCATGTTGACTCCTTTATCTCGATTCTGAGAATTCCGACCTTTTGAATAACTCGCTCTTCAGATCGAGTAACTGCCGCCTCCGCGCTCAAGGCATCATTTGATCTCCAAACCCGAAAACGCAGTCCAGGCGCGATCCTCGAGGAGTCTCGATATCGCCGAAGTTCGCAAAAGCGTCAGAGCAATTTAATCCCTGAGTTCTCGAGCGGATCACAGAAACTTTCGCATTTCCCAGGCTGAACACCTGAAACTTCGATTTTCTTGGAGAAATAGAGCGGCCAAGATGCTACGTCTTCCAAATACTGTCAAGTTACATTTCATGGATTGTCAGGGATAGATTTCATGGGCCGGCTTAGATCTTTGTGTAGGGGATTTTCAGGTCGGCGGACATCCGCAATAGTTCAGCAAACGATGTAGCCTGCATCTTCCGCATGAGATTTCCGCGATGCACTTTCACAGTGATCTCACTAATGCCGATCTCGCCGGCAATTTCTTTATTCGAGCGGCCGGAAACAACCAGCGGAAACACTTCCCTCTCTCGTGGAGTGAGTGCCTGAAGACGTTTCTGCAGCACGGCGATTTCACTGTCTCGCTCTCGTCGCTTGCGGTCCTGCATTAACGACATCTGAATAGCATCGAGCAAATCCTGATCGCGAAATGGCTTGGGCAGAAATTCCACAGCTCCTGCCTTCATCGCGCGCACCGACATGGGAATGTCTCCATGCGCCGTGATGAAGATGACCGGTATCTGGATATCCTCCTTGCCAAGTTCCTTCTGAAGATCGAGGCCGCTCATTCCCGGCAGGCGGACGTCGAGGATGAGACAACTCGGCACTGCAGGTTTCTCTGCGTCGAGAAACTCCTGCGCCGAGGTGTACAGCTGACAGTCGAGCCCCACGGATCGTAAAAGATTCTTGAGCGCGTTCCGCATGGACGGATCATCCTCAACAATAAATACGCGGCTCTCAGGGCGCTTCATTCCACATTCCTCGACACAGTCCCCCTAAAGTCAAAGTGAGAACACTACCCTATCCGGCGTGACGTTTTAAACAGCGAAGCGACGTGGATTCACTTCGAGTAGCCCGAGGTCAGCCTCCACGGTTACACTTGTCGATCTATGACAACAACGGAAGTACAGAAGCGCGAACGCGCCAATATCGAAGACAAATACAAGTGGAACATTAACGACGTCTACTCCAGCATTAATGCCTGGCGGAACGAAAAGGACCGGATCGCCGCCGCGCTGCCGGCGATCCGCACATTTACAGGGCGTCTGGGTTCCTCCGCGGAAATGCTTGCTGATGCGCTCGACACGACGACCAACCTGGAGAAGGAACTTTCCCGCCTGTACGTCTATGCCAGCATGCTCGCGGATCAGGATACTCGAGCTTCAGAAGCCCAGGGCATGAAGCAGCAAATGCAGTTGCTGTTCGCGGAATACAGCGCGCAGGCGTCCTATATCGAGCCCGAAATACTCAAGGTTGGCAGCGAGACGATCGATACCTTCCTTGCTACAGAGCCGCGGCTGAAGATCTATACTTTTTACCTGCACGATATCGCACGCCGGGCTCTGCACACGCTGACGGATGCGGAGGAAAAGATCCTGGCCGACGCCGGGCCGATGGCAAGCTCGCCAGGAAACATTTACGGTATTCTTGCCAACGCCGACTTTCCCTATCCGACAATCACTCTCGCGGACGGAAGCCGCAAGCGCGTGGACCATTCAGGCTACGGCGAATTGCGGGCATCGGGTGTTCGGCAGGACCGCGAGGCGGCCATGTCGTCGTTCTTCACGTCCCTGGGCGGTTTCAGCAGAACACTCGGAACAATCATGAATTCCAATGTACAGCGCGCACTGTTCTATTCCAGATCCCGCAAGTACGCGTCGACCCTCGAAGCCGCACTGGACGGACCCAATATCCCGGTCTCGGTCTATCAGCGGCTCGTTGACGGTGTGAATCGCAACCTGCCCACGCTTCATCGCTACCTGAAGCTGCGGAAGCGGATGATGGGTGTGAGCGATGATCTTCATTACTACGATCTCTACGCGCCATTGGTTAGTTCTGTCGATCTGAAGTACTCGCCGGAGGAGGCACAAAGCCATGTTCTCGCGTCGATAGCGCCGTTGGGCCGCAACTATGCCGACGTCGTCGAGCGCGCCTTTAGTGAACGGTGGATCGATCTATTCCCGAATGAAGGCAAGCGATCGGGAGCATACTCGAATGGAGGAGCCTACGATATCCATCCCTACATGCTCCTGAACTATCTCGGCCAGTACAACGATGTCAGCACGCTCGCTCACGAACTGGGGCACACCATGCACAGCTACTATTCCAACAAAACTCAGCCCTATGCGCTCTGCGGGTATCAGACGTTTGTCGCCGAAGTTGCTTCTACATTCAACGAAGCGCTGCTGTTGAATTACATGCTGGGTCAAATCAAGGACCAGCCAACGCGCATCTCTCTGCTCGGGAATTATCTAGAAGGCATCAAATCCACGGTTTTTCGTCAGACTCAATTCGCGGATTTCGAGCTTCGAATGCATGAACTCGGACTACGGGGAGCGCCAATCACGGGCGACGCATTGGCCGAATTATATCTCGACATCACACGCAGGTACTACGGGCACAATGAAGGTGTCATGGTCGTCGATGACTACGTTGCGCACGAATGGAGTTACATCCCGCACTTTTATCGCGAGTTCTATGTCTTCCAATACGCAACTTCCCTGACGGCAGCAGAAGCGCTGTCCGCACGGGTGACCGACGGAGACCACGAAGCGACACAGCGGTACCTGACGTTCCTGGGAACCGGCGGCTCGAAGTACCCGGTAGATCTGCTGAAAGACGCCGGCGTTGACATGACGACGGACGAACCGCTCAACCTGACAATGGCGAAGATGAATCGTGTGATGGATGAAATCGAGGGCTTATTGGGCAATTAGGGGAGATCTGGGGACAGCCTCCGAATTCGAACGACAGAATCTTCAGTCTGCGCAGATTTTCTCAGTTCGAATTCGGAGGCTGTCCCCAGATCTCCCCTAATTCAGTTCGGTTTGTAGTCGATGCTGCAGATTTCGACGATGCAGATCGAATCGAGTGTCCGTCCCTCAGCAGGCGGATCGAGTCCTGCTTGTTTCATGAGCTCGCGAAAAACTCTTCCAGTCTCCGGATGGGCGATCGCCGATTGCACACCGACGCGGACCAGCCCATCCGCGTAGTCCACCGGTAACCAGGTATGCGCTGCCAGTTCCGGGCTCCCGCGGTTGTCTGTGTTGCCCCAATCGCGGACGTCCATTTTCGCCCCACGGGAGACCAGCAGCTTCACCACCTCGGTAGCTCCTTTGTGTCCGGCTCCGTGCAAAGCAACGCGTCCTGTAAGCGCCTGAGCATTGGGGTCTAGTCCAAGGTCGAGAAGTAATCGCACCGCCTCCAGAGTCTCTTCCTTCGAACGCTCGGACGTGATCCCTTCGACCCAACCGATACCGGCGGCGACTTGCAGCGCTGTAACTTTGAGGTCTGTCGTGATCTTCGGATCTGCGCCATGTTCAAGGAGCAGCTTCATCAACTGGAGGTCGCCAGACTGAGAAGCCCTCAGGAAAGCCGTCGCTCCGCGCTCATCCAGCCACTGATTGGTGAACACCGTACGGGTTTCGGAGCTGTCGATCATGCGTGCGTTGACGTCCGCCCCCTTGGCGAGAAGGAGTTTGATGTACTCCAGGTCATCCATGTCGGTCGGACGGACCGGATAGTCGCCTCCTTCGATGTTGCGGTTGTCCGTCGCCAGATAAAGAGGCGTCCAGCCGCCCTTATTGGCAAGGTTCACATTCGCGCCTCTTTCAAGGAGGTACTTGCCGAGCAGGTAGAAGCGATTCTGTGTTGCGACCAGCAATGGACTCCAGCCGTAGCCGCTCACCTGATTGATATCGGCGCCGGCATCGAGCAAGACGCGGACAGTTTCGAGACTGTTGGCGCGAGCGGCATAGATCAGCGGTGTCAGCTGACCTCCGTCGGTCTGAGCTTGCCTCCCACGGCCGCCACCGCCGCCGAAAGCTGCAGCAGCATCCGCCTGATCATCGCCGTCATTGTTGTTCGCCGCGTTTGCATTCGCATTTCCGCGAGCTCCACCGCCATTATTGTTTCCAGCGGCACGAAGTTGCGACAGATCCGGCAGTTGCCCCTGTTCAGCGATGACCGCTTCCACCTGACGCTTGACAGAAGCTCTCGGGTCATTGGATTTGCCGAGCGCCGGACCTCTGCCACGCGCAGCGGGAGCCGAGCGAGCGGCAAGGTCCGCGCCGCGTTCGACGAGAAGACGAACAGCGGCTGCATGGCCCTGGTCCGCAGCCCACATCATCGGCGTTGTTCCGCGTTCGGAGTCCCGGGCGTTAAGGTTTGCACCTCGGTCGATCAGGACCCGCATGGCATCAAGTGCGCCGGTCCGTGAAGCCAGCATCAAGGGCGTCCTGCCAAGGGGCAGGACCTCGTTAGCGTTGGCGCCGGCGTCAAGCAGGACGCGGATAATCGCAGCGTCGCCGTTTGTAGAGGCCAGCCAGAGCGGAGTCGACCCATCGCGATTCGCCACCTTCACGTCGGCGCCGGCTCCGATAAGCATCTTTGTCATCTCGAGGTCGCCGTTATAAACCGCCCAATGAATGGCTCTTGCGCCGTCCGCTTGCGCCGCATTCACGTTGGCGCCCTTTTGCAGCAACGCCTGCAGCGCGGCTCGATCTTTGCGCATCGCGGCGTCCGCCACATCGGTGTTCGCGGCGGCAAGGCTGATGGCTAACAGGAAGACACCGGCAAGACTCATTCCCATGACGTGTCTGACTTTCATGCTTTGTCCTCTCCTCTACAACGCGCCGTTACACGAGCTTGTCGAGACGTCCCGTACTATCTCCGATCGACTCCTGGTGAATGTCGAACAGATCCAAAAGGCTCAACAGCAGATTGCCTGTCGGAATCTTCTTGCTGGGATAGGCCAAATGGCGGCCACCCTTGAGTTTTCCGCTGGCTCCGCCGATCAGAGCATGGGGAACGTCATAGTGAAGATGCTGGTTGGGGTTACCCATGTTGCTGCCAAAGAGAACGACAGAATGATCCAACAGAGTGCCGTCGCCATCGTTGACCTTCTTTAGACTGTCTGCCAGATGGGCGACCATCTTCACGTGGTATTGATTGAGCTTGGAGAAGTCCGCGATACGCGCCGGATCCTCGCCGTGATGGGAGCCGCCATGGAAACTCAATCGAGGCACTTCGCTGTCCGGGTAAGTCCGGTTGGTAAGATCGCGTCCGACCAACAATGTGCCGACGCGCGTGATGTCGGCCCGGAACGCAAGCGCGAGCAGGTCGAACTGCAGTTTGATGTGCAGATCAAAGGACGAAGGAATTCCAACCGGCACGTCAAGATTCTCCGGCGCTACCTTTGAGGCCGTTCTTGCCAGTTCCAGCCGACGTTCGATTTCGCGAATGTTCTCGGCATAGTCATCCAGCCTGGAGCGGTCGGTGGGGCCGAATTCCTTGCGCAGTCCGGAAATTTTCGGGTTGAGAGAATCCAGGATGCTCAGATTCCGTTCACGTCGTGCGGTTCGCTCTTCGGGAGAAGCGCCATCACCGAACATGCGCTCGAACACGACCTGCGGATTCAGTTCCATCGGCAGGGGTTTTGTCGGAGATGCCCAGGCGATCGTATTGGTGTAGACGCAGCTGTAACCCTCTCCGCAGTTACTCGAATTGGATCCAGGATCCTCGCACGCAAATTCCATCGACGGCAACAAGGTTTCGCGGCCAATCTTTTGCGCAATGATCTGGTCGATCGTTGTGCCTGCGCGCACGTCCGCGCCGGCAGTCTTTTTCGGCTTGTCGGCGCACAGGAACGCGGCTGCGACCCAGTGGTCGGCGCCGGTAACACCCGGAGGCGGCTCTGCCGAAGTAGAGTGGAGTCCGCTCATCAGGGTAACCTGATCGCGAAAAGGCTCGAGCGGCTTCCAACAAAATGGATACTCAAAGTCCGTCCCTTCCTTGCTGGGAACCCAGTAACCCGGAGCCATGCCGTGCGGCGTGAAGATGCCGACGAATCGCTGCGGGCGCGCAGCTGCTGAAGCGGCTGCGGATGACTGCGCCGTCGCGGCGGGAATCATCGAATCGAGGAAGGGCAACGCCAGCGCTGCTCCGGCGCCTTTCAGTACGGTTCTTCTTGAAATGTGTTTCTTGGTGATAAACATGTGCCTCTCCTTCTAATCGATCAGCGTCCGGCTCGTTGTGTGCCTGCACCCACTGCAAAAGATTTCATGTTCATTTGAAATGCGTTGCTTTCAATGACGCCCATAACCAGTGTCGAGAACCGGTAGTTCTTTGCTTTCGAAGCTCGTGTAATGGCGCGGACAGACGGCATGTCCTGAACTTCCATTCCCCGGCCAACAGCATAAGTCAGCAGCTTTTCCGTCACGACCTGCGCGAACTGGTCGGAATAGCGCTTGGTCAATTCGCGCAAGGATTTCACGCCTTCCAGCTTGGTGCCGTCGGTGGTAACGCCAGTCGGATCGATGGCGGCGCCATCGTCGGAAGTGCGCCATTTGCCGACCGCATCGAAATTCTCCAGCGCGAGGCCCATAGGCTCGAAGATCTGGTGACACGACGCGCAGACCGGATTCGACCGGTGTTGTTCCATGCGATCGCGAAGTGATTTCGGAGCGGAATTCTTCTTCTTATCGATATTCACTTCAACTCCCGGCGGAGGATCCGGCGGACTCACGCCCAGGAATGTCTCGAGGAACCACTTGCCGCGAGCAACCGGCGAAGTGCGGGCCGGCTGGGAGGTAATGGTCAGCAGCGCGCCCTTTCCCAGCAAGCCGCGGCGCATGTCGAGCTCGGGAGGAAGCGTCACCCGGCGGAACTGGGGGCCGTACACGTTGTCGATGCCGTAGTGCTTTGCCAGCCTCTCATTCGCGAAGGTGTAGTCCGCATCCAGCAGTTCAAGAATGCTTCGATCTTCCTGCATCACACTGCCGAAGAACAATTCGATTTCTTGCTTGAAGGCCGCGCGAAGGTTGTCGTCGAAATCCGGGAACAGATCGATGACCGGTTCTTTGGCGTCCATTCCGCGCACATTCAGCCACTGCCCCGTGAAGTTCTTCACGAAAGCCTTGGCGCGGGGATCCGCCAACATGCGGCGCACCTGTTTCTCCAGAGTTGCAGAATCTCGCAACCGGCTTTGAGTCGCGAGATTGATGAGTTCATCATCAGGGATACTGCTCCACAGGAAGAACGAAAGTCGTGACGCAAGTTCGCGCTGACTGATCTGATATGTTCCATTCGCAGCGGCTTGAGTCGATTGAGCGGGCTCGAGCTCCGATCGATACAAAAACTCAGGATCCACGAGGATCACCTGAATTGCCGCCTGGATTCCGCCGTCGAAATTCTTCGCCTCGTTCCGGCCCAGCGTGTAGAAGTTCATCAGTGTTTCGAGGTCGGATTCTTTTACAGGCCGTCGAAAGGCCTTCTTCGCGAGTGTCGAAACGATCTGCCGCGCGCACGCGCCCTCCTGCTGCGCACTCTGGGGTTGACACGTGAAAATCTTCCGGCGCGCGGGTGTGTCGCTGGATGGAGTCCCGTTGAAGGGGCCATTGATGAAAACCTGTCCGACGTGCGGATAAAACATGAAGCCGGGAATTTCTCCGGGGGAGATCATTGTCCGCTCGAAAGGCCGGTTCAATTCCGTGCCCGGCAGGTCATTCGTGGCCAGGAAGGCCACGCCGATGTTGTGGAAACCGCCACGAATCGGGAAAGCCGGGCTGCTGCCGCCGTCGCCCTCTTTGTTTCCGATCTCCGAGTCCCAGTCAAACAGGTAAAGACGTTCTCCGTCGACCGTCAGCTCCAGCTTCTCTTTGGTGATCTGGCCAAGAACGCGTGTGAAGTACCCGGTGATGCCCTTGACGGTGAACGAATACATACCGTCGGACGGGAATTCGTACTTGATTAGCATGCCGCCCCGAGTTCCAAAAGGCAGACCTTCTATCCGGTGATTCTGCGCGGTGTCGGGCGGCACATCGAAGACAACCTGACGAGGTTCCGTTTCGCTTCCCATGGCGAGGCGGCTGATTTTGCCGGCAGCGGACAGGTAAGCTTCCATGAGTGCAGGCGACATCGTTAGCGATCCGGCCATATTGTCGAAGCCATGACTGGAATCATCTGCCGGCAGAAACTTTGTCGCGTCCACTTCCAGGCCCAGGATGTCGCGAATCGCGTTCGTATATTCGGCGCGGTTGAGTCGGTGGAGCCCAGGCGCCGGCAGGTGCGTTTCGGCGTGCCTATCCAGTTCATTCTCGAGCCAGGCGGCCAGACCAGTCAGTGTGGCGGCCTCTGGACGTCGGGCGTTCGTCGGTGGCATCAACCCGGCGCGAACCTTACGGACTACCTTCTCCCAAATCTCAGGATGCTCGCCGACTTTATTGAGGTCCAAATCATCAAACGCTAACCGGACGGCAGAATCCAGCTTGGCTGCCCTGGCGCGAAGGCTGTGACAGGTGTTGCAGTACTGATCCAGAACAGCACGCTGCGCTGTGGAACCATTGTCGCTCACCGGAAGCGCGGTAGCCGCGGCCTGTGGACGAGGCGCAGCCGGGGCTTGTGCCAGAGGCCCGGCAGCCGATGGTCCGAGGAGGCATCCGAAACAGAGAGCGCCTATAAAACCAGCAAGAATTTGTTTCGTCTTCAAAGCATTCCTCCGGCGTCCTGAAGTCAATTGCACCAGTTTACGACACAATCGTCGCGAACTCGCGCCATACCAGCGAACTGTCGATATTCGCCATTTTCCCCACTCTAAGGGGGTAGTTTACATCTGTACAGTCGCCAATGTTAATGATCCGCCGACCTTCCGGTCAAGGAAATGCAAACTATTAATAAGACGGCCGATAAGGCGAAGTACAGGGACCCGATCTGGCTCTTGATTCGGGGCCTGAGTCAAAGGAAAACGCGGGAGCTTAGGGGGAAGAAGAATCGAGGAGCGCGTAGGGCTTATAGAGGACCGTGGCTCTGGCCGAGCTGAAACGTTTGGACGACATCCTGCCCTCGGAGCATATCGAGGACATAAATCGTCGAGAGGTGTCCGGCGCAACCGGGGGTCTTGTAAGAGGATAAGCGGAGGGTTAGTCCCCTCCCGGAGGCCGCTTCAAGGACACGCTGGGAGGAATCCACAAAAGCCGGGATTGTCGTACACTCCCCCTCACTCTGCAGATCGCGCCGCTGCCGCGCAATGTCCTGTTCCTCAGTTGGAGTGACGGGTCGAGCACCCGACACCAGGCGCGCATCGATGAGGTCAACCTCCGAAGTGAATGCCAGGACTTTCACCGAATACGGCAACGGAGAGGAACGATAAAGAGCGACATCGTCGTTTCCGTCGCAATAATCGAAAATCGCATCAAAGAAGTCCTCCGATAAATATCGGAACGCCGGATTCTTCTTTCGGGGTTCTGCCGGGCCGCACGTCAAGTGCTGATCGTCCATACCCTCGACGCGCGGAATGTAGTCGAATCTCACTGTCGGCGAAATGAGCGTGGCCTGCGTCGGCGGTGTCTTCAATGCAGCGGGCTCACCCGACAACGGCAGCAAGAAGACAGACTTCGGCAAGTTGTTGGCCGGGGCGTCTTCGCCGGCCAAAGGCTTCAGATAGGCGTGGCCCGAGGGATACACCTGACCAATGAAAAGTCCTGTTGCGATGGATGCACGATCCGATTCCGCGGAGAGGCGCAAGGTGATCAGGACTGCCATCAATAGCCCGAAGCAAAAGGTCCTCATGACCGGACCACGATAAGAGGGGGACATCTAGCCTACAAGAGTCTAGAGGAGTCGGAAATTCAGGAGGAATCCGGGCAAGTTCAATTGTCATCGGACAAAGTCAGCGGACAGCCGACTATTTTGGTAACCAGCCCTCGAGGGTCCGCTGCCTGTTGATTGCTGATTGTTGTGCGATGACAATTGAACTTACTCGGATAGTCCGTCGCGTGAGCTCTAATCTTTCACAAATCGGACCGCATACACCGGAGGCAGGTTGGACGACGCAGTCTGCCACGAATCGCCGCCGTCTTCAGTAATCCACACCGAACCGGTTGTAGAACCGAATACCAGGCGTTCTCCGCTTTCGTCTACATCCAGTCCGTGGCGGTAGACCAGGTCGTAAGCCCATTCTTGTGGCAGACCGCGCCGCAGCGTTTCGAAACTCTTGCCTCCATCGCTGGTGCGGTTCACGACGACACGGCCATCCGTCGGACAACGCTTTTCGTCTTTCGTCGAAGGAACAAACCATGCCCTGCTCGGATTGTTTGGGTGCACGGCAACAGCGAAACCGAACACGGACGGCTTCACATCCGTGATCTCCGTCCATGAGGCAGCGCCATCGGTCGACCGGAAAATTCCGTTGTGATGTTGCACCCAGAGCATTTCGGGATTCGCTCTGCACTGAACGAGGCAGTGAACGTCCTGCACATTCGGATCATGCATCTGCTCAGGAGGAAAGTAATCTGCGCGCATCCCCCCGCCCATCTGTCCCCAGGAATTTCCGCCATCCGGCGTGATCCACACGCCTCCAGTCGAAACGCCGATACTCACGTGGCGGGAGTCGCGTGGATCCACGCATATTGAGTGAATGCCGGGATGCTCAGCGCCGTTGGGGCCCCAGTCTTCGCGCTTCGGATGGTCCCACAGCGGGCGATTGAGTTCCCACGTCTCACCACTGTCGGTCGATTTAAACAATCCGCCGGGCATGGTTCCGGACCACACGACGCCGGGCTCGTCGGGACCGCCTGGCGCAAGCCCCCAAATCAGCTTGAGCGCCCAATCGATGGCTTTCCCGGTGAAGGGATGCGGCTTGGGCACGTATCCTTCGGGCATCGGAGGATAGGTGGGCACCGCAATCTCCGGCCATGTTTCTCCGCCGTCACGCGATCGGTGCAACTTGATGCCGAAGTGCCCGTGATTGAGCGCGGCGAAGAGATCTCCGTTTCGGGGATCGTGCATGACCAGCGTGACATTGTCTCCGACAAATGCAGCGTGACTGATCGACCACTTTGAAGAAGCGCCTCTGTCGAGCGTGAACAGACCCTTCCTCGTGGCTACGTAACATCGATTGCTCATTGTGAAGTGGATCCTCCTGATAAAGCCTGTATGACATCGATGGTCGAATTGGGCGCAACCGGATCGCTCAGCCCGTCACGATCGCGCACGAGTTCCCCATCAATAAAGACCACCATGTGTTGCCGGACCCGTCCCTGCTCGTCTAGAACATAGCCCCGCGCTCTTTCGTTATCGCGGAAATAGTCATCAAGAACGGCGCGAAGAGTGGATCCGAAGGCGTCACGCGTAGGGCACGCAACATGACGCTGAATATTCTGCGTAAAGCGTATGGTCGCCAAGGAATCTCCCGAACTCGGAAGCGTACACTGACAGTCCGGCAGACTCAATGCGCACGCCTTCATCAATTTCGTTGGGACCAGAGATTGAGAAGCTGCTTGGAAACCAGGACGGCGACCAAGGTAGACGTAACCTGCGCCAGCCTCGTTAAGGCACAACAATCCCTGTCCGCAAAACACCCTCGTTTCCGACCATTGTTTCCGGAGCGTAGTTGTTGTCCTGACAAATGTATTCAAACATTTCCGTACCGTCCGACCAGTTCAGGTTGAACCCGCTGTTCCACGGAGCGGTGAACGTTCCCGGATCCTCAATCGTCACTTCGTACTTCAGAGTGTTGAAATCCGGACGCGAGACACGCTCGATCAGGTGCATACGGTCCGTATGCGGGATACCGTCGCGATTCATCCAGGCGCGCTCGTTGAATCCGAGGGTATCGATGACAAGGGTGTCGTTGTTTTCCCAACGACCAGTCGAATGCCCGTAATAGCTGGGTGGAAACTCGGAAGCCGGAGGATGCGGGCGTCCGTCCATATAGATGATCCTGACGGAGTGCGGACCTCCGACATCCAGAATGAACACTCTCTGCAACTCCGGCACGTCAAGAATCTCGATACCATAGGGCGTGACAAATTGCCGAGGCCCGGGCGAGGGCTTGCAGCGTGTGTGCGGTTCGTCGGCGAGCACATTGCGGTGTCGAAAGTTCGTCAGCGCTCGGGCCCAGTCCTGCAGCGGCGCGTTATCGATATGGATGGGCGCGTTGCGCGTGGTATTGGGTTCGTAACTGTTGGGATTAACAACCAGGCGTCCGCCATTGCCGACCCACAATCCCTTCTCTCCGACCGGCGCGTTCAGGTAGACGTGACCGTCCGGCCATCGGGGAGTTGGCTTTGCGGGCCCTCCGCCGCGCTGCGCGAGCAATGGCAAGACGACTGAAAATCCCAGCGCTACAAACAGCACTCTGCGGTGCATGAAGCCTCCTGAAAATCACCGACGACAGCGAATAACTTACATCTTTCATTTGCATGAAAAGTTTGCGGCATCGTTCATATCACCCGACCCATTGTATTTCGCAACTTGAGGGTAAGGGCACAGCGGCCGTGTCTTGTCGACTACGCCATTCGTCGAATGGGACGCAACGATTTTCTTCGGCGCGATTCCCTTCTCGACCCAATCCTCCATCACCTTCACCTTGTCGAAAGTATCTGTGCCCGGCCCGCCGGCGCAATGGTTCATCCCTGGGACCATGAACAGCGCGATGGATTTTCCCGCGCTACCGTTTCCCACGGCCTTCAGCACATCCTTATAGTAAGAAACGCTGTTGACTGGCGTGACTTGAGGGTCCGACCAGCCGTGGTACATCAGCAGTTTCCCGCCGCGATCGAAGAACCGCTGGAGGTTAGGGTTGGTTGTCGCCATCACGTCATTGTCTAACTTCACGGTGCGATCAACATCCGCAGTCAATTCCATGTTGTGATAGTCCCACGAACGGTCCCCGAAGACGATATTCCTCAAACCCGATACCGAGAGACCCAGCGGTTCCGGCCCTCCAAGCGTTGCCCACCCCAGTTCGGCGCCGGGAGCAAGATAGCCATCAAACAGGGTCTTTCCTGTTTTGGGATCTTTGAGCGGCGAAGTCATCGTCTTTGCCGACGCGACCTGTGCCTTTGTCAGGCAGTCGTTGCTGTCGTCCGCTTTGCACAGGAGTGAGGCATAGTCGAATTTACACTTCATTGGATCCTCGATGACGCCGTCCTTAACTCCGTCCAATGCGTCACAAGCACCCAATACCGCCTTATTAATCGCGGAGTACTTAGCCGGCGGAATAACGGCATCAGGAGTTTTATTCACCAAAATATTCAAAGCGGTGCGGGCTGCATGCATGCGCATCTGATCAATCGCCGAAGCGCCTGCAATAATGCCATCGAAATCGGAGGGATACCGCTGCGCCTCAGCAAGGCCCTGGCGTCCACCCTGAGAGCACCCGTTGTAATAAGAAAATTTGGGTGCGGCTCCGTAGTGTTGAGCGAGAATGAGCTTCGACTGAACGGTCATTTCATGAATGGAGCGATAAGCGAGGTCTACGATCTTCTCCGGATGTCCTAACGCAAAGTCCGCGTTGTTGCCGGTGTGACCCGTGTCCGTGCCGGCGGCCGCGTACCCGCCTTGCATCGCCGCAGCAATCGCAGGATACGGAATGGAGCCCGCCCATCCACCATTACCGACAGCCAGGAACTTGCCGTTCCAGCCGGACTGCGGCAACCACAGTTCGACCTTGATATCGGAATCGCTTGTTGGGGTCAGCGTCGCGGTTACGCGGCAGAACGCCGGCATGGTTGCAAAGTTTCCTCCTCCTCTGCCCCCGCGCGCGCCATTTCCCGGTGGTACAAAGGCACCCGCAGCCACCGGAGATGCCGACGTGACCTTTGCTTTGGTCAGCGTCATCGCTGTCAGCGACTCACAGGGAGTGGCCGCCCAACCGTTGAGTTGAAGAAAGGCTGCAAAGAGAGCGAAACCAAAGAGTAGTCGTAGTCTCATCAAGCCTCCGCGTCGGTGTTTTGTGGGTGAAATATATCCCGCGCCGTCAAATTGCGCTACCATCTCGGCCATGGGAATAATGGATTTCATCCGCGGCGAATTGATCGAGATCATCGAATTCAACGACGATTCTCGTGACACCATTGCATGGCGATTCCCCGACAGCGATCGTGAGATCAAACGTGGGGCGCAACTCATTGTGCGCGAGTCGCAGGTCGCACAATTTGTGTACCTGGGTCAGTTTGGCGACACATTCACCCCGGGCAAGTACAGCCTGGTGACCGACAACATCCCGGTGCTGACCACGCTTAAAGGGTGGAAGTACGGATTTGAGTCGCCCTTCAAGGCAGACGTCTACTTCATCAATACGCGCTTGTTCACGGGTAACAAGTGGGGCACCGCGAATCCTGTCATGATGCGCGATAACGACTTCGGCATTGTGCGCCTTCGCGCTTTCGGCACTTACGATTTTCGAGTCGTCGAGCCGCGGCTGTTCCTGAAGGAAGTCGTCGGAACTGACCAGAACTTTCGTGTCGATGAATTTGCCGAAACGATGCGGTCGCGGCTGGTGAGTATCTTTGCGGACTCCCTGGCAACAGCGAAGATCCCAGCGCTGGACATCGCGGCACGCTACACGGAGCTGGGAGATGCACTCATGCCGGTCATCAATCCCGTGGTTACCGCAAAGTACGGCATTGAGTTCCCAAGCTTCATTCTCGAGAACGTCTCTGTACCCCCGGAAGTCGAAGAAGCTATCGACAAGCGTTCGAGTATGTCTGCTATCGGCAATCTCAACGACTACGTGAAGTATCAAATGGGTCAGGGCATGGCGAAGGGCGCAGGCGGAGGCGCAGGCGGAACAGCCGCCGAGCTCGCCGTGGGATTCGGCATCGCTCAGGAAATGATGAAGCAAGGTGGAATGACTGCGCCCGCAGGCTCGCCACCTCAGGCTCCGGACCTGATGGGCCTTCCTGAAGCCGCGAAGTTCCTCGGCGTGACAGAAGCAGACGTGATGGCGGCCATCACGGAAGGAACGCTCAAGGCAAAAAAGATCGGATCGCAATATCGCATCACAAAAGCTGCGATTGACGCATTTCTGGCCGAGTGAGCTCTGTAACCGCACTCGGTAAGCGCCCGTGTCCCGAATGCGGCGGAGAGATGGAGTGGAACGCCGGGAAGCAGGCCATCGCGTGTCCCTACTGCGGTTTAATTCCGAAAGAACAACCTGCCAGCGCCGCCGAAGCAGCGGGAGTCAGCGAGCACGATCTGGAAAAGACTCTTGCGGGCATCGGTGACGACCGACGCGGCTACGGTGCAGCAACGGCAAAGGTGAAGTGCCAGAGTTGCAATGCGATCTCCGTGTTCGAGCCCTCACACGTTGCGAAGCGATGCGACTTTTGCGGATCGCCTTCAATCGTGCCCTACCAGGAAACGCGCGACGCCATCACGCCTGAATCTCTGCTGCCCGTCAAACTCGATGCCCCGCACGTGCGCGATATCGTCAAGGGCTGGGTGCGATCGCGTTGGTTCGCGCCGGATGCTCTTCGGTCCGGAGCACTGACCGATACTCTGAAAGCCATCTATCTTCCCTACTGGACATTCGACGCGGCGGCCCATGCGGACTGGAACGCAACTTCGGGGGATTATTACTACACCACCGAGAGCTATACCGACGCGAAAGGCCAGCGGCAAACTCGGCAGGTCCAGCACGTCCGCTGGTATCCGTCCGCGGGACAACTCGATCACTTCTTCGATGACGATCTCGTGGCGGGGACTGTCGGTGTTCGCATGGATCTGCTCAGTAAAGTTGAACCGTTTCCGACGAAGGAGCTGAAGCCTTACGATCCCGCCTTCGTGCGCGGATGGACCGTCGAGCGCTACCAGGTGGATCTTCGAAAAGCTGCAGACCTCAATCGCGACCAGATGGATCAGCAGATGTACGGGCTATGCGGGCAACAGGTACCTGGAGACACACACCGGGACCTGCAGGTTCGATCGGTCTATGCCCGCCGGACTTTTAAACACATTCTCGTGCCTGTATGGTTGGTAACCTATACCTTCGGTCCGAGAACGTTTCACGTCCTCGTAAATGGCTATACCGGCAGCACCGCGGGCGACCGCCCCGTCAGCTGGGTAAAGGTACTGGTGTACATCGTTATTCCGGCGATTATTGTGTTAATCGTGCTGGCGCTGGCGAATATGCAGCAAAATTAGCGGATCTGGCTGAGGACGGCAACCATCGTCAAGAGAAGGCCAATCATGGCCAGGCCAAACAAGAGTAAAACCCAACCCAGAACATTTAACGTCGAAACTGCCATCTGTCTAAACCACATCAGCGCCTGCCAGAAATAAGGTGGCGCCTCGGGACGGAGGCGCCTGTTTTAGTTGAGAAGTCACGGAGGAAACAAGGGCATCTTACGGTTTCGCGCAAAATGCGGGTATCGGCCGATGGTTTATCACCGGAAAGTGGTGGTGAGATCTCTCCTATTTCTTCGGCAAGGCAAAAACCATGTACTGAGCGGGGCCCGCGGCAGGAAGCGGATTGCCCTGAGCAGCCCGTGGTTGGAAGACACTGCCGCCTCCAACAGGCACGGCGATGTATTGATGGCCATCCACCTGATAAACCGCAGACACGCCTTCCTGCGCGCCCGGCAGGTTGTATTCCCACAGAACTTTGCCATCATCCTGATCGTACGCACGGAATTTTCGATCCGACGCTGTTCCTGCAAAGACCAGCCCTCCGCCCGTTGCGACGACGCCGCCTCGTGGCGCGATGCTGCCAGTTCCCTTGCCCTTATCGCCCAGGGCCAACACGTCGCCGTGCGGCTTTTGCCAAATAATCCGTCCCGTATTCAGGTCGTACGCGGTTATTTGCGACCATGGTGGCCCAATCACCGGCAGCCCTCCGACGCCTTCGGCAGTCGTTCCGTTGTTCATGAATTCGTAAGGAACGTCATAGTCCACGAAACCTTCGGGCCGGTAAGCGCGAGCGCCACGACCAGCGGCCGGCGCGGCGTTTGCGGCCGGTGCGCCACGTGCCCCTGCAGCGGCGGCTTCGGGCGCAGCGGGCGGAGCGGGCGGAACGACAGCGCCCCCGGCAGCAGGAGCGCCGGGTGCACCGGCATCAGGCGCGCCTGGACCGGCAGCTGCGCCGGCGCCACGGTTTCCGCGACCTCGGCCACCGCCGCCACCTGCGCCTCCGCGGCCGCCTTCTCCGCGTCTCACTACTCGAAGATATGTCGGCAATTCCTTCGACACGATGTACATCGTTCCTTTCTCGGGATTGACTGCCGAACTGCCCCAATTGGCGCCACCATTGTGGCCCGGCAGTTCAATGGAGCCCTGAAGACTCGGCGGCGTGAACAAGCCCTCATTGCGCGAACTGAGCAGACGCTGACGAATGGTTTCTTTCTGTTCTGGCGTTAGCAAAGGATTGATGTCTTTTTCAGTGAACGACTGCCTTGCGAAAGGCGCAGGCAGCGTTGGGAAAGGCTGAGTGGGCGAGGTAAATTCGCCCGGCACATCGGACTGAGGCACCGGACGTTCCTGCACGGGCCACAGAGGAACACCGGTGTCGCGATTCAGCACGAAAAGAAAACCATGCTTCGTCGGCTGCGCCACCACGTCCACGTTTTGTCCGTTATTTCGCACGGTAAGAAGCTTTGGCGACGTCGGCAGATCGTAGTCCCACAAATCGTGATGCACCATTTGGAAATGCCAGCGCCGTTTGCCGGTCTCCGCATCCAGTGCGACCAGGCTATTTGCGAAGAGGTCATTACCCTTTCGGTTGCCGCCGTAGAAATCGAATCGAGCGGTGCCAAAAGGAACGAGGACGAGTCCCTTCTCTTCGTCGACCGTAAACTCGCTCCAGTTGTGCACGCCGCCGCCTCCCTCAAGAGCTTCAGGGGGCCAGGACTCGGCGCCGGTTTCTCCAGGCATCGGAACACTATGGAATGTCCATTTACGTTTACCGGTCAGGACATCGAATGCCTGAACGTCGCCGGGGGTCGAGTCATAGCCCGCGCCGCCTGCCGGAGCGGTGACAATGATGGTGTCTTTGAAAATTCGACCCGGATTGCCACCGGGACGGCCTATGCCTCTGTCGGCGCCAGCGCTCGGATCCACACGTCCGTTTTCCCCGAAGGTCGCAATAGGCTCTCCAGTCCTCGCGTTAATTTCTTTGATGAAGCCCTGATTGATGAAGACGAGGCGCCGATCCGAGCGATCCTTGCTTTCCCAATAGTTCATACCGCGAGACGTAGTTCCACCAGCGCTTACCCACAGCTGTTTGCCGGTGGCCGCATCCAATGCGGCGATTCCACCGCCGCCAGGAACGTACATGATGCCGTCCACCACAAGTGGATTGGTTGTCGCGGCGGCGCCAGGCTGGAAGGTCCATGCAACCTGAAGCTGCGCGACGTTGGTCTTGTTGATTTCCTTCAGCGAAGAGTACTGCGACGAGTCCACCCCGCCACCGTAACTCTTCCACGTATCAAATGGACGCGCGACTGGTACGAAAAAAGCCGCCCCTACCACCAGAATTCCAAGCAAAGCCCTATGGATCACTTAGGACCTCCTCTATGACTACGGTCTTGAAAGTGGCGGCAGTATACACCGCCCCGACGGGGGGCTTGCTAAAAGGAGGGTGCGCCGCCGACCCTGGCCTGGCGCCACGAGTAGTCAAATACGGCGTCGAACTCTGCCCTTTGAAGGAGGGCAAGGCTCGACTCGTCGCTATCCGCACCAAAGCGGTGCTGCTCGCACTCGCCCGTAAATAGGTAGGGATCCCATGAGGTCTGCTTTGCCATGTCTGTGGAGATTTCGGCAGCGCGACTGTAGAGGGTAACGAAGAAAGGTAAGACGCCTGCTCGACGGAACCAGTACCGCGCGTTATCAAAATCGGCTTCGCGGCGATGCATCATGCCGTGCCAGTAGCTGACGAGATCACCCGCGATGTCTTGAAAGAACTCGTGGCTTCCGGATAGATCGTCGCACGCATAGAGCAAACCACCTCGCACAATGGCAAACGCAGGAGGAACACCAATCGAACCGCCGGCCACGGTCGCGTCGTCGGCTTGTTTCAGACGGCGCCAGATGGCGCGATCCGAGATGTCGTTGGGGAATAGTTTGCGGAGGAGTCCTTCAGTTCGCAGTGTCTGGTCGATAAATTCGGAGTATTGAGTCATGTCATTATCTCTGGTCGATTTCCGCCGGGAGTTCCTGAGGCCCTCGCTTCGACCTCAAGCCGTCACCGCTGGCCGTACATTGCTGTCGTCGACGGTATCTGCGGCTGTGATGCCGCCTTTTCTTAAAATGACGATCAGACTGAGGGGAGGAAACGGCAGCACTGAATCCACGACTCTGAAAACCGGGGTCAGAAGATTGAGCATCCAGATCTGGAACAGTCCGAAGACGCGCCGGCGCAGGATCTTGCCATTCAGGTACCACGCTGGAGTCCCTATCCGGTTGAACTCGATAAGCTCTTCGACCACAAACCCCGAGTCTTCACTCAGCTTGCGCAGAGATTCCTTTGTGTAGCGACGGTGGTGGCCAAGGACCTCGTCAAGCGTGCCGAAATTCCAGGGACCATTTGGCACGAGAACAATCGCAGCACCTCCGTCCGACAGAACACTCCGGATGTTTTCCATCGCTCTGACGTCATCCTCAACGTGTTCGACTACATTGAGACAAATAACCGTGTCAAACCCTCCGCTTGATCTTGGAAATGACGACGAGTCCGTTACGTCGCAGTAGCTGGCCTTTAGATAAGGATGGTCGGCGGAGAGCGCTGTCAGTGGTTCCAGGTAGAGCGGATTAATATCGCTAGCCACATACTGTTCTCGAGGGATCAGTTTTCGTGTCAGATTTCCTACGCCGCTGCCAATCTCAAGAACCCTCGAGCCGCAATACGCCCGGATAGTGTCGGCCATCCACGCATTGAACTTCGACGCTCGGGCCAACCGCGCCAGTGTCCCGCTTCCATACGGATCGACCTGATAGATCTCGTCGGAAATCGCATATTTCGCCATGGCCCAGAGCGCTCGAAGTCCATCACGCCAGTTAATCTTCTTGCCTTCTTCGTAGGTTCGACCGGAGTAGCTGATCGGGATTTCAAATATCCGCGCACGCCGCTTGGCGAGTTTGATCGTAAGCTCAGGTTCGATCCTGAAATCATTGGATTCGATCGGAATCGACTTCAATAGGGTGGTTCGGACGGCCTTGTAGCACGTCTCCATGTCGGTCAGATTCAGGTTCGTGATCACATTCGTGAGAAAGGTCAGCAGCCTGTTGCCCAACTCGTGACGGTAAAGCAGAATTCGCCGAAGCTCTCCACCGGCAAACCGCGATCCATAGACGGCATCGACCAGGTCCTCTTCGATAAACACATTGACCATGCGGATGAGATCTCTTGGGTGGTATTCAAGGTCCGCATCATGAATGACTGTGATTTCACACGTGGCCTGCTGGAGCCCGGTTCTTATCGCTTTGCCCTTGCCGCCATTCGTGTCGTGCCGCAGGAAAATCCAACGAATCCTATTGTCCGCATCATTCGAGTGTTCTTTTCGAAAACGGTCGAGAACCTGAGCCGTCCCATCCGTCGAGCAATCATCGACAACAATCACTTCCACTCTGTCGAGAAGGGGCGTCGTCGCAAGAACTTTCAGTCTGCGAAGGGATGTGTCGACCAGATGCTGTTCGTTGTAGACAGGGACCAGGACAGACAGTGATCGTGGTTTCTTCTGTTCCATTACAGGTTCATCAAACTGAGATCGGGGTCAGACCCCGATCTCAGTTCTCTAGCGCATATCTTCGGTGGGCTGGTAGTTGTGCAGCATGTCGGGGTAGCCGTTCATCGCGAGTCGGGTGGAGAACCCCGTACCGCCGTGATGCGCGCGATGCCAGAGTTGTTTCGGTACGTATACAACATCCCCCTGTGTCGCGTTGAAGGTTTCCAGACCTTCGATCTTGTACTCAATCGTGCCTTCCAAGACGAACCAGAATTCGGCCGACACTTCATGGAAGTGTCCCTTGTCCTTCGGATTGTCCGCCTGCGGCATGCCTCGAATGATGTTGGCAAACAGACGATCGTCAACTACAAAGCGCGGCTGGCCACGCTGTCCGGCCACCATGGTATTGAAGTCAAAGAAAGGCTTGTTGATTTCGTCATAGCTGCCCTTGCCTGAGATACGCACCTTCACAAATTCCGTTCCTGGTATAGGCGTCGGAGTCTCGTCGATGGGATACATAGTCTGGGCGTTGGCTGCGGTGACTTCAAGAAAGAGCGCAGGTTTGTCGCCGACGACCTCGAGGCTGTAGATATTGCGATAGGGCACCTGTACCAGGAATCCCTTCGATGCGAGAATCGGCTGCTGACCCTCAATCGAGAATCGCACCTGGCCATCCTGGACGATCCACCACGCACGGTTGTCCGGATGAAACTTTCGTGGCGTCTTCGTGCCTGGCGCCATCTGGATGTAATCCGCATGAAGCAGGTCGTCGCTGACGACGGTTTCCGTCCAGCTGGCCTGGCTTTTATGCGAGGCCAGAAGCTCCGAAAGTTTCCAGTGCGGTTTGTTTGGTGCAACCCATGGATTGGCCTTTACCGGTTTGGGTGCCCAGGCCAGAGTTTCGCGTTGCTGGCCGCGGATCGTCAATGCCGGCAAAAGGGCGAGAGTAAGCCCCGCAACCAGGATCAGGGATTTGAAATATCGCATGTTGTCTTGCACTCCTTAAAAGAGGGTGTTCCGCGTACGATAGCTCGCTTTTATTAACCGCGCTACTTTGAAGAGGAGAAGAGTCCCTTGCTGGGATCGATCTTGGTCGTCGTGCTGGGCCCCATTCCCATCAACTGGATGATAACTTCTTCGCCCTTGGCGCCGTCAAAATGATGCGTCTTCGCGGGATGCTTCATGAAACTTCCAGGCTTCAAGGGGATGGTGCTGTTCGGATTGAACGAGTCGCCTTCGCCCGTGTACCAGGTGCCCTTGATGACGGTGGCATAGCGCGCTTCATCATGGAAGTGAGGCCGACTCATGACGTAGGGAGGAAACTTTACCTGGATGATGTAGAGTCCAGCCTTCGCCGGATCGCCCTCAACAATCGCCGTTGCAAAGCCCAGGCCTTCCGGATCCGGAACCCACTTCAGCTGTTCAGGCGTGACACGCACCACGGGCGCTTGCGCAAAAACTAAAGAGAGGGAGGCTGCGAAAAGGCAAGCCAGCAGGCACGAGACGGTTACTTTCATGTTCGAGGACTCCTTTAGGGGTTGAAAACGCCGCAATCGTAGCACAAACTCCCCGGCCATGATTTCTGAAGCGCAGCTTCTCCAGAAGGTTACTCGTCGGCTCATTCCGTTCATGTTTCTGTTGTACATCGTGTCGTACCTGGATCGCGTCAATGTCAGCTTCGCGTCGCTGCAGATGAATGCCGCCCTTGGATTCAGCGCCAAAATCTACGCGCTGGGAGCCGGAATCTTTTTTATCGGATACTTTCTATTCGAAGTTCCGAGCAACCTCGTTCTACATCGTGTCGGCGCACGCCTCTGGATGGCGCGCATCCTCATCACCTGGGGAATCATTTCATCAGCGATGATGTTTGTGAAAGGGACGGCGTCGTTCTACGCCCTGCGGTTTCTGCTTGGCATTGCCGAGGCAGGATTCTTTCCAGGAATGATCCTTTATCTCACGTACTGGTATCCCACGCACGCTCGGGGCCGCGCTGTGGGACGATTCATGACGGCTACGGCGGTTGCGAGCGCAATCGGCGGCCCTCTCTCCGGCCTGTTGCTCGAATTGGACGGTTGGCACGGACTCGGCGGATGGCAATGGCTATTCCTGATCGAAGGCGTTCCTGCTGTCGTCCTGGGGTTCATCACCTTTGCTTACCTTCCTGACGGCCCGAAGAACGCAACATGGCTAAGTAATGAAGAAAAGAAATGGATAGACGTCACGCTCGAGCGTGAACGGCAGCAGACCGCTTCCGACGGCCAGCACTCGATGAGTGAGGCCATGCGAAGCGGTCGCGTGTGGACATTCGCGATCATCTACTTCGCAATCATCATGAGCTTTTATGGCATCACGTTCTGGCTCCCGCAGATTGTCCAGGGCTTCTCCGGAGTGAGGGCTTTTCTTGTTGGCCTGATTACGACCGTGCCGTGGATTGGCGCCACGATCGGCATGATATTACTCTCCCGGAACTCCGATGCGTCGGGCGAGCGTCGCTGGCACGTTGCACTCTCAGCAGTTGGCGGAGCCGTGGGACTGATTGCCGCCGGGTTGCTGCAGAATCCTGTGCTGGAGCTCGCGGCGCTTTCGCTCGCGGCTGCCGGCATTTGGGGAACACTCGGTCCGTTCTGGGCACTGGCTTCGGAGTCGCTAGCCGGGGCTGGCGCTGCGGCCGGCATCGCGCTGATCAACTCGGTCGGAAATCTGGGAGGCTTTCTCGGACCTTATCTCATCGGATGGATCCGCGAGCGAACGGGAAGCTTCACCCTGGCCCTTATCGCTCTGGCGATCTTTCCACTGTTGGGCGCCGTGATTACGCTATCGAGCAGGCACGCGGTTTCCCGCTTGCGCTCGGGCGCTATGGATCATCGTCCAATAGAGGACCGCCGCTGAGACGCTACAGACCCCGATCAGAACCGCGACCGGAATCGCAGCGCCGCTCCTGGTGGTCCCGATGAGCGCAGCCGACGCTGCTGCCAGAGAAAACTGAAGCACACCAATCAAGGCGGAAGCACTGCCGGCCCTTGCGCCGTGCGGCGCCATCGCCATCGCCGTGATGTTCGGGAAGAGACAGCCGACGGACGCCACATAAACAAACAACAGCACCGCGACACCGGAGAGCTGGAGAAATCCCGTCCAGGCGCCGGCGAGCAGAACCAACCCCGACGTTACCTGAACTGCGAGGACCTTCCGAATAATCGCGTCGCTGGAAAAATGCCGGACAAGCCGCGCATTCAGCTGCGCCGCAAGCACGAGACCCAACGCATTCACACCGAAGAAGAGACCAAAGCGTTCCGTTGTGACATGGAAATACTCGATGAACACGTAAGGCGATCCCACAATGTAAGCAAACATCCCGGCCATCGCCATTCCCCCGGTGAGGACATAGCCCAGAAAAGCGCGGTCCCGCAGCAAATCGCCGTAGGTGCGTAATACTTTGCCCAGGATCAAAGGCTTCCGCTCTGCCCGATGCGTCTCTTTAAGACGCATCAGACTCCCCGTCAGTCCCATGGCTCCGAGTGTCGCAATCACCCAAAAGATGGTCCGCCACGGAAACCATTGGAGAATTTGTCCACCGAGAAGCGGAGCGAGCACAGGCGACACACCCATCACAAGAACCAGCAGGGAGTAAATCTGCACCGCTTCTCGAGGTTCGAACAGGTCGCGCACTACGGCGCGAGCAATGACCTGGCCGGAGCACGCACCCAGAGCCTGAAAGAATCGCACCCCGATCAGGAAATCGATCGAGGGCGCAAGCGCACAGCCGATTGACGCAACGACGAACAGAAAGAGTCCGGCGTAGAGCGGCCTCGTTCGGCCGAAGCGATCGGACAGAGGGCCGTAGAAACCCTGGCCAACCGCAAGCCCGAGGAAGAAAGATGCAACCGAAAGCTGGACGTGTCCGGCCGACGCGCCAAATTCCACTCCGAGAACAGGCAGAGCCGGCAGATACATGTCGATGGAAACCGGAGCAAATGCAGTCACTGCTCCGAGAAGCACGATCAATTCACCTTTGCGGTGGCCGATGGAAGTCACGAGCCAATCATCATAGAGCCGAGATTTGAAAAAGCAACTGGTGGGACTATGCTTACCTCAACTCAATGAAAGGCTGGTCCAACCACCATGAAATCGATGCTGATTCTTGTTGGCGCGCTCTTGCTCTTCGGGTGCGCTGGGAACGAAGAGAAAAAAGAAGCTGCGAAACTCCCCGACGCAAAAGCCGACGTGGACGCGCTGAACAAAGTCCGTGAAGACTTCATCGCGGCATTCAATGCCGGTGATGCAGCAAAAATAGGGGAACTGTATGCCGAAGACGCTGTCGTGATGCCCGGTGACGGCGGCCCGACTGTTAAGGGACGCGCCGCTATCGTCGAACGGAACAAAGGTCTTTTCGACCACGCCACGGCAAAGATTACGATCACGCCGTCCCATAACGCTGTCTCGGGCGACCTCGGATACGACGAAGGAACGTACACGATGGAAACAACCCCAAAGGCGAAAGGCAGCAAGCCCACAACGGAACAGGGAAGGTATGTCGTCGTTCTGCATCGTCAGGCGGACGGATGGAAGCTTGTCGCGGATATCGACAATGTCGTTAAACCGCCGGCACATCCTCCCGCAGCGGCGGCGGCGAAGAAGACGACGGCGAAGAAGAAGTAGATCGCCGAAGGACACCAGCGGAGAGGGAATTTCAAAATTGTACGAGTCCGGGTATCTCACAACCGAAATTACAAGATCTTAAACTGGACCTGAAACCAACAGAGTTGGGCGTCCAACCTGAGATCTTGTAATTTCGGTTTTGAGATACCCGGACTCGTCCAATTTTAAATTGGATCCCTTCTTCCTCTGTAGTGTCGAAGCCCCTTACATCTAGGGCATGGGGGCATCCACTCCGCCCCAGAGGTTCATGGTGTTCAACTCCTCACGCCCGCAGGCCTTGAGGTAGAGAAACAGTTGTGTTCGGTAGGCTGCGCAGCCGCCGAGTACCATGTTTACCAGCACTGATCCTTTGCTGGACTTGCCGGAACCGAACAAGTCGATGTCGCTGCGAAAATCCTGTTCTGAAAAACCGCTGAGCACATCGGCATATACCCCGTTCTGCTGTTCGATGGCTTTGAGCACCTGGTCGAAGTTCATCGCTTTCGCTTCGTTGGTTGCCGCTGTCCATGCGGGCGGATCGAATGCCCCGGCCTTGATGGCCTTTACCAGCATCGGCCCCATGACCACGAGGTATTGCAGCAACTCTATCGTGCTGCGCTGCTTCGGCGTTGGCCGGTAGTCGAGCTTGTTCCGATCAATCTTGCTGGCCAGGTGAAGAAGTATCCGGACTTCGTTCTGAAGGGCCCTAATGAGTTCTTCCTTAGTCAATACCATAGTGTTGAAACCTCTTTGTTTGAATCGGTAGTGAAGGAACAGACGCTTGCAGGAACACCGAAGTCTATCTTAAGTCTCTCCCTGCCTGGCGTAGAAAAATCTCGGATTTGAGCCGTTATCCGCACAATTGACGCCCAGCCTGCCGTACACTACTCGGGTCATGTTGAACAATCCGAGCGAACAGAATGAAGAGGCGAATGAGAAGTCGTTCGCAGACATCCTGAATGAATTTGAAACGGCCACCCATCCACCGCAGCGTGAGTCCAGACGATCCAGCGGAAAGGTTAAGGGCAAGGGCAGAGCCCCTTCCAGGCCGCCGTTGCTGGGTACAGTGGTCGGCATCTCTGACGACTACGTATTGGTGGACTACGGATCGAAGTCCGAAGGCATGATTCCCTCCACCGATCTCCGCGACGCGAGCGGCACCCTGGCGGTCCAGGTGGGAGACACGTTCAACGTAGCCATCACGGGCTACAACAAGGAAGGCATGGCGACGCTATCGCGCGTCGTCGGGCCGCGGCCACGAGATTGGCAAGGACTCCAGCAGGCTTTTGAAAACAAAGACATCATTGCCGGCCGCGTTACCAGCATGGTCAAGGGCGGACTTACGGTCGATGTTGGCGCTCGAGCATTCCTGCCCGCTTCCCGCAGCGGCATCCGCGATGCAGCGGAGATGGAAAAACTGGTCGGACAGGAAATCCGTTGCCGCATCATCAAACTCGATGTTGATGACGAAGACGTCGTTATCGATCGCCGTTCGGTGATGGAAGAAGAAGCCGAACAGGTGCGCCGCACGCTGATCGAAACCCTGCAGGAGGGTAGTGTCGTGCGCGGCACAGTGCGATCGATGGCTCAATACGGAGCATTCGTGGATATCGGAGGTATGGATGGGCTGCTGCACGTCGGCGATATCACGTGGGCGCGCGTCGCGGATCCTGCCTCGGAGTTATCGGTTGGTGATGCGCTTGACCTCAAAGTCCTGAAGGTTGACAGGCAAAGTAGAAAAATTTCTCTTGGCTTGAAGCAGATGTCTCCCGATCCCTGGGAAGAAGCCGTGGCCAAGCTAAGCCCGGGCGATCGCGTCACGGGAGAGGTCAAAAGGCTCGCGGATTTCGGGGCATTTGTTGAAATTCTTCCCGGCGTTGAAGGTTTGATCCACGTTTCGGAAATGTCGTGGACAAAGCGCATTCAGCGGCCTTCAGACGTCCTGAAGCTGGGCGAGCGCGTTGAGGCGGTCGTCCTGAAGGTAGATGCCCCAGCAGGGCGGCTCAGCCTGGGACTCAAACAGGTCCTGGGGAATCCGTGGGACACATTAAAGGAACGCTATCCCGTAGGCAAGATCATCGAGGGCAAGGTCACGAGACTGGCCAAATTTGGCGCATTCGTGGAAGTTGAAGAAGGCGTCGATGGTCTGATCCACATTTCAGAATTCACTAACGAGAAGCGCATCCAGACTCCCGGTGAGGTTGTCAAAGTCGGACAAATTGTTCGCGCAGCGATCGTATCCGCCGATCCGGAAACGAAACGGCTGAAACTCAGCATGAAGCAACTGGAAGCAACACCTGCAGATCAATTCGTGCAGGACGTCGCCGTAGGCGATCAGATCACTGGACGTGTTGTGCAGATTCGCGGAAACGAAGTGAGGGTGCAGTTGGGCGAAGGGATTGAAGGCGTCTGCACAATCACTCCGAGCGCGTCTGAAAGTCCGGCAATGGCTGGTGGATCACTCGCCCAGCAACTCGCTGCTGCGTGGAAGGGTGGCACGAAAACAACCGCGCAGGGCGGAGGCGCGGAGCCGTATGTTGAAGGCCAGTTGAGATCCTTCACGATCAAGGCGATCGATCCGGCTCATCGAAAAATCGAGCTCTCTCCCGCGTAGGAAAATCGGGGCCAGACCACTCGGTTCCTATTTTCTTACAGGGCGGATCATCCGTACGCGAAAACTCCGCCGGGCAGGAAAATAGGAACCGAGTGGTCTGGCCCCGATTTTCTTAGATCGTCATCATGCCGGTGCTGTCGCCGAACTTTTCCTGACGGATATCCATCTTATCGAGGACAGCGAGCAGCAGGTTCGACATGGTTGTCTTCGGTGTATTGCGGATATGGCGTCCGCCCTTGAGTTTGCCGGATCCACCACCCACAAGCACGACCGGCAACGGATCGTGATTATGCTGGTTGCCGTCGCCCATCGCGCTGCCGTATAGAACGATGGAGTGATCCAGCAGATTACCGTCGCCGTCCGGAGTGGCCTTTAATTTGTCGAGAAGGTACGCCAGGATCGTGACGTGATAGCGGTTCAACACCGCGAAGCGATCCATGTTTTCCTTCAGGTTTGAATGATGAGAAAGCGTGTGGAACGCATCGCGTACCGTGCTCTTGGAGTACACGGCGCCGCTGAGTTCCTTGGCCATCAGCATCGTGGCCACGCGCGTGACGTCGGCCTGCCATGCAAGAACCTGGAGGTCGAACATCAGCTTGATGTGATCTTCGAAGTCCGAAGGTATGCCGATTGGCGCCGCAGGCAATTTGATATCGCCTGAAAGCTGTTCGCCCGCCTTCTGAATGCGACGTTCGATTTCGCGAACGTCGGTCAGGTACTGGTCGAGGCGGCTGCGATCCGACGCGGGAAGGTTCTTCTTCACACCCCCAACCTCACCCGTAACGGAGTCCAGCAGGCTGACCGACAAGTCGCGGCGCGACTTTCGCTCGGCATCGGTGCTGCCATCACCAAAGAGACGTTCGAAAACGACCTGCGGGCTATCCTGCATCGGCAGAGGTGTCGTTTCATTCTGCCAGGAAATCGTGTTGCGATACGCACAGCTCAGACCGTCGCAGCTCAGGGTGCTCCCTTCGATTGCCATTTCGATCGATGGAAGCGGTGTATCCTGGCCGACTCTTTTCGCAATAACCTGATCCACCGAGACCCCGAGTACAGCTCGAGGCCCTTCGAGGGCATGAGCGCCCGTAAGGAACGCTGCCGCTGATCGGTTATGGTTGGCCGTCGCTGAACCGCTGCCGTAAGCAGCCGGATGGCTCATATCGCTGACGACAGTCACGTACTTCTTGAAAGGCTCGAGGGGCTGCAGAATTTCGGAGAACTCGAAGTTGTCGCCGTCCTTGTCGGGAGTCCATTTGTACATTGTGGCGCCGTGCGGGACATAGATCGCACCGAATCGCGTGCGAGAGGCACCTGCGGCAGTCTGCGCGAGGGGCGTGGCTGCAGGAATCATGGATTCGAGCAGGGGTAAGGCCATGCATACGCCCGCACCTCTAAGGAATGTTCGGCGTGATAGATGCTTCCTGGTGATGAATGCCATAGTGTCTCCTTCTAATTCCCTGCTGACGTCTGAGCCTTCTTCATCTTCATTTGAAATGCGGAACTCTTCACAACGCCCACGACCATCGTTGAAAACCGATTGTCATTCTTTGCCGACTCTCGCACGATATCACGCACCGCCGGCATATCGGTATATTCAACTGGACGCCCTAGCGCGTACGTCATCAAGCGTTCCGTAGTGACAGTCATGAACGCATCGGATCTACCCAGCAACGCGGTCCTCAGATCGGCGACACTGCGCAAGGGTGTGCCGTCTACAAGGGTACCGGATGAATCGATCGCAACACCGCTATCGGTGTCGCGCCATTTTCCAATCAGGTCAAAGTTCTCCAGCGAGAATCCAATGGGATCCATGATCTTGTGGCATGACGCGCAAACCGGCTGGGTCCGATGAAGTTCCAATCGCTCCCGCAACGTGTTGGGCTTTTTCGCTTTCGGATCCGCCTCGAGATTCACCTCGACGCCGGGTGGCGGCGATGGCGGCGGCGCGCCCAGCAGGTTCTGAAGAATCCACTTGCCGCGATTCACCGGTGAAGTCCGCGTGGCGATGGATGTGATCGTCAGAAAGCTGCCCTGACCGAGAAGCCCGCGCCGCGGACTTGCCGTGTCCAGCGAGACCCGCCGGAAGTAATCCCCACGAATTCCCGGCATACCGTAATGTCGTGCGAGCCTTTCGTTGACGAAGGTGTAGTCGGCGTCAAGTATCGTGACGATGCTGCGATCCTCCCGAACAATGCTGTCGAAAAGCAATTCGGTTTCCCGCCGGAAGGCCTGCCGCAAATTTCCATCGAATTCTTTCGTTTCGGGTGTGACCGATGCCAGATCCCTAAGATAGAGCCACTGCCCGGCAAAGTTATCGATGAGTGCACGGGACCTCGGATCCTTCAGCATCCGGCGAGTCTGCTGTTCAAGAACGACCGAATCCTTCAGGCGTCCCTTCGAGGCGAGATCGAGCAACTCATCATCGGGAATACTGCTCCAGAGGAAAAACGACAGGCGGGATGCGAGCGAAGCATCGTCCACGCGATACGTTGCGCCTTCCTTTAGTCCGGCAGGTTCATCTTCCATTCGGAAGACAAACCGGGGTGCGACTAAGACCCGCGCCACGACTTGCTGAATACCCGACTCAAAACCGCCTTCCTTGTGGCCGCGTTCGTAGAACGACATCAACCCATCGATCTCGGCATCGTCGACGAGGTTCCTTCGGAAGGCCCGGCGAGCAAGGTTCGTGACGATCTTGCGGGCGCAGGACGGTTCTTCTCCTGAATTTTGCGGCATGCAAACAAAGATTCGCCGACGGCTTGGCGTATCCCCGACACCCGTAGGACTGTATGGCCCCGTGATGACAACGCTCTGAACGCCTCCACCAACAGCAAATTGGGAATTGACGCGATAGTCGGCGTACTGGTCGTCCACGCCACCCGTGCGGCGTCCATCCACAACCGCGACAGCAATCGTGTGAGGTCCGGCCTTCATTTGGATGCGTCCGCCGCGGCCAGCCTGCACCGGCTGGCCATCGATGGTCATATCCGACCCACCCCCACCGCCGCGCGCGCCGCCGCCGCCAGAGATCTGATACTCCCCGTCGAGCGGGAATGTGTGCGTAACAATCATTCCGCCGCGCGTTCCAAGAGGTAATCCTTCAAAATGTTTGTCCTGCACCAGTCCTGCCGGTCCCTGATAGGTCACCTGGTTCGGCACGGCCGTACGATCACCAACGGCCAGACGGCTGATCTTCATCGCGGCTGCAACATAGCCCTGAATCAGCGTGGGCGAAACGCTTAACGCATCGGCAATATTGTCGAAACCTTCATTGGAATCGTCGGAAGGAAGCAGCGTAGTGACGTCGACTTGAAGATCCAGAACGTCCCGAACGGCATTCGCATATTCGGTACGATTCAATCGGTGCAATGCCATCGATCCGGGATTTGGCGTTGTTCTGCCGACGCGGTCCAGCCGCGTTTCCAGTTCCCCGGCGAATGCATCCAGCACCGCTCGCTCGGGCCGGCGCGCCCCACTCGGCGGCATCATTCCGCTGCGAATCTTGCGGACGACCTTCTCCCAAACCTGGGCGTCATTACCGACGTTGGCAACGTCGAACTTATCGAGCGCGAGGCCGCCCATCTTTGCTGTCTGGTTATGGCATGTAATGCAGTACTGCGTGAGCATCGCTTGCGGCTGCGATGCAGGAGCCGGAGTCTGCGCGTTACCGACAAGCAGCAACAGAAAAGTGGCTGCAACCGCGAGTGATGCTTTGCTGAGCCTATTCATTCGTCTTGATGTTCTGCGCAGTCATGTAACCCTTGATGAGTTCAATTGCGCTGGGTTTAGGGACTCCCGGATGGGTTGCGAGAAAGACGCCTTCCGCCCACGCGAGTGGCGTCCGCCCTTCGTTGTCCTTCACGTCGAGTTTCGCACCCTTCTCGACGAGCCATTTGATGATGGGATCTGACCCCGGACGGTTGGCTGCCGCGTGAAGCGCGGTCAGACCCATGGAGTTCGCGTCGTTTACACTCATCCCCAGGTCATAGCAAAGTTTTGTGGCTTCCAACAGTCGATCGGTGCCTTCGTCATAGGTCTGAGCGAAGGTCCAGTTCATGCCTGCGGCTGCCATCAATGCTGTGGTGCCGCCGAATGTCGGGATCTTCGGATTGGCGCCCTTCTCGAGCAGCATCTTCATAACCGTGACGTCACCGGAACGGGCGGCGTAGAGAAAAGGCGTCATTCCTACGAAGTCGACCCATTCCAGCGAACCCGTGATGGGCAGTATGAAACGGCGTATCGGCGGCGTCTCCGCAGTACGGACATTGGGATCCGCGCCCTTGTCGAGAAGGACCTTGATGAGTTCCAGAACCGGTTCCCGATCCACACCGTTGACGAAGGTTGCGTTGTCCACGTCCATATTTCGCACTTCGACGGCGGACCAAAGCGGACTCCGGCCGTACCAATCGACGATATTGATCTGCGCACCTCGATCGATGAGGAAGCGGGCGGTCTCGACTTGATTGTTCGTGATCGCCATCAGCAACGGCGTTATGCCGTTCGGATCCGCGGTCTCGAGCTTGGCTCCATTCTGAACAAGGAGCCGTGCCGATTCGGTGCGCCCATCACGGGCGGCATACAGAAGCGGTGTCATTCCGCCGGGAATCAGATACCGCGAGCCACGATCCGGAAGTCCGCCTCGCACAATGCCGATTCCGTGTCCGAAACCGGGTACGGAGTTGGGAAGCACCCAGTTTGGTGTCGCTCCAACGCGCGTGACGGCGTTCACGTCTGCGCTGCGGGAAATCAGCAGACGTACGATATCGGGGTGATCTTCGCGAATGGCAAGCATGAGGCTCGTCTGCCGAACGGAATCCTTAAAATCGGCAATCGCTCCACGGTCGATAAGCAACCTTACTGCCTCGACGTTTCCGCTTCGAATCGCAGACCACGAAACAGGTTCGTTGTTGGGATCAATGGTGTTCGCATCTACCCCTGCATCCAGAAGCATTTTCAGAATGTCGACGTTGCCATTGGCTGCAGCAAGCGCGACCGGCGTTACTCCTAACCGGTTAGCCTTTTTCGGATCGGCTCCGGCGGCCAGCAGCATCTTTGAAGTTTCAAGGTCGTCGATGCGAATCATCCACTCGAGAGCCGTCGTTCCGTCGGACCCAGTCGCATTGACATCGGCCCTTTTCGCGAGGAGCGCCCGCACGGCAGAAATGTCGCGACGCATAGCGGCCTCAGCGAGGGGCGCGTCCGGTTCCGGGCTTGCAGCGACTCCGGAAAAGGGCAACGCAGCGATCAACACACACGTCGCAATCAGCGAGCGAGAATTCATGAATCCTCCCCTAAGAATGACCCATTACGAATTATCGTTTCGATGCCCGTAAGTCAACAAAAATAAAGGCGATGAGGGATTTTCTTTATTCGTTGGACTCATATCGCGAAAGTATTGGACCTGGCCGCCGCCCTTTCACGCTATCATCCGCTCCGATTTACCCAACATCCTTCAAGGAGCCGACCATGAAGACACGACTTGCGATGAGAATGCTGGCAATGCCGTTGATTACTGTGACCCTTGCTTTCGGCCAGGCGCAGCGCGGAGGAGAAGCCGCAGCACAACAGGGAGGAGCTGCAGCAGCAGCCGGCGCCCGAGGACCGGCGGCAGCGCCGATGGCACTAACCACGACAGGTTGGATGGATGGCACCGTCATTCCCAACAAGTTCACGCAAGCGGCGGCCATGGCCGTTTCCCCTGCCCTGACCTGGACCAACGTGCCCATGGGAACGCAGAGCTTCGTTCTTCACTTCCATGACCCCGATGTCTCGATCCAGAAAGGCACGGGCGATCAGGTGCACTGGCTCGTCTGGAATATCCCCGCAACAACAACAAGTTTTGCCGAAGGAATGCCGCAAGGGCCCACCCTGCCGGATGGAAGCAAACAAGTCAGCGCTTCAGGGCAGGTTTACCGCGGACCGGGCGCGCCGGCAACAGGCCCTTACCATCACTACACATTCGAAATCTATGCTCTCGATATCAAGCTCGACACTGTCGAGCCAGGCGCAAATGAACAGGAAACGAGAACCAAAGTCATGACGGCCATGCAGGGCCATGTTCTCGGCAAAGCGGTGATGTTTGGTCTCTTCCGTAGACCTCCTGCATAGAATCAAACATGCGGTATCTCGTCACAGCGCGAGTCAAAAAAGGCAAGGAAGAGCCGCTTGAGCGCGCAATCGAAGATGGCACGCTCGGACGTGGATCGATTGCCGGCGACGAGTACGAGAGAAACATGAATGAGGCTCGGCAGCTTGACGATGGACGCGTGCAATGGGTCGAAGTCTGTTACTGCGATCCGCCTCTCGATGAGGAACGTCCTTATTGGGAAAAATATTTCGATTTGATCAAGGTTCAGGATGCGCACGCTCGCAGCCGTTGCCGCGATCTGAATGGCGCGCAAAGCTGGGCGTGTAATGATTGCGATTGCACGGAACGCCTCGAAGCGCGCCTTGTGACAAGAGGAAAATCTTTTAGAGGAACGCCCAAATGAAGCGTGTGACCGCCCTCGTTGTGTTTGCTGCATTCGGGATGCTCGCGCTGTCGGCAACGCAAAGCAACACGGCGCGCGTCGACGGAGCGTTTGAGAAGTTTTGGCTTGCGGACTCTCCCGAGCATGCAAGTCGGCTTGCCGACGATGTTGTCAAATCCGGTGTTTCCTTTGACGATGCGCTGGCGCGATTGAAGGCAGGGCGGCATTACACTCCGCAGCAGCCCGGCGTTGTGAAGTTGATGAACAAGACGCGCGATGGCGTCGAGCACAATTTCGCGGTCAACGTTCCCGACGGCTACGATCCGGCCAGGAGGTATCAGGTTCGGTTTCAGTTGCACGGCGGCGTCGATGGCCGGACGGATAACCAGCCGCGGGGTTCCGGCGCTATTGGCCAGCTCGCCGGAGCCGAACAGTTTTATGTGCTTCCGTATTCATGGCGCGATGCGCCGTGGTGGAGTGTTGATCAGGTTCTGAACCTCGAGGCAATCGTCGATCAGCTCAAGCGAAAGTATAACGTCGATGAAAATCGGGTGGTCGTCGCCGGAGTGTCCGATGGAGGCACCGGTGCGTACTACATCGCGATGAAGACCACCACTCCGTTCGCGAGCTTTCTTCCTCTTAACGGTTTTATCATGGTGCTCACCAACGACTCCATCGACGATGGACAAAGCTATCCGAGTAACCTGCGCAACAAACCGTTCTTCGCGGTCAATGGCGGCCGCGACCGCCTGTATCCCACGGCGACCGTGGAACCCTTCACCCGTCATCTGATAAGCACCGGGGTCACCATCGACTACCACCCGCAACCGGACGGTGAGCACAACACAGCGTGGTGGCCGGAAGTAAAGGATTTGTTTGAGAAGTTTGTCTCCGGGCATCCACGCGAGCCCCATCCGGACACCCTCACCTGGACCGCAGCAGTCAATAGCGAACACAATCGCGCACACTGGCTAGTGATCGACGAGTGGGGGAAAAGAAATGGGGAGGCCGTCACGCTGCCGGATCCAAACAATGTACCGCGAGTTGGACCGCTCTTCGCGAATTTGAAGGCTTCAGGACGTGTGGACCTCGTGCGGAAGGGCAATACGGTGGAGACGTCGACTAAGGGCGTGACGTCGTTTACGTTGCTGCTGTCACCTGACGTGTTCGATTTTGCAAAGCCGATAACCGTCGTGGTGAATGGCCGCACAGCGTTTGAAGGACGCGTGGAGCGCAGTGTGAAGACTCTGCTGAAGTGGGCCGCGGTGGATAACGACCGCACTATGCTGTATGGGGCGGAGTTGAAGATTAGCGTCCCGAATGGGCGGTGAGGGACAAAGTGTGGTCAGTCCGCGATACGTTGGTCATCGCTATCGCGCCTCACTTTGCTTTTTTCGCGACGCTGTACAAATCTCGATCCACTTCTTCACCGGGTAGCGCGCCACAGCTTTGCCGATTACGTCCAGCGGCAGGTCATCCAGTTTCCTAAACCGCACGCATGACTTTCCCATGTCGAGCCGCTTCCCCGTTGCCTCGTATTCCCTTCGAAACTGTGCTTCCTCATCGCCGTATGCACTCATGAGGTAGATCGACATGTAGTTCTTTTGAGACGCAAGACACACGTACGGCAACGGCTCGTTCTTTCTATTCAAATAGCCCGACGGGAAAGTCTTCAACGGCACCACATAGCCGAGCATTCCGTACTGCAGCACTTCCTCGTAACCCGTGGGAAGATTCTTCAGAACAACCTTGCGGACCGCTTCGATCGCATCGCGGCGATCCGACGGCAATTGTGCCAGGTATTCCTCAACCGTAGTTGCTTTGCTCTTCATGAGAAGTGTCGTCGTTACGTTGCGAGCTTTCGCCGCGATTCGTCCAGGCCTCTCCAGAAAACCAGGATCGCATCCAGGGCTTGCGTGGCGCCCATCATCCATTTGTGGCGATCGAAATCTCGCCGCATGAAAACTTCAGCCAGCTCATGCTCCACGTTGGCCACGTGTCCGGTCTCCAGACCAAAGTGAAATCTGAAGAATCCGATATTCAAGGGCGGCAGTCCCTTGCGATATGCCCGGTTGTATCGCTCGAGACCGACAATGAGCTCTCTCCAGAAGTTGTTGGATTCTGCCTCTTCACCTTTCCCAATGCCATAACCTGCCCAGGATTCGATTGCGAAGCTGGCGCCGGACCCGATGTTGTTATCCGGGCTGCCGTAGACATCCTCGAGAAGGTTCAAGAACTTGTGAGTAGACTCGCTGCCGAGAGCCCACTTGCCGAGCTGATTCCGATCAAGCCCGAGCATCTCACCGATATCTCTGAGCCATTTGATGTGCGCCGCATTATGCGAAAAGCGGTGGCCTTCAATATTCCCTGTGGCGGCATCGATGGACACTCCGATTTCGCTGCCGAGGATTGCGCGTGCTTCCTTTTCGGCCTCTTCAGTCGCGGCATTGACCATCCGCTTGGCTTCGAGGGGGATAAAGTGATTCGAAAAAACCGAGAACTGCACCACCAGGTCGATCACCTGCTCAGTGCTGGCTTCACCCTGCTTGAACCACTTCGTATAAGGATTCCGCTGGATCACCTCATGGGCGAAGACACCGGCGGTAAGTTCTTCGCGCAGCGAGGCAATTTGTTTCATAGCATTCCTCCACTCACTTCAATTATATATAGGTGTCATTAAACCTATTTGACGGTTGCGCATCTAAAAGAATGTTAACGATGCGAAAAGCGGGTTTTACGCTTATTGGGCTGTTGTTACTGGTTGGAGTTGTGGCCGCCCAGCTCCGGGTGGACGTCCAGCTCGTGAACGTCGTGGCTACCGTTACCGACAGCCAGGGGCGGTACGTCGAGGGCCTGCAAGCTTCTGACTTCACGCTGCGCGAAGACGGTAACCTCCAGCAAATCTCGCACTTCGCTGCTTCTACAGATCTTCCCATAAGCGTAGGCATTGTCCTCGACACCAGCACGAGCATGGAACGCAAAATCTCGACGGCGACTCGCGCCGTGGATCGCTTTCTTCGGGGCATCCATGCCGATGACGATATCTTTCTGATGACGTTCGATAACTCCGTCAAAGTGCGGCAGGATTTCACAAGTAATCGGGATAAGCTTTGGGAAGCCCTCGAAAAAGTAAAACTCTCGTCGGGCACATCCCTTTATGACGCCGTCGTTATGTCCACGGATAAGATACGCAAGGGAAAGTATCCCAAGAAAGCGATCCTGCTCATCAGTGACGGCGTCGATACGAGCAGCGATCGTGATTACGAGACTGCGCGCGTGGCAGTGCGTGAATCCGAAGTGCTCGTCTACATCCTCGGGATTGCGGCAGATCCTGGAGTGCGAGGCCCAATGAGCGAGCGCAATAGTCCGTTCCCGAGTCCCAGCGGACGCAGCCCGAGTCCGTTTCCGATTCCGGGCGTGGGGACGCCTTCGGGACCTATCCCGATGCCGAGCCCGGGCCGCCGGTTTCAATACCCCGGAAGAAACGGTGCTTACAACATGGATTCGGTCGATATGGATGTCCTCAATTCCCTTGCGGATGCCAGTGGAGGCAAGGCGTGGCTCATCACTCCCGATGCGCGACGAAATCGTCTTCAGGATGCACTGGATGAAATCGCAGAGGAACTGCGGAGTCAGTACAGCATGGGGTACTACCCCGGGCACAGTCTCACTGACGGTAAATGGCACAAAATTGAACTCACGGTAAAAAATTCCGGTTACAACCTACGCTATAAAGAAGACTACCTCGCGAAGTAAGTTCCTTTAGCCGACAAGTATTCCCCCTCCTTCAATCGAGTCCGATATACTCTCGCCGCGATGCAACTCCTCAAGCATGATCTTCCAACTCCAGCCCTTCTGGTGAATCTGGAGGAACTCGAATCGAACATCGCAAAGCTTCAAGCCGCCACCTCCGCCGCTCATAAACGACTTCGTCCCCATGCCAAGGCTCACAAGTGTGTCGAAATCGCGCGGAAACAGGTTCATGCCGGCGCCGTTGGCGTGTGTGCAGCCACGTTGAGCGAAGTGGAATTGATGACCTCCGCGGGAACCGGCGTGCTCCTGACCACGCCCGTGGCGTCGTCTCTGAAGACGGATCTCATTGCGCGCTGGGTTCGGGAAGACGCGCACATTCGTGCGGTCGTCGATCATCCGTTTCAGGTTCAGCTGTACCAGGAATCCGCCGCGCGGGCGGGCGTCACAATTCCGCTGCTGGTCGACCTCGACATCGGAGACCATCGCACCGGAATTCCGTGTGATGAACGCGCGGTTGCTCTCGCGGTTAACATTGCGTCATCACCGAATCTGAAGTTTGCAGGACTGCAAGCGTATTCTGTCAGCGGCTCTCACACGGAGGGATGGGAAGCGCGTCGAAAACATTCCGTCGCCGCAATTGGACAAGCGATCCCAATTCAACGCGAATTGCTTTCGCGTGGATTCGATGCCCGAACTCTCACCGGGGGATCGACGGGAACCTGGGACATCGATCTCGCCATTCCCGAACTAACGGAGTTGCAGGCGGGATCGTATGCTCTCATGGATGTTGCTTACGGCAGGATTGGCGGAGTCCCATTCGCGCCAGCGATGACCGTTCTGGCCACGGTGGTCAGCGCGAGTCACAACGGCTTTGTGACGGTCGATGCCGGATATAAATCCTTCGCCACGGATCGTCCTTTCGGACCTGAAGCCGCATCTTTGAGCGGCGTGCGCTGGCAGTGGGCCGGAGACGAACATGGCATTCTCCACTTTGAAAGCGGATCACGAACTCTTCAGCCGGGAGACCGCGTGGAACTTTTCGCTCCACATTGTGATCCAACCGTGAACCTTTATGACCGGATCGCAGCCTGCCGGGGCGAACGCGTAGAAGCGATATGGCCGCTGAAACGTGCGTCTCTGGAAGCGCCTCCGGTTCTGGTACCTATCGCATGCTGAATCATCTCGGCCTGATTTCGCTGCTGGCTCTTGCACTCGCCGTCATCCTGAGCTGCTTCACGCAATTGAACGTCGGTGTGCTCTGCATCGCGCTGGCGTGGGTCATTGGGGTACTTCTGGGTGGCATGGCGTTGAAAGATATTATCGGAGGGTTTCCCGTCGAAATCTTCCTGACATTGACTGGAGTCACTCTAATTTTCAGCCAGGCTCGGGTGAACGGCACCCTCGATCGTGTCGCACACGAAGCCATCCGAGTAGCAGGCGGTCGCGTCGGCTTCGTTCCGATTCTTTACTTCTTGCTCGCCGCCTTCATTGCATCGTGCGGTCCGGGAAACATCGCGACCATCGGCTTGCTGGGCCCCATCGCGATTGCAACAGCGATCCGAATGAACATCTCTCCGTTTCTGATGGCGATCATGGTCGGCAATGGTTCGCAGGCGGGAGCGCTATCTCCAATCGCACCGACCGGTGTAATCGTCAAAGGTCTGATGGAGAAAATCGGTTTGCCCGGATTCGAGCGCGAAACGTGGTTGTACAATGCCGCGGCACACGCGCTGGTGGCGTTCGGAGGCTACCTGTTATTCGGAGGATTGTCCCTGCTGAGGCGTGGCGAACGATACAAGGCTACCGAAGAAAAGGTAGCTCCGCTGAATGCGCGGCACATCATTACGCTGACCACCATCGGCTTGCTGATCCTTGGGGTGATCTTCCTCAAGCTCAATGTCGGGATGGGGGCTTTTGCAGGCTTTGTCATACTCACGCTGCTGCGGGTTGCCGACCAGGACGAGGCGATCAAGAAAGTGCCGTGGGGAACCATCATGATGGTTTGCGGCGTGACGGTACTCATCAGCCTGATGGAGAAAACCAGCGGCATGGATCTATTTACCAGCTTCATCGCGCGGTTTTCGACCGCAGCGACAATCATCCCGCTGCTAGGAGGAACCGTTGGATTGATCTCCGCGTACTCCAGCACTTCAGCCGTTGTTCTTCCCGCTTTCCTCCCGACCGTTCCCGGGCTGGCAGCGAAGCTGGGAATTCAATCAACGGTTGCGATCGCAATGACCATGAATGTCGCGGGTCATCTGGTCGATGTATCTCCGCTTTCGACAATTGGAGCGCTCTGCGTCGCCTCTCTCCCGCCGGGTTACGACAACCGCCGGCTGTTCAACCAGCTTCTTGCATGGGGACTATCGATGACAGTCGTCGGCGCACTACTCTGCTGGCTGATGTTTGGATGACGGGAAGTCTTCCTATCGAACTTCGGTGACCTTGCCGCTTTCTAAAATGAGAGTCATGTTTCTGAAGTAGAGAGTCTCTTTGCCTTCAGTCGAAATACTTCCCCACGGCTGACCATAGCGCATCAACACGTCCGCCCTTGTCGTGCCAACAGCAGGCGGCGGATCCACAGGACGATCAGGTTCCGGAGGCGAGATAATCATCCGCGGCTCAGGGACAAACGTCGAAACTTCAAAGTCACCGCCTCCACCCCCGCCGCCACCCGCTGGGACGTTGTAGACAACCGGCTCCGGAGCCTCCGCGGTAGCAGGGTCGGTCGGGATGTAAACACCTGGAAGCTGACCCGGGATCGGCGGCGGCGCCATATAGGGATTGTAGTAAGGGGCATAAGGCGTGTAGTAGGGCGAATAGAAGAACGGATCCACGTAAGGTGCGCCGACATAAATGACGTTATCGCGCCCCCTGTCGATACGGGCCGGCAGCCTGCCCGTGACAGGTCCACGGCTGGGTTGTCCAAGACCGGCAGAAGCTCCGCCATACGGAACGACGGGGGCAACAGGGTTCGATATTGGTGCAACGGGATTGGAGATGGGAAGTATCGGGCTGGAAGGCAGGTTCCTGTTGATCGTCCCTTGAGCAGGCACGGAAGGAGCGCCACCTCTGCCGGCTCCGCCGCCGGGGCCACCACCCGGCGCGCCGCCACCGCCTGGGCCGCCGCGTCCACCGCCCCGCTGCGCGCAGAGATCGGAGGTCACCGCAAGCAGGATCGCCAGAACGCAGGCTGCTTTAATTTTCATCGTACCCTCCAGGATGGTCTGCTTGTTAGACGCCGCCGGTACCGTTTCAGTTCAGTGCCCGAAGGATACTCCATCACGTCAACGGCATCCATACGGTAGTGACCCTATCCGCAGCTCTGATCCGGCTTAAGTTCCTGACTAAAACTTCAGAGCGATATTGGGCGAAGCGATTGACACGTTTTTAAGGGGTGTATAGCATCGAGTGCTGTTTTACGTGGGTTGTAGCGAACAGAACAAGGTGTCTTCATAAGATGTTGTTTGCAGATTCTTCGGTCATGCAGTTCTACGAGAGCGTCAATTCCTACCTCCTGGACAAGTGCGTTGCGCTGGCAAACACCGCTGGCGGCACGTTTATCCGCGAATCCACCTGGCAGTTTCCGGTAATCGAAGGCGTCCACGTGATGAGCATCGCAATGTCGGTAGGGATGATCCTGTGGTTCGATCTTCGGTTGCTGGGCGTTAGCATGACATCGCGTCGGGTGTCGCAGGTCTTCAACGGAGTCTACTGGTGGATGGTGGGGGGATTTACAGCGGCGGTCATCAGCGGTCTTCTGCTGTTCTGGGCAGAGGCCGATCGCGCCTATCCCAACCTCTTTGCGCGTATCAAGCTCGCGGGACTGCTACTGGCCGGACTCAATATTTTATACTTTCATCTTTCAACCCAGCGGACGCAGCCGCAGTGGGATAGCGATCCAAAACCTCCTTTCAGGGTTCGAATGGCGGGCTTCCTTTCGATCACCTGTTGGGTTGTGGTGGTCGCTGCGGGCCGTCTGATGGCCTACACATTTTGAGGTGCAGCCATGATTAAACAGGCCCTGCTTCCCTTATTTACCTGGCTTGGTCATTCGGCGCTTGGGCAAGCGGTTGCGGATTCGAAGTACGCATTCGCGATCATCGAAGTCTTCCACCTGTTCGGGATCATTCTGCTGCTGGGAAGCGCATCGCTCATGGCGCTGCGGCTTGTGGGACTGACGATGCGCGACGTGAAAGTCTCCGAGCTCAGCCGTCAGCTACGCTGGTACTCGCTTGTGGGTTTGCTGACAATGATTACCACGGGCGTCATGATGGTTTCGTCGATACCTAACAAGTACTACCTCAGCAATCTGTTCTGGTGGAAAATGGGCTTCTTCTGGACCGGGTTCGTCTTCCACTTCACGATCTACCGAAAGGTCACCCGTTCGGATCGCATTGGATTGGCGCTCGGAGCGTTCACCGCGATTGTTGTGGTTGTTCTCTGGTATGGAACCGGCGCTTTCGGCCGGGCTATTGGCTTCTTCTGATTCCGAGCCCTGGTTTGAAGATCGCGACGTACAACGTCAACTCGATCCGAATTCGAATCGATACGATCCTTGCGTGGCTCGAGACCCATAAGCCGGACGTTCTGTGCATCCAGGAAATTAAATGTCAGGACGACGACTTCCCGCTACTCGCTCTGAACTCCGCCGGCTACCACATTCGTCATCGCGGCATTAAGTCGTATAACGGCGTGGCAGTATTCAGCCGTGAAAAGCCGACCGAAATCGCGTACGGCTTTGATGATGAGGCAACCGAACCGGATGACGCGCGATTGATGCGTGTGGTCATTCGCGATGTGCCGATCATCAATACTTACGTTCCCAACGGCTTCAAGATCGGCACACCCAAACACGAATACAAGCTCCGATGGTATGCGAAGCTGCGTCGCTACTTTGAGCAGCATCTCTCGCCGGACAAGCCGGCCATCTGGTGCGGAGACATGAACGTCGCTCCTGAGCCGATCGATGTGCACAGTCCCGAAAAACATCTTCGGCATGTGTGCTTTCACGAATCCGTGCGTCAAGCCTACAAGGAAACTGCGGCGTGGGGCTTTACAGATGTGTTCCGCCATCTGCACCCCGACAAGTTGCAGTACACGTTTTGGGACTACCTGCGACCCAGTTCCGTCGATACGAATAAAGGCTGGCGCCTCGATCACATCCTTGCCACGAAGCCTCTACTGGATAAGTGCCGAGTCGCGGATGTGGACATCGAGCCACGCCGTCTGCCTCGAGCTTCCGATCACACTTTCGTGTGGGCCGAGTTTGATGTGTGAAATCGGGGCCAGGCACGCTGTTTCCTATTTTCCCCTGAGGAAGGGGCAGAAATTACCGCGCTGGGAAAATAGGGAAACAGCGTGCCTGGCCCCGATTTCACCCCAGCCAGAGCGAACGGCCGGTGAGTTGGCGGTGATTCAGGCCTGCCGCTTTGTCCATCAGCGCGAGGCGGTCGGGTAAGGCGACGGTAAAGCGCCATTCTTCACTTCGGCCGCCCGCGCCGGTAAAGTCACGTGCCCAGTCGTCCCACCATGGCGAAAGCTTCTTGGCGATTGGCTCAACGACAAGGACCGGCGAGCCGCGCTTCGCGGTATCGAGCATCGCCACGCGCCAGCGATCACGTACTTCATCGGGCAGTTCGTTCACGATGAACGCCGCCACCAGCGCAGTATTTCCCGGAAACCGGAAGGTATTGAGATCGAGAGTCTTGCTTGAACCATCAAGCTGAAAGGCGGAATACGTCCAGCGTGCTTCTGCTGCCGCCCACGGATTTCGATCAACGCCGACCACTCGCGGAGCCGGCTTCATTTCTGAAGCCCAGGCGGCTCCAGCGACTCCTGTCCCGCAGCCCAGATCCAGGATAGCCGAACAGGGCCGTGCCGCCGCCCCGAGAGCCCGAACGATCTCGCGGATCAACAGAAAATGCAGTGGGCCGAAAAACGTGGCAAAGGCGGCCCGTTTCCCTGCGCCATCGAGTGCAGCCCCCTCGGCCAGCCGGCTACGGCGCTCGACGTACAGTGAAGACAGGGACTGGACGCTCCGGCGAACCTCCTGAAAGCTGAGGGATTGGCGGTGACGATCGTCCAGGGCGTCAAGCCAGTGAATAAAGGGATCCATAACGGAACATCTCTATAGTATTCCGTGTCTAATAAATCCGTCCCCTCGACGTTAACCCTTGTGAAGGGCGCATGAACGAAATCGAAAAATCCCGGTGGATCGCCGAAGCCCTCGAGCTGCATGAGAGCTCGCTCCTGCGATATGCCCGGTGGATTTTGTCGGACCTGGAAAGTGCCCGGGAAGTCGTGCAGGAAACCTTCCTCCGGCTATGCAAGGAAGATCCTGCGCGTGTCGATGGATATCTCGCGCAATGGCTGTTCACGGTTTGCCGGAATCTGGCCTTCGATGCGCGGAAAAAGGAGGCTCGAATGACACCTCTAGGGGACACGGAAATCGCGGTCACGCCCGACCTTGACGAACGCCGAACCGTCAGCCAGATACTCCAGGTCGTTGAAACCCTGCCCAAGAATCAGCGCGAGGTCATCTATCTCAAGTTCCAGTGCGACCTCAGCTACAAGGAAATCAGCGAAGTCACCAAGTTATCGGTAAGCAATGTCGGATTTCTTATCCACAGCGCGGTGCGCGCGATCCGCAAACAAATGCTTCCGGACGCGCCGCAGCCGACTCAAGCCTCTCAACCGACGCCAGTAATAGCGACGCCAGTCACGAGGAGGAGCCAATGAATACCCCCCGCAATAATCCTGCTGTCAATCCCGACGATCCGAAATGGACGGCTTACATTCTGGGTGAACTCGGCGAGGCCGAGCGCATCGAGATTGAACACCTGCTCGAGACCTCGGAAGAAGCTCGTGCACTAGTCGAAGAGTTGACCCTGGCGACAGAGTCGATGAAGGAAGAACTGACCTCGCTGCTTCCCTTGATGATGACTCCGGAACAGCGGGCGGTAATTCGGAAGGCTGCTCAGCCGCCGAAGCGCTGGTTTGAAGCATTCCCGTCAACGTGGGGCCTGGGGTTGGCGGCCGCGGCAATCGTCGTGTTGGCTGTCGCGTTACCAGTTGCTTTGAGAATCAGCCCGGCGTTGGAGAGCGCAGATAGCGCAACAGGCGCCTCGATCAATCGGCAGAGCGAGCAATCGCCTGCCAAGGAAGTCGCTGTGGCGGCGAACAATTCCGCGCCTTCAGCGGGTGCCGTCCCTGCGGCAACGTCTACGAATCAGTTAGCGGAGAAATCTGTCCGCGGGATCGAGCGAGTTGCACGCGACGAACTCCGGCAGGGTGGCGTAATCGCCGAGACTCACACCGGGAGTGTTGCACCGGTGCTTACACCGGTGCAGGTTGCAGAACTTCAGCAAACCGGCGCGGCGGCTGTGTCCGCGCCTCAAGCAAGCACGGCTTTTTCAAACAATCCGGTCAGCGGAACCCCTCGTGAGGCGCCGCAGAACAACGTCACCGATCTCATCGCGCTGACCCAGCTCGAAAAAACCGAGAATTCGACGTTTGCCGGCGTTCGCGCCGATAGCGCATCAACAGTGCGCGACGGAATTTCGGCGCAGGATCAGCGGAATCAGCAAAGCCAGCTTGCCCAGCAGTCTCAGCCCCCCGCAGCAGCGCCAGGTGCAGGCGGAGCTAGAGGTGGAGGTGGAGGACGCGGAGGTGGCCGGGGCGGCGCACCAGCAACAGGCGCTGGAGCGGGGGGCGGTGTTTTTGGCGGAGTGTTGGGAGGTGTTCTCACCGAGGCGCCACGACCCGCTGCTGCGCCACCCCCGCCGCCACCGCCATCACCGCCGCCATCGCCGGTGGCGCCTGCACTGCGAAGTGTTGCGGCACCCATCGATCGAGTGAATGCACGCACGCCGAACACGGAAGCCTACGACCGCGTGACGGACAATTCGTTCATTCGAACCACGCAGGAAAACCTCGCGACGTTCTCGATCGATGTCGATACAGCGTCCTATGCGAATGTGCGGCGCTTCCTGAACCAGAATCAACTTCCGCCGCCCGATGCGGTCCGCATTGAAGAGCTCATCAACTACTTCAACTACGACTATGCGCAACCGACGGGCAACGCCCCGATCGCGCCAAACATGGAAGTCGCCTCGGCGCCGTGGAACCCGGTGAATCGTCTTGTCCGCATCGGAATCAAGGCGCGCGAGGTGAACGCGAACCGTCGCCCGCCAAGCAACCTCGTGTTCCTTATCGACGTCTCCGGCTCCATGAACTCTCCGGAGAAGCTGCCGCTGGTGAAGGCCGGACTCAACATGCTCGTCGAGCGGCTCGGGGAAAACGACTCGGTTTCGATCGTTGTCTATGCCGGCAATTCGGGATTGGTGCTTGCGCCCACAAGCGGAGCCCGAAAGGAAACGCTTCGTCAGGCGATTGATAGCCTGCAGCCGGGTGGCTCCACAAACGGCGCTTCCGGTATCCAGCTGGCCTACAACCAGGCAATTGCCAACTTCCAGCGCGGCGGAGTGAATCGCGTGATTCTGATGACCGACGGCGATTTCAATGTCGGTGTCACCAATCAGGGTGATCTCACCCGTCTCATCGAAGACCGCGCGAAGAGCGGTGTGTTCCTCAGTGTGCTCGGCTTCGGCATGGGCAACTACAAGGACTCGACGCTCGAGAAACTCGCAGACCAGGGTAACGGCAACTATGCCTACATCGACAATCTCGCGGAAGCTCGCAAGGTGTTGGTGGAGGAAATGAGCGGCACCCTGATCACGGTCGCCAAGGACGTCAAGATCCAGGTGGACTTCAATCCCGCACAGGTCGAAGCGTATCGCTTGATCGGCTATGAAAACCGCGTGCTGCGCACCGAAGATTTCAATAACGATGCGAAAGACGCAGGCGACATGGGCGCCGGACACACCGTGACGGCGCTGTTCGAAGTCGTGCCCAAGGGTGGCCAGATTCCTGGCCCGTCCGTCGATCCCTCAAAGTACACGCAGCCTCAAACGGCAGCTCGTGCCGGAGGACCTGCACCTAACGCCGGTGCTGCCAGCAACGAGATGCTGACATTGCGTGTCCGCTACAAGCTGCCTGAAGCCGACAGCAGCACGCGCATGGATGTCCCGCTGGTGGATCGTGGCGCTACATTCCAGCGAGCCACAACGGACTTCCGGTTTGCCGCTTCCGTTGCGGAGTTCGGCATGATTCTCCGGAACTCGCCGTATAAGGGCACAGCCCGGATGGATTCAGTGCTGGATATCGCGGAAGGCGCCGTCGGTCCGGATCGCAGCGGCTATCGAAAGGAGTTCGTCACGCTCGTGCAGAAAGCACGAACGCTGGGCCGGTAGGAATTAGGGGACGGACTCAACCCGGGCGGTCATAGACCGCCCCTACAGTCGTGACATCCAAACTGTAGGGGCGGTCTATGACCGCCCGTGGTTCAGTAGTCCGTCCCCTAATTCCCTAATTCCCTTTGAGCCAGGCGGCGCGGAGGCGCCGCGCCTCATCGGAAACGTTGGGTAGGTCCTCCAGACGATAGGTAAAGTCCGACGGCTCACCCATAACCAGGTTGACGTCAACCGTTCGGCCAAATCGTTCCACCTGTACCTTTACGCGATCCCCGGGATTAAATCGGTCCAGCGCAGCCTGCCAGTTCAAGCGATTCACCAGCGATCCTCCGATCGCTACAAGCTGATCCCCTTCCTGAAGTCCGAACCTGGCGGCTGGCCCATCCGTTGGTAAAGCGGCAAGACGAAGGCCCGCCGCCCCGCGCTCCAACACGATGCCCGATGACCCTCGCTCATTGGCGGTCCTCACCAACCGCAATCCAGCGACACTAAGGGCCGAGTCATAAGGAAGCGGCTCTACGCCGCGAATGTATCGGTCATAGAAACTCTGCATATCTGTGCCGGCCACCCGGGACAGAGCCCTCACGAAATCTTCCTCGGTATAACCGCGACCTTTCAGGTAGTACGAGGCATTGGGAGATTTCAGATAAAGTTCGTCATACATCAGGCGAAACACATCGTCCAGCGAACGGCTCCCATTGGTCCGACCTAGAATGGTGAGGTCCATCACAACGCCGATGAGTTCGCCCTTCAGGTAGTACGTGATCGACGTATTCGACAGATTCGTCTGCTGGCGATGCACGGCAGAGTCAATGAAAGGCGCCGCCAGCGACGCATCAACCGCGCTCATCAATCGCGAGCCGGGACTGTTCTCCACGAATTCGAGCGACTGATTCAACTCAGAGAAATAGCGTGAGTCGTTCCACAACCCGGCGCGCCGCATCATCAGATTGCCGTAATACTGGGTAAGGCCTTCCGCAATCCACAGGCTCTTCGTATTTGCCGGGCGTGTCCAATCCCAGGGTCCGAGAGCGGCGGGCCGAAGGCGTTTCACATTCCACACGTGAAAAAATTCGTGAGCGGAATCTTCGAGAGCACGCGCCATGACTCCGGGCTCCGAGAGGTTGTTTCCGTTTATGATCTGCGTGGAGGCCAGGTGTTCCATTCCATCAAACGACCGGTTGTCGTCCGCGAAATGATAGATAAATGTGTATCGATTGAATTCCGGAGTTCCCCACATAGCAACTTCCGCATCGACAATCTTCCGCACGTCCCGTATGAGATTCGGGCGCAAACCGCCCTCGTTGCCGCGCGAGTGAACCACAACACGGTAGTTCTTTCCGCCAGTATTGAACTCATCGAGCGTCCAGTCCGGACCGACTTCAGTCGGGCTATCGATTAATAGCTCATAGTTCGGGTACTTCCACTGTGTCTGCTCAGGATTTTCCGAACCCGCGTTGATCGTGCGCCATCCGGAAGGCGGTTGGATGCGCAACTCAACCGCGTCCTGTTTGTGCCCCACGATGTACATGAAGATCTCGCCACCGTTGAAATTTGCATGGGTGCCGTCAAGCTGGGCATAAGTCCCGGAAAGATCGTTTCCGAAGACCTTGTAGGCCACAGTGAGTGCTCTGTTGCCGCGTGTCTCCACACGCCAGGTCTGGTTATCGACTTTTTCGAACGGCAATACTTGAGAACCAGCTCTGGCGGAAAACTCCTGAACGTTTTTTGCAAAGTCCGCGTTCGAATATCGGCCGGGCTGCCACAGGGGCATCTGGAGATCGATGGAGGCGGCAACCGACCCCGAAGGTGTCTCGACCGCGATACTCACTTCAAAAAGATGCGTCGTTGGACGTGTCATTGCCAGCGTGTAGACAATGCGTTGGAACGCTCCCGTCTGTGGGGCGGCAATCGACGTCAATACCGTGGACGTCACGACGGCAAGAGCCAATGCGGCGAGCGATCGCCTCAGTCGTCCCATGCCTTCGATCCTTTAGTGCGCGACTGCTTGACAGACGTCCTGATGCGCTTTTCCTTCAACCGTTCTTCACGGGATGAGCGCGTTGCCTTCGTCTTTACCCGCGCCTTTTCCTCGTGCAGAGCTACGCGAAGCAACTCGATGAAACGCGCCACGACATCCTCGCGGTTTAGGTCCTGACTGCGAGTCCTCTGCGAAGAGATCTGCAGCACGCCTTCCTTGCTGATGCGAGACGACAATTTCCCGCGAACCTGTTGTTGCTGTTCAGCGGTAAGTGCGCTGGTCCGCTCCAAATCGAAACGCAGCGTGACGCGACTAGACACCTTGTTGACGTTTTGGCCGCCTGGTCCCCCGCTGCGCGAAGCGACGAATTCCAGTTCGTTTTCCGGTATTTCCACGCCCGCCATTATCGCAATCATCTGCGGCCACCGAAATCGACATCGTCGGAAAGCTCGTTGGTATCGGTGGAGCGGTCGTAGGGAAAGTAGGCGGCCAGCTGGCGGCCGACTTCGTCGATTCCGTGCACCAGCCCCTCCGTAAACTCGCCGTCACGAAAGTGCGAGGTCAGGTGGGACGCGATGCGCTCCCAGAATTCCTGTCCAACTTTTTCATGAATGCCCTGGTCGCCGAGGACAACAAACATCCGCCGCGAGGGAACAATGAAAAACAATACACCGTTGCGCGCGGCGGTCTTTGAGACGCCAAGGCGGGCGAAAGTTCGCCGCGCCGCTTTGTGAATATCTCCCCAGAAAAACGAAGCGACCGACACAACGATCTCGCCAGACGTTTGATGTTCCGCTTGCTCGATGGCTGCTTTAATGCGAGCGTCGTCAATGGTTCGTAGTAATTGCTTCCTCGTCATTACCATGACCCGCTCGCGCCCCCTCCGCCCGACATTCCACCACCGCCGCTGAAACCTCCGCCTCCTCCGCCCCAACCGCCACCGCCGCCCCAACCACCGCCGCCAAAGCCACCGTCCCAATAGCCGCCCCCGCGCCCGCCGCGCCGCCGATTGCCGCTGGAAAGGATACTCAACAGCATCCACCCAAGCAGACCCGGACTGGTCGCGAGGACAGCAAGAACGATGAACACCAGGACACCGACGAAGATCCATGAGCCCGTTGTCATGGGCGAGGCGGCTCGTTCTCGAGCGGCCGGAGGGGCGCCTCCGGCTGCCGGTTGAGGTTGAGCGATACGCTCGATCAGAGCTTCGACGCCGCTCTCAACGGCTCCTGCGTTGTCGCCTGCTCGAATGCGGGGAACGATGACCTCGTCGATAATTCGAGAAGCTCGGAGATCGCCGACGTCGCCTTCGAGTCCATATCCCACTTCGATCCGAAGGCGGCGATCTTTCGCCATGATGAACAGCGCCAGGCCATCGTCGAGTCCCTTGCGGCCCACACCCCATTTTTCGAATGCCCGTGTCGCCCAGTCTTCAATGGGAACGCCGCCGGTTGTTGAACCTATCCAGACGATGATCTGATGTTGGGTTTGTTGCTCGTAATCTCGCAGCCGGGCATTGAGGCGCTCGACGGTCGCGGGCGGGAGAAAGCCAGCCGTGTCTGTCACGTATTGCGTTGGCGCAGGAGGAATGGGAACTTCCTGCGCCCGCACAGGCTGGAGCAGCAGCAGTATCAGTACTGTCAGCGCAAACGAGAATCTGCCCAAAGGACCAACGGACACTTCAGAACTTCACCTCAGGCGGCTTGTCCGCTCCGGGGGTGGATTGGAAGTAAACCTTCGGCTGGAACTTGCTTCCGAAGAAACCTGCGATGAGAACCGTCGGAAAGGAATCACGTTTGGTGTTGAACGCCTGTGCCGCTTCGTTGTATCGCCGGCGTTCGGTGCTGATGCGGTTCTCGGTTTGATCGAGTTGGAATTGCAAGTCGTGAAAACCCTGTGTTGCCTTGAGCTCCGGATACTTCTCAACAACAACCATCAATCGCGACAACGCAGAAGACAGTCCAGCCTGGGCTTCTTGAAATTTCTGGAAGGCGGCGGGATTGTTTGTAATGTTCTGTGCAGCCTCTGGCGTCACCGTTCCAACTCTCGCTCGGGCTTCGGTAACCGCAGTCAGCGTGTCCTGCTCAAACTTCGCGGCGCCCTTAACCGTCTCCACAACGTTCGGAATCAAATCGGCGCGGCGCTGGTAGGCGTTCTGGACCTGCGCCCAGGAAGACTGTGTCTGCTGATCGAGCTGCACGAGGCCGTTATAAGTTCCCGAAACTCCGACTCCAGCGATCAGCGCGATCACAGCAATGATCCCGACAACGATCAACAGAATCTTTGAAGCGCTCAATATCCACCTCCAATGATTTGACGAGAACTATTGTCTCACACGCAGAGTGCTGTTTTCGAAGCCCCGCCTGGAAAGACATCGCTATCCTGAAATAGCGCAATCGTGACGGAAAACAGCTCGTCTTTCTCAGGTAATCTGACGAGAGGCATACATGAATTCCCTTCCCAAGGTAAAATCGCCGCCCGGAGGCCATCAACTTGAGCACGATGAGTACAACGCAAAGCCCACCCACACTCCCTGAACGATCTCGCGAAACGCGGATCGGCCTCGTGATGTACGGCGGCGTTTCGCTGGCGGTCTATATCAATGGCGTCTCGCAAGAGTTTTACCATGCCGTTCAGGGCAATGGCATCTACCGCCTCATCAAGGAACTGACGGACTCCGAAATAGTTCTCGATATTCTCAGTGGCTCGTCCGCCGGGGGTGTGAACGGGATTCTCCTCGCCTACGCGTTGTGCAACGGAAAGGACTTCACGAGGTGCTCCGATCTCTGGCGCAATGCTGCCGACATCGGGCGACTCGTAAGACCGCCTTCCAACGGAACCGAGACGGTTCGTTCCGTGCTCGATAGCGAAGGCTATTACCAGAGCGAGCTCGAGCGTGCCTTTCGCCTGCTCGACGACGCACCCGTAGTCGGAGAAGCCCCGTCTCCTGTCAAGGAACTCGATCTATTCGTCACGGGCACGGTCATCGATGGCCGTATCGACAAAAGGATCGACGACGCCGGCCACGCCATTGAAGTGAAAGACTATCGTTCCGTCTTCCACCTCAAACACCGCCAGGGACGAAAATCCAATTTCGATTCCGGGAGCAATCCAGCGGTCATTACAGCACTCGCAAAGCTTGCCCGCATCACATCCTGCTTCCCAGGAGCGTTTGCGCCGGTCTTTGTCTCGCACTCGAACATATCGGGCAAATCGCCGGCGCGCATGTCGGCAAACGAACTTCTCCAATACTGGGGCGATCTGAAGGAAGCCTCGTACCTGATTGACGGCGGCGTTATCGACAACAAGCCTTTCACATATACAGCTCGTGAGATCTTCTTCAGAACCACGGAGCGCCGGGTAGACAGGCGACTCTACTATGTCGAACCGGACATCGAGCGCTTCCCGGAAAGGGACGCTAACTCCATTCCCAATGCTCCGAGTTTTCTCAAACCGATTCTGAACTCTCTCGTCACCATCCCCGGCTATGAAAGCATTACCGATGATCTGAGATTGCTCTCCGAGCGCAACGAGAGCATTCGCGAATACCAACGGGTACTCCAGAGTGTTGCTGGAAAGTACGAATTCTCTGCAACGTCAAAAGGCGGCGTCGAAGTTCCTCCCGAGATTCCCGAACCCCAGCGATCCATTTACACGCGGACGCGCTACGCTTCGATCAGTTCGAGGGTCCTTGACGGAGTATTCAAGGAAGCGACCGTCCGGAATTCTGCAAGAGTTTCCGCATATCGGTCAGCGCTGATTCAGGAATGCGACCGCCGAACGGTCAATACAACCGGTGTGTTGCGCGATTTCGACATCCTTTTCAGGCTGCGTCGAACTTTCAATCTGATTTACTTTGTTTACGAACAGCTTTATTCCCCCTCCTCCGCTGGCAACAGCACCGGCCAAAGCGAACGTTATCTCCCCGTGCTCAAACGTTTGAACCATCAGTTGGAGTTGTACGAAGTTCTCCATTCCGCCATGGAGCAAATGATCCATATGACGGACTACGGCTGGGACGAAACACGAGAGCCCAATCCAGCCGAGACCTGGGACAAAGTAATCGTCAGCCTTCAGTTGTTGCTGCGCGCCGAAGGGCTTGTTCCCCAGCTCGACAATCTTCAGGAACTCAATCAGGCCCTGCATCGTCGTATTGATCGTGTGAGCGAAGGGTTGTCCTTTGCGATAGGCGATTTCTCCAGTGTGCTGGTTCATGCCGACAACGTCGAAAGTGAGTTTCTTGAAAATCTGCTGCGGAACGACGATCCGGTTTTGCTGCGTTTCCGCAACTTCAATGCGATAGACGCTTACTTGTTTCCACTGGAATGGGTCTCGGGACTCCGAGAGAAAGATGTCATCAATGTGTGCCGCATCAGTCCTTCCGACGCGCAGCAGGGCTTTAGCCAGCGGGAAGCGGCGGCCAAAACGGCAGGCGATTCGCTGGCCCATTTCTCCGCATTCTTCAAACGTACCTGGCGCGCGAATGACATCATGTGGGGACGGCTTGATGGACTTTGCGAACTCGTGGAAACCGTGTTCACGGGACCCGCGATTGAAGCGGCAATGAACAATGAAGGTGCCCGTCAGAGAGCACGCGATGCTTTGTTGCCCTCGGACGGCCCTTCACCGTTGGACGCATGGTTCAAGGACTCCAGCGAGGCTGCCGTCGCGAAGATCAAGTCGTGGGTAGCGAGCGTGACCGATCCTGACCCGTGGACGCGAACCCAGGCCCTCAACTCGTTCTATACCGACCACGATCATCAATCGGGTGACTCAATACGAACTCTGCTCATCGAAATGGCCCACTTCCGGATCCTGCACGAGTCCCTGCCTCATGTCTTTGAAGACTCGATCAGGGAACAGTCGGCATGGAAACAGATCCGAAAGGAGGGCGCGGATCAGGCAAGGCTGCAATGGCTCGGCACGGATGTCGGCATGGACTCCACAGCGCTGAATGCAGTTGCCGCTATCGGCGGAAAAAAATTGCTCGAAGAATTGGAAGGGGGACGTCCGCAGGAGTTGTCCCCCAAGGAAAGCCGTCTCGGACGTATGTTTGCGGATTTTCACATCGGGTCGGAAGAAGTATTTGGCGGCGGTGTTCCGGCAGTTGTGCTCGGCGAAATCGGGTTGAAGAGTCTGCTGGTGCTGAGGAGTTGCCTGCTCGGGGCCTTCAGCGAACGCACAAGCGCGAAAATCCGGGCCAGCACGCTTTTCCGATGGGGAGTGGATCTTCCGCTCCGAAGCTTTTACGCAGGCCTGACGGGCTTTCGAAACGCTCCCTCGGCCCAGCCGGCCATCATCGTGGGAGGCACGATTCTTTCGATCCTGGCGTTGCTTGTCGGTCTTCGGTGGCGCGACGCGATCATTCAGCCACAGGGCGGGTTTAGCATTCTCTGGTTTTGCGTCTTCATTGTGATCCCGCTGGCCTGGATCACCACCGTTGTGTATCAGCTCACGCGTTCCCGCTCGAGCGAGCGCCCGGGCCGCAGCTTGCGGAATGCCTTCGTTGCCATCTGCACCGCAGCACCTTTGATCTCTGTAACGATGCTGTTCTTCGGATTGACGGATCTCTTCCGCGACTGGTGGAATGGGACGCTCGAACCCTCACGCAACCTCAGATTTCTGATGATTGTTCTCTACGGAATCGTCCCCTTCGTGCTGTCGTTTCTGGGCGGTTACCTTGCGATGCAGGAGAGAAACCGCGGTCCTGAGATCGAGGATCTCGCCAATGCTCTGGGGCGAATGACTGAATCCGATTTGCAGGATGTTTGCGACAGAGTTGGAGAGCATCATCAGATCACGCCTGAAAACCGCGTTAAGGTCGTGAAAGCCCTCGCGGTGGCCGCGGAAATGAACAATGGAATGGGAACGCTGGCCCGCGCTATTCGGGTGGTCAGTCCGGGTGCTCTGGATTAGATCCAATTCTCATCGCGCAACGGACATTGGCTACAACCGATCAATTTTGGCCGCGAGGATAAAGTCACTCTCCGTCAGCCCATCGATTTTATGTGTCCAGATCGAAATTCCGACCTTACCCCACGCCAGCGTAATATCCGGATGATGCCCCTGCTCCTCGGCGAGGTTTCCCACCTGATTCACAAACCGCAATCCCGACTTGAAATCCGGGAATGTCAGATGGCGTTCGAGATGATGGTTGTTGACAACCTTCCAGTCCGGCACCTGGCCCTCGAGCGGCCGTATCTCAGCGGCTGTTAGGGGCGGGACACCGCCCCTGCAGGGGATGCATGTCTTTTCTGCAAGTCCTGACATCGTAAAATCTGGCAGCCGACGCTGCCACCTCCGGTTTTTGATTCTACCTCTTCGTGATACTTTGTCTCCCGGCGGTAATGTCTCCGTTGCAAACTAACCTGCGACACCCGCTTGAGACCCTCGAATGAATTGGAAGGATATCCGAACGCTCTATCTCCGTGAACTTCGCTCCGCCCTTCGAGAGCGCGGAATTGTCGTCTACAGCATCATCATTCCGGTGGTCCTTTATCCCCTTTTGATCTGGCTCGTTTACTCCGCCCTCACCTATGCCAGCGGGCAGGCTGCAGAGCTTAAGTCTCACATCGTGCTTCGAAATCTGCCGGTGGCACACTTCGCCCTGCGCCGTGCCCTGCAGGCCGAGCGTACAATTGAGATCGAGGATTCAGAAAATCCCGACCACGACATCAGGGCCGGCACTCTGGATTTGATCGTGGACTTCGTCCAGGTGCAGGATGCTCCACCGCTGGCTGAGGGCAATGTTGGCGTCCATCTGACCTATGACGCCTCGCGAGATGAATCGGCAACAGCGAAGGCTCGGTTCAAGCGCGTACTCGACCGATACCGCGACCGCTTTATCGAGAGAGAGGCTGCAAAGCTTGGCGTGACCCGTACCCAGCTCCAGGGGTTCCGAGTTGAAGAATTGAATGTCTCGAGCAACAGCGAAATGGGACGGTTCGTGCTTGGACTGTTGCTGCCGGTGATGCTCGTGATCATGTTGGCCATGGGCGCTATCTATCCCGCCATCGACACAACCGCGGGTGAGCGGGAGAACGGCACATGGGAAACCATGATGACGACGGCTACATCGCGCGAAAATATCCTGGTTGCCAAGTATCTGTACGTTAGCACGATGTCGTTTGTCGCCGGCTGCCTTAACGTGATGGCCATGATGTTCACCATGCGATCGAACATCGCTCTTCTTGGTGGCCCGTCGGGTCTCACGTTTCAGGTTCCGCTCGCATCGATCCCCGTCATCGTGGCGGGAGCGGCGCTGCTGGCCCTGTTCATCGCGGCAGGAATGATGATCCTTGCCTCCTTCGCACGAACCTTCAAAGAGGGTCAGTCCCTGGTAAGCCCCTTCATGGTCGCCTTTGTGTTTCCTCTGGTTTTCATACAAAGCCCGTCGCAGGAATTCACCACAAGGGTCGCGCTGATTCCGGTGGTGAATGTCGCCATGATGTTTCGGCAAGCGATAGGTGGCTATTTCGACTGGAAGCCGATGGCAATCACTATCGCGATGGAAATCTTCTTCGTCACTGCGGCATTGAAGATAGCCACGACTCTCGTGGAGAGAGAGGATTTCATGATGGATACTTCCGGGGGAGCCTTCCGCCGGTTTTTGAAACGATGGATGCGGCGCAACGCCGAAGGCGAGGGGCCCATTGCAGGTTGACCCCTCCGGCGAAGCGCCAGTCGTCGTCTGCAATCTGACGAAGACATTTCTCGACCAGTCTCGGGGAACGATTCGCGCCGTCGACGGCATCAGCTTTCAATGCCGCGAAAGCGAAATTTTCGGATTGCTTGGGGCCAATGGCGCCGGCAAGACGACAACGCTTCGCATGATGTCAACGATCATCACACCAACATCCGGAACTGCGAAGATGCTCGGCCACGACATCGTCAAGGATCCTTCTGGTGTCCGGCGGTCCATGGGCTTTTATTCTGCGAGTACAGCGCTCTACCCTCGGCTCACAGCACGAGAGACCATCGAGTTCTTTGCGCGCATCAACCAGTATCCGGAGGAGAAGGTCCAGGCGCGGGTAAACAGCCTGGTCGAACGCTTCGGAATCACCGAGTACGCCGGCGTGCGGGTCGAGAAGCTCTCGACGGGCATGAAGCAAAAAGTGTCGATCGCGCGGACCATTGCGCACAATCCTCGAATTGTCGTCTTCGACGAGCCAACAATCGGTCTCGATGTGCTCAATGCGCTGGAAGTCCAAAAGGCGATTCACGACCTTCGCAGCGATGGGAGGACGGTAATCTTCTCCACCCACATCATGAGCGAGGCCGAGAAGTTGTGCGATCGCATTGCCATCATCCACAGGGGCCGAATCCTTGCATGCGACACGCTTGCCGGACTGCGTGAAGCAACCGGCCTGCATTATCTTGAAGATATCTTTCTGCTTTACGTTCGAGGCCCGGCATGAATTGGGCTGCACTGAAACTCCTCTTCAAGCATGAGATGCGCATGGTGTTGCGGTCGCGACGCACTGTCGTCACCTCGCTGGTGCTGCCCGCGGTGCTTATGCCCGGGCTCATTCTGGGTACTCGATACGTCCAGCGACAGCAGGCGATCCAGTTGGATCAGACGACGTTTCTGTATGCGATCACTGGACCCTGGGCGGATGAAGCACGCCGGCTGATCGAACGCTACAAGGACGCTCCTGAGTTCAGGAACTTCCACCTTCGAGAAGAACACCCGGCCCATCCCGAACAGGCATTGGAAGACAGAACGCTGCACTTCTACGTGCGGACAATGACTGTTGAAGAGGCTAACCAGGCCGCAGACGACGATGACGACACACCAACCCTGGGATCACAGCCCGTAGAACGTGTCACCGGAGTTCGAGGTCTTCAGGTTGTTTTTCGCGGCAATCAGCAAATCGCGCGCACCGGAGTCGAACGTATGGTTGATCTGATGCGCGCGGCGCGCCGTAACGAGAGCTATACGATCATGTTTTCCGCCGGATTTCCTTCCCACCCGGAAGGAATCCTGGCCATGACTGCGAGCAATGTAGCCACCGATTCACAAATCTCCGGGTCGAATCTTGGGCGTTTTTTTACCGTTGTTCTCGTGGTGTGGTTGGTGGCTGCCGGGTCAATCGTCGCCATGGACATCATCGCCGGCGAGAAGGAACGCGGCACTCTGGAGACGCTGATTACGAGCGGCGCCGGACGCATCGAAATCGCAACTGCGAAATTTCTCGCGATCTGGACGGTCGGGCTCGTTATCACGATCGCCCAAGTGCTCTACGCCCTCATTTATATCCGGCTTAATGTCATCCAGCTACCGGACAACTTCGAAATCGACCTCTCTGCTCAGAGTATTGCGCAACTGTTTGTCTTGTTCGTTCCTCTGGCGGCTGCCATAGCAGCGGCGCTGCTGATCGTTTCCGCTTACGCGAAAACGTATAAAGAGGCGCAGCTCCACTTCTTCCCCTTCTTCGTAGGTACCCTCGTTCCCTCGCTGGCCGCCGTTTTGCCGGGTCTGAAATCACGCTCAATTATCGCCTTCATTCCTCTTGTGAATGTCAGCGTGGCAGCTCGCGAGGTTCTGACGGGACGTGCGGACCCGTTGATGATCGGGGTCACTGCGTTGGTAATGAGTCTTACCGCGGCGGCTCTGATTCGCTACTCGGCAAAGCTGCTGACGCGCGAAGACATTATCGTGTGGACGCAGCACGAACAGGCAATCCTCGAGGGCGGGGAAAAACTTTTCCAGAGGCGAGTGCTTCAATGGTTCGCGGTCATGTGGGCAGTAACCTTTGCCGTCGTGACCAATGTGCCGCAACTCCAGGGAGCCCGCGTACAGATTCTCTTTAACGAGATTGGGATTTTCCTTGTCGGATCCTTGCTCATGATCTGGCGGTACCGTCTGAATCTTCGCGATGTGATCGGCATTCACCGGGTGCGCTGGCCTGTTTGGGCTGCTGTGCTTATGGCAGTTCCGGCCGCGCAGGTCGTTGCGGTCGCGTTCTTCCGGCTCGTGAACACTGTCATTCCGACACCGACCGAGCTGCTGCGCGAACTGGGCAAACAGGTCGCGCCGACCGGCATGCCTCTGTGGCAGATGATTTTTTTTATGGCCATCCTGCCTGCCGCCTGCGAGGAACTGGCTTTTCGAGGCGTGCTGTTACACGGTGTTCGAAACCGATTTCACCCCGTCGTTCGATGCCTGTTCGTTGGAGTCATATTCGGGGTGTTCCACTACACGCTTTTCAGAATTGCGCCTACAGCCTTGTTGGGGGTCATCCTTACGGCCATCGCTGTCATGACGGGATCGATCCTCCCAGGTCTGCTCTTTCATGCGGCCAACAACAGCTTCGCGATTCTGATGGACGCCGCGGGGATCAGCCTCAACCGTTTCGACTGGGGCACCTATCTTGCAGCATTCGGCGTTTTCTTCCTTTCGATGCACACCATCTGGCGCTACGGCAAAGACCACTAGTTGTGAGATCTGGGGACAGACTCCGAATTCGACCCGACGAATTTCGAATCTGTACGAAGGCTTCACGGTTCGAATTCGGAGTCTGTCCCCAGATCTCACAGCGGGTATACTAATGGGCCATGGTTGTATTGCAACGTACTGAACTTGGCCGGATGCGGCTGCTGTTCCTCCTGACAGTCGTCCTGTCGACCACTGCAGTCGTCGCCGCCGTGACCCTCTTTTCGCAAGCCGGCGAAAATTTGCGTATTGCCCTGATCGTACTCGGAGCGGCCGGCCTTCTCGCCCTCGTGCTTTCCCTGTTGCAACTCTTCGTCCATCCGAAGCGAAGCCACGCTTTGCTGGTGCAACGCGGCAACGAGATGATCATTGCAACGAATTCCCTGCATGAGGGATTCAAGTTGCGATTCCTTCGGGACGTTCTCTCCGAAAACGTGACTGCGCTCAGCGATGAAGAACGCGCCCGGTGGAAGGTCCTGGAGTCCGACGGCTATTACCCAGCTCTTTGCGTAAAAAGCCCGCGCAAGGTCCTGATCCTCCGGCTATGTACAATGCTTTTCGACGATGTTTTCGCAGTCGATGCCAGCAACCGATGGGAACATCACGACAGTGGCAGCACAGCTGAACCGTCGTTTGCGAAGGGCGAACGGCCGAGACTGAAAACTTGGAAAGAACTTGACGCCGGAAGCGGCCCGAGTTAAGTTTCTGCACGGCTCTAATGCCGCCCGATCTTTGCAGAATTTAATTGCTACGTGGCGATTTAAGGCAACTTGCTCCACGTAAAAAACTGCTAAACAGTCCGTGAGGTATTTAGAAAAGGCCCCGTACCGTTTGGTGCGGGGCTTTTTTGTTTAGCTCAAACTAAGGAGTACCGAATGAGTTTCGTAAAAGGGCTACGATGCCGCGAATGCGGTAAGGAGTATCCCGCCCGCCTCCAGGCAGGATGTGAGGATTGCTTTGCTCCCCTTGAGGTCGACTACGATTACGCCGCCATTTCCAAATCTCTTACGCAAGAACGCATCGCCTCCCGACCCGCGAATCTCTGGAGATACCGCGAGCTGCTCCCTATCGAAGCCGAGCCTGTTATCGGTCTGGCGAGCGGGTGGACCCCACTGGTTCGTGCCGACCGATTGGGTCGAAAGCTCGGCCTGGATCATCTTTATTTAAAGAATGATAGCGTCTCTTATCCCACTTTATCTTTTAAGGATCGCGTCACCTCGATGGCGGTCAACAAAGCCCTGGAATTCAAGCTCGAAGCCGTCGGCTGCGCTTCGACCGGGAACCTCGCAAACTCGGTTGCCGCCCAGGCGGCAGCTGCCGGGATTGCCTCCTACATATTGATCCCTGAAAGCCTTGAACGCAGCAAGATCACTGCCACGCAGATATACGGTGCGCGCGTGATTGCTGTCCGCGGGAACTATGACGATGTGAACCGGCTCTGCGCCCAGATTGCTGAGCGGCATCCCTGGGGCTTCGTCAATGTGAACCTCCGGCCGTTCTATGCCGAGGGCTCGAAGACAATGGGCTTCGAGATAGCGGAACAACTGGGCTGGAGGGCGCCGACGTCGATAATCGTGCCGATGGCGGGCGGTGCGCTGCTCTCGAAGATCCACAAGGGGCTTGGCGAACTCGAGCGCGTGGGACTGCTCAAGGAGCCGGTGAAGACGAAGCTCTATGGGGCACAGGCTGTCGGCTGCAACCCGATCGTAGATGCGGTTCGCAGGAAGAGCATCGACATACGTCCCGTCAAGCCAAACACGATCGCGAAGTCTCTGGCGATTGGAAATCCCGCCGATGGCTATTACGCTTCAGGATTCATTCAAAGCACCGGAGGCTGGGCCGATGACGCCACGGATCCGGAGATCAGCGAGGGTATTAGCCTGCTTGCTGAAACGCAGGGAATCTATACGGAAACGGCGGGCGGCGTCAGTATCGCTGTGTTGAAGAAGCTCGTCGATCAGGGACACATCGATCGACGCGGTATCACGGTCGTCGCCATCACCGGCAATGGGCTAAAGACACCCGAAGCGGTTGCGCTAAACACACCCGATGCAATCGACGCAAAGATCGAGGCGTTCGAACGCCTTGTGGAAGGAGTCGCTCATGTCGCTTAAGGTCGTTATTCCCACTCCTCTACGGAAGCACACGGGCGGCGCGGAAATTGTCGAGGTCGAGGCCGGCACGCTCAAGGAAGTCCTCGATCGCCTTGACAATAAGTTTCCCGGAATTCGAAACAGTGTCTGCGACGATTCCGGCGGCCTTCGGCGATTCATCAATGTGTATGTGGATGGCGAGGACGTCCGGTTTCTGCAGAATCTCAGCACACCTGCGAAGGATGGATCCGAGGTCGCAATCGTGCCGGCGATCTCAGGCGGGGTGAGGTAATCGCAGCGGGGAAAAGAATCGGGCCGAGTTCAATTGTTTGAACTTGGCCCGATTCCCTTCAATACTCGCTGAAAATTCTCTGAATTTCCTGAGGATTATTCGTCTTCGTCAGCGCCAGCATCAGCAGGATTCGCGCATGAAGCGGCGATAGACGTTCCACCGCAACACCCAGCGTGGAATCGTTGACATTTGACGGTGAGGCAACATTTTCACCCGAGGGGAATGTCGCCGCGATGATGATTCCCCGCTTCTGCAGGGTTTCATAATACATACGCTCGGCCGGCGTGAAACCCGTTGTCGCAACCACGATTCCCTTCACACCCTCCGCGGTGACTCCGCCCGAAGCGCCTGAATACGAGTATTGCACATCCACATTAGGCAGTTCCTGCAGCGAACCGAGATCGAACTCCGACTTTGCCGTGTGCCGGCGGGAAGGCGTGTAGAAGAACTCGACGCCGTGAGCGGCCACAATTCCCAGCATGCCCATTTCTCCGGCGTCAAAACCTCCGCTGCGAGCGTAAAGCTTCTCCCCATCCCGGGCGGAAAGGATCCGTTCGTCCATGACGATCAGAGCGCCCTGGCCACGAGATTTCGGTGAGGCCGCCACCCGAACGGCGGCAAGCAGGTTCAGAGGGCCATCCGGGCTAATGCCTGTCGGAGGCCGCTGCGCTCCAACGAGCACGACAGGGCGGTCTGACTTTACGGCAAGATGCAGGAAAAATGCGGTCTCATCGAGCCGTGCGGTGCCATGCGTCACCACGATGCCGGCGAGATCCGGACGTTCCCTGAAGATGCTGTTTATACGCCGGGCGAGCTGCAGCCAGAGCGCGGGTGTGACGTTGGTACTGGGGATGTTCGAAAACTGCTCCGATTCGATCCTGGCGTACTTCCGGGCCTCGGGAACCGACGCTAAAACTTCGGCGATCGGGCGCCGGATTTCATAGCCTTCCTGTGTCCCCGGATCCTTTTGTTCGCCTGCGATGGTGCCGCCGGTCGCTAACACCAGAACACGCGGAAGGTCCCCTTCCGCAAAGGCGGAAACAGGGGTGGAGAACAACAGCAGAAAGAGAAGCCACGATCGCATGAGTTCCTTATTCTACGAACAATCCGGGGTTTGCGCAAAAGGACCTATGGCCTATTGAAACCATTCCTCTCCTTCTTCGCCGGTCTTGAGGCCGTCCCAGATTTTTTGCAGAAGCGCTCCGATCCCGCCGCCTACGAAGTACCACTGCGCGGTCCCCACGATGTAGGTAATGCCGATTGCCACCAGCAACAGCGTGCCGGCCCCCACAGCCGGACTCATCAGGGAAAACACCGCCAGAATTCCGAGCATGGCGACGGTATCGAAGACCGTCAACAGTTGCCAGAAGGCGGAATGCTGAAAGAGGAATGTCGCGTAATCCATCCCGCTCAGCCTGTAGACCACGCCCTGATGGTCAAACCACTCAAAGACGAAGAATCCCGTTGCGAGCAGGAAGTGCGAAATTGCGGCAATCAGTCCAATTCGTTTCCAGTAGACCTGCTCGTTGATGTGAAAGATGTTGAACCAGGTGAAGAGGTGATAGAGCCCGAAGACGAGCAGAAGCGGGATAAGAACAGCGAGGAAGGCGTTATACATCAGCCAATAGTATAATCCGGCTTTCTATGACGTTAGTGGAAGCTGCCGAAGAACTCGTCCGCCTTGGAACGGACTTCCATCGCCGCAGCTGGATGCTGGGCACCAGCGGCAATCTCAGCGCGGTGATTACACGCGATCCTCTGCGGGTTGCGATCACCGCAAGCTCCATCGACAAGGGCCGTATGAGGACAAGCCAGATCCTGGAGATCGATGGGACAGGCACGATGTTGATAGGCGCCGAAGGAAAACCTTCTGCTGAAACGTTGCTCCATCTGGAAGTCATCCGGTCCACCGGCGCCGGCGCCGTGATGCACACACATTCGGTATGGACCACCGTGTTGTCCGACTATCACCACAATCGCGGCGGTTTTCACATCGAAGGATACGAAATGCTCAAAGGGCTCGAGGGCATCAAGACACACGAGCACAAGGAGTGGATACCGGTTCTCGAAAACAGCCAGGACATGGCGGCGCTTTCAGTAGAGGCCAATCGGCTCCTTGCGGCACGTCCGGAAGTTCACGGGCTACTGGTGCGTCGTCACGGAATGTACACGTGGGGAAAAGATCTGTCGACGGCGGCGCGCCACGTGGAGATCCTCGAGTTTTTAATGGAAGCCGTAGGCCGCCGTCAAATGATGGAACCGCAGTTCTCGAAATCGTAAGGAGGTCGCATGGCGATCGTGCGCATTCCCGAACAGGGACGAACGCTGAAAACAAAAGAAGCCGTCACGGAGTATCTCGCGGGCATCAACATCGAGTATCAGACGTGGGAGCCGGAGCACCCCACGAGCCCGGCAGCGCCCGCCGAAGAGATCCTTCAGGCATACAGGAAAGAGATCGACGCGTTGAACGCTCGCGGCGGCTATGTCACCGCAGATGTCATCAACGTGACAAAGGACACACCAAACCTCGATGTAATGTTGGCGAAGTTCAGCCGGGAGCACTGGCACGACGAGGACGAAGTCCGATTCATCCTCGCGGGCCACGGCGTGTTTCACATTCATCCGGTCGGCGGGGCCGTCACAGCGATTGAAGTTGAAGCAGGGGATCTGATTCGGGTCCCTCGAGGCACCTGGCACTGGTTCGATCTTTGCTCCGACCGGCAGATACGAGCGATTCGACTTTTCCAGGATCAGGCAGGGTGGACGCCCGTGTACACGGAGAGTGCGGTTGAGACGAAATACGAGCCCGTCTGCTTCGGACTGAGCTACGTTGGTCAATGATGAGACAGGGGATTTTAAATCGGACGAATCCTGCATTGGAGGTTCGAAAGTCGAAGTCTTAAATTGGACCAACCGCTCAGGAGTGCGGTCCAATTTGAGATATCGACTTTCGAACCTCCAATGCAGGATTCGTCCGATTTAAAATCCCCGCTGTAGGTGAAGCGCACCTCTTCCCCAAACCATGACAAAAGGCATCCTCCTCGACATCGAGGGCACAACAACTCCCATCACCTTCGTCTACGACGTCCTTTTCCCGTTTGCGCGGGCTCACGCGCATGAGCATCTCGACGCAGAGGCGCAAAACTCGCTCAAACTCGAGCACGATGCAGACATAGCCCGAGGCCTCCAGCCCCCGCCATGGTCCAGCGGCGGACTCGCCTACGTCCACTGGCTCATGGATCAGGACCGAAAGTCGACCGCACTGAAGAACCTTCAGGGAAAGATCTGGCAGGAGGGATATCGCCGCGGCGAGTTACATGGAGACGTCTATCCGGATGTGCCCGCCGCTCTCGAGCGCTGGCATGGCGCCGGCCTCGACGTTCGCATCTATTCCTCAGGGAGCATCCTTGCACAGCAGCTGGTTTTTTCGACGACGCGCTACGGCGACCTTACCCGTTTCCTGAACGGATACTTCGACACGACCACCGGACCCAAAACAGAATCCTCCAGCTACCATGTCATTTCCTCAGCCTTCGCGCTTCCCGCGCCGGAGATTCTCTTTATCTCCGACGTCGTCCGCGAACTCGATGCCGCCAAGGAGGCGGGACTGCAGACGCGGCTTGCGATCCGCCCCGGCAATCATTCCCAGCCGCCGAATTCCTATCTCACAGTATCGACGTTTCAACAAACCTGACGTTCTACTTCTTCCGGGAGGACGAGAACCGTCCAATTTCTCCTCGACCATCTCAACTGCGTCAATTTGACGTTTCGAAATTGTTGAAATTGGGTGCCCGCGAGAATTTGGGCGTGGCACTTCTCTTGCTAGCGGAGGGAAGAATCGTCGTCCACGATGACAGCACCAAAGACCGCGATAATCCTCATAGCCGCTCGTCCGCCGTGTGACTGCGCGGCAGCCCGTTTTGACCTCTGGTTCAACGGGAATCTCCAGCCCGGAAAAAAAACTTTACTGAATCGTGACTCTATCCTTCTCAGCGTCGGTACGACGTTTCGAGGGCTGCGAAAATTATTTGAACACCTTCGAGACGCAAATGCCTTCAATCAGTTGCGGCGTGTGGAGCATCACCGACCGTGCCAGCCAGAACTATTCTCATGTCCCCCTCCTACAATGCGTCCGCGATGAGTATTTTTGTGTGTCCACTGTCGAAGGTTGAAGAGACGATTGCAAAGCAGAAGCCTTCTCGAGTGATCAGCATTCTCGATCCCGGATCGGACTTTCCGGATCTCGGCGCCAGTTATGTGGGCCGCCACCTGTCGCTGGAGTTCCACGATATTCATCTTCCCACCCTGGACCTGGTGATGCCGGCGGCAACGCACGTCGATCGGCTGCTGCGTTTTCTCAATCGATGGGATCCCGCAGAGTCTTTGCTGATTCATTGCCGGGCCGGCATTGGCCGCTCAACAGCTGCTGCGTTCATCGCGGCCTGCTATCACAACCCGAAAATAGATGAGGAACAAATCGCTACAGACCTGATACACGCATCCCCCATTGCGCGTCCAAACAAAACGCTGATCCGTATCGCGGACAACGCGATGAGTCGCAAAGGACGCATGCTGATTGCGATGGAGAACGCATTACGGGACATTACCTGGGTTGATGCTGCAGAGAACCAGCCTTTCCAGATACCATCGATATACCCGGGAGGTAAGTAATGCGAATCCGCGTCGTGACTGGAGCTTTCCTGCTCCTTGCTTTCGTCGCGGGCGTTGCAGCGCAAAATGTCCGGGTGCTCAAACCTGTCGACGAAGCTGCACAGAATCCAGAATTCCTCGCTTTCAGGACTCGCCTCAAACAGATCGTCGCAAAGCACGACACGAAGGGTTTGCTGGAAATCCTACATCCGAATATCCGAGCCAGCTTCGGCAGCGATTCCGGGATCACCGCGTTTGTCGCGATGTGGGCTCCCAACGAACCAGACAGCAAATTATGGAATGAACTGGGCACGGTGCTGGAACTGGGCGGAACTTTCGACGGACCCTCGATGTTCACCGCTCCGTACACATTTTCGCGCTGGCCGAATGACGTTGACTCGTTTGAGTTCATGACTGTCATCGGAACAAACGTGCGGATCCGAACTCAACCCCGCGCCGATGCTGCTATTCTCGCGACCGTCAGTTACGCCATCCTCGAGAACGACCTCGAGGCCAGGGACACCAACGGCTGGACTGCCGTCAAATTCGACGGCAAGCGCGGTTATGTTGCCTCGCAATTCATTCGCAGCCCGATTGATTACCGCGCAAGGTTCGAGTACGAAAACGGCCGCTGGCGAATGGTCTTCTTCTTGGCCGGCGATTAATTGAGCTATTATCCCCCCGCGATGAAAACCCGAATCTGGCAAGTCATTGCGGCGTCGTCCGTCGGCACGATGATCGAATGGTACGACTTCTATATCTTCGGAAGCCTGGCGACGGTCATCTCCCCGATGTTTTATCCGCCGGGAAACGATGCGCTCGCTTATTTCGCGTACCTTTCGACATTCGCTGTAGGGTTCCTTGTTCGGCCGTTCGGCGCTTTGTTCTTCGGACGCATCGGTGATCTCGTCGGCCGCAAGTATGCCTTCCTGATCACACTGTTGATCATGGGCGGCGCGACTGCGGTGATAGGCCTCCTGCCGACCTACGCATCGATCGGTGTCTTCGCGCCAATCGCGCTTCTTCTGATTCGCGTACTGCAGGGACTCGCACTGGGAGGAGAGTACGGCGGGGCGGCAGTCTATGTCGCGGAGCATGTCCCCGACACGAAACGCGGCTTCTATACGAGCTTCATTCAGATCACCGCAACACTGGGATTGTTTGTTTCGCTGGCGGTAATTCTCATCGTTCAGAACTCGATGTCGAAAGAGGCCTTCAGCGGATGGGGTTGGCGCGTCCCGTTCCTGATCTCCATCGTCCTCGTCGTGATTTCTCTCTACATTCGGATGCGGATGAAGGAGTCGCCGATCTTCCAGCACATCAAGAGCACGGGAATGACATCGGCTCAACCGCTCAAGGAGGCGTTTACACAATGGGACAATCTCAAACGGGTTCTGATCTCTTTGTTCGGCGCGACGGCAGGTCAGGGTGTCGTCTGGTATACCGGACAGTTTTATGCGCTCTTCTACCTTCAAACCGTGTTGAAGGTTAACGGGACCACCGCAAACTACATCGTAGCGACAGCCCTGTTGCTGGGCATGCCGTTCTTCGTCTTGTTTGGCGCTCTGTCGGACCGCATCGGGCGAAAGAAGATCATGATGGCGGGATGCCTCCTGGCAGCGATCTCTTACATTCCGATTTATCGGGCGATGCAGGAAGCGGCAGGCTCAAATGTGGTGACTGTGGCCTCGCAGCGCAACCCGGTTACGGGTGCAATCTCTCTAACAGCCTTGACGGACACGGCAGGCACTCCTGCAAAGGAAGTTTTGCAATACACCAGCTTCTCGGAATTCCTTGGAAATGCCGCAGCGCGCAGGCTGACGCTGCTGATACTGGTCCAGGTGTTGTTCGTTACGATGGTGTATGGCCCGATTGCGGCGTACCTTGTTGAGGCGTTCCCTGCAAAGATTCGCTACACCGCTCTCTCCCTGCCGTACCACATAGGAAACGGTGTGTTTGGTGGGCTGCTACCCGTGATCGGACTGACGGTCGTAGCACAAACCGGAAACATCTACGCGGGGCTGTACTATCCCATCGTGGTGGCATCAATCACGTTCGTGGTGGGATCGCTGCTGTTGAAAGAAACCCACCACGTGAGGATCTGGAGAGAACTCGAGTAGCGACAGCTCCAAGTCTCGTCGGCTATTCCTCATCCTCCGCAACCCCAACCTTCTCCATCTTCGCAAACAGCGAGTACAGATTCACATTCCCCATCGCGGCGGTCACCGAATCCGAAATCCCCAGATGCCGCGCCTTCATCGAATCCAGAAACTCGCGAATCTCTCTCCGCACGCTTTCCTTTTCGCCGCAAACGCACGCGATAGGCAGAAATCCCTGGCCTCGTGCATACTCGGTCGATAGTTCCTCGGATACATAAACCATCGGCCGAATCAGCCTGAGGCCGCCCTTTCGGGACTCCGCTACCGGCGGCAATGACGCGATCCGCCCGTTGAAAAGAATGTTGCGGAACAGCGACTCCGAACAGTCATCGGCGGTGTGCCCCAGAGCCAGCACCCCGCACTGCAACTCCGAAGCGATGTTGTAGAGGTGATATCGTCGATGCCGGCTGCACACATCGCAGCCATGCGGAATGTTCTGCGCAATCAACTCCAGCGTACGAGCGTCTTCGCGAATGACCCACTCCACACCCAGGCTGCGAATCTTGTCGCCAAGCGCTTCGATGGGTAGTTTGAACTTGCCCTGTTCGACAGTGACGGCAACCAGTTCATAGGGAAATGGGGCGCGTTTCCGATAAGCCACAAGCGCATGCAGCAACGAAAGGCTGTCCTTGCCGCCCGAAACGCCGACGGCGATCCGATCATTCGGACGCAGCATTTCGAAGCGGCCCATGGCGCGGCCCATCAAATCCAGAACGCGCTGTTCGATGTTCATCATTCTTCCTTGCCCGTCACGGACGCACGCAGCGTCCCTTCATGGAGCCGGACCTTCACGGTCGTGTTCAATTCGACCGTATCGGCGTTGCGAATAACTTTTCCTTCAGGTGTCAGGCAAACCGCATATCCACGCTCAAGAACAGCGAGCGGGCTGAGAGCATCCAATGTGTGCGCAATTCGTGCAAAGGCTTCATGTGCCCGACGCAACCGAAACTGCATGAGACTGTCCATTCGGTGCCGGATTACTTCAATGCGATGGCGCCGTTCTCGAAAGAAGTTGCCGGACTTTCCGAAGCGTTCGAGGCGAAACCCGAAATCGTCCACTCGTTGCGCGAGTCGCTTCAACTGCGCTTCGGCAACGGCAAATCCCCGGGAGCCGACCTTTGAGTCCAGGAAATGCCGCATGGTCCGGAGCCGATAGCGCATGCTTCCCTGCAACCGGCCGGAGAAATCCTGGACACGCCGGAACAATTCTTCTTTGGAATGGCTGACAATCTCCGCTGCGGCACTGGGCGTTGGAGCACGCCGATCCGCGACGAAGTCGGCAATCGTGAAATCCACCTCGTGCCCGATTGCCGTGATAACCGGCTTCTGCGACCGCGCGATTGCTCGCGCCACGCGTTCTTCATTGAACGGCCACAGGTCTTCCATCGAGCCGCCGCCGCGTGTCACAAGAATCACGTCGACGTCCGAGTGGCGGCTCAGGTAGTCGATGCCTTCCATGATCTGCAGCGATGCTCCGCTTCCCTGCACTTCGCAGGGAAAGATCAAAACGTTTACCGCATTGTGACGACGCTTAAGCACCGTCAAAATGTCGCGCAGCGCAGCGCCGGTCCGTGATGTGACAATGCCAATCTTTCGTGGCAACGCTGGAATCGGCCGTTTTCGATCGGGGTTGAAGAGCCCCTCTTTTTGAAGCTTTTCCTTTAGCTGGTCAAATGCAAGTTGTAGAGCCCCAAGGCCTACGGGTTCAAGCACCTCGACGATCATCTGATACTCGCCGCGCGCTTCATAGGTGGTGATGCGACCGCGCGCACGAAATGTCTTGCCGTTTTCCGGACGGAAGCGGAGCAGGCGCGCCGCGTTGCGGAAACACACTGCGGGAAGCTGAGCCTTGTCGTCTTTGAGGGTGAAGTATAGATGACCGGCAGTGGATGCCTTGAAGTTGGAGATCTCCCCTTCAATCCATATATCGAGGAACTTCCGCTCGACCATTTCGCGGATTTCCAAAGCGATCTGCGAGACGGTATAAATCCTGCGCTGGAAGTCGCTCTTCACTGGAGGAGTATAACGGAAGTTTGGGGAGGGAAAATCGGGGCCAGGCACGCTGTTTCCCTATTTTCCCGCGCGATAATTTGGGAGATTTCTACTTATTCTCACGGGAAAATAGGGGAACAGCGTGCCTGGCCCCGATTTTCTTCCCCAGGCCCCGATTTTCCTACGCGACGGTGACTTCCTTGGTGAGGTACACATCCTGAATCGCATTCAGCAGTCCCACGCCCTCGGGCATAGGCCTTTGGAAGGCCTTACGCCCGGAGATCAATCCCATTCCGCCGGCCCGTTTGTTCACTACAGCAGTCTTCACCGCATCCTTGAGATCGCTTTCGCCTGAGGATTCTCCGCCCGAGTTAATCAGGCCCGCGCGTCCCATATAGCAATTGACGACTTGGTACCGCGTGAGATCGATTGGATGGGGCGATGAGAGATCTGAATAGACCTTTTTGTGTGTCTTTCCGAAATTGAGAGCCGTATAGCCACCGTTCGTCGAGGGCTGCTTCTGCTTGATGATATCCGCCTGGATTGTCACGCCGAGGTGATTCGCCTGACCGGTGAGGTCCGCGGCAACGTGATAGTCCGCTTCCTTCGTCTTGAATGCCGGATTGCGGAGATAGCACCACAGAACGGTGTACATCCCAAGATCGTGCGCCTGGTGGAACATCTCGGTGACTTCCTGAATTTGGCGCTTGGATTCTTCCGAACCGAAGTAGATGGTTGCTCCGACACCGCTGCATCCCATATCGAATGCCTGCCGGATGTTGGCGAACATGATTTGATCGAAAGCATTTGGGTAAGAAAGAAACTCGTTATGATTGAACTTCAGAAGGAAGGGAATTTTATGGGCGTACTTCCTGGCCACCGCGCCAAGAACGCCCAGAGTGCTGGCTACAGCGTTGCAGCCACCCTCGAGCGCAAGCTTGACGATGTTCTCAGGGTCGAAGTAGAGGGGGTTGGGCGCAAACGAAGCGCCCGCCGAATGCTCAATGCCCTGGTCCACGGGAAGAATCGAAACGAACCCGGTACCCCCGAGACGCCCCGCCCCGTGAAGCTGGCCTAAGCTCATCAGTGTTCGAGAGGATCGATCCGATGGCGTGAAAATACGGTCGATGAAGTCCGGACCTGGAAGGTGAAGGTTCTCTTTCGGAACCGTCTTGCACTGATGCTCCAGCAACGCCGCATCCGCACCCAGAATCTCCTGAATCTTGCCGATCATGGAATGGCCTCCTAGCGCCTGTTCAGCAGACCGAACACGAGCGTCAGCACAATGCTGACGAGGATCGACGTGCCGAGTGGAAAGTAGAAACTAAAGTTGCCGCGCTGGACGTGTATATCCAGCGGCAGCCGTCCGATTCGGAAAGGTAATCGAGATCCAAAGACCATCAGCAACCCGATGATTACGACGACGACGCCCATCACGATGAACATTCGTCCGAGTTGCTGCATAACCGCATCGCTCCTTAAAGGATCTCGAGCCGGTTGAAAAAGTAAGCGATCTCGAAAGCTGCCGTTTCTGGTCCATCGGAACCATGAATGGCATTGCGCTCGATGTTCGTGGCGAATTCTTTGCGAATGGTTCCGGGATCTGCCTTCGCCGGGTCTGTCGCGCCCATTACCTTGCGAAGTTTGTCGATGGCGTTGTCGGCCTCGAGAACCATCGGCACGATTGGTCCTTCGGACATGAACTCCACCAGGCTCGAGAAGAAGGGACGCTCTTTATGCACGTAGTAAAATCCCTCGGCCTCCGCCTTTGTTAAATGGATGAGCTTCATCGCACGGATGCGAAACCCTTCCTTGAGAAGACGATCGATAATGCGGCCGGTGTTGTCGGCTTTAACGCTGTCTGGCTTGAGAATCGTAAAAGTTCGTTGCACGTAGTTCCTTTAGTTAGGGTCGAAATACTTTCATGAGTCTACAGCGCGGCCTTCATCGCATCGCCGATATCGGCGGGACTCCTGACCACGCGAATTCCGGCGGCTTCCATCGCGGCCATTTTCTCGTTCGCGGTGCCTTTCCCTCCAGCGACAATCGCGCCCGCATGGCCCATTCGACGCCCCGGAGGCGCCGTCTGCCCGCAGATAAATCCAACCACGGGTTTCTTCACGTGCGCCTTGATGTAGGCTGCCGCTTCTTCCTCCGCGGTGCCGCCGATCTCACCGATCATGACAATACCTTTCGTCTCCGGATCCTCATTGAACAGCCGGATGGCATCGATGAAGTTCGTTCCAATGATAGGGTCGCCGCCGATCCCGATGCAGGTAGATTGCCCAAGCTTGCGCCGTGTCAACTGGCCCACGGCTTCGTATGTCAGAGTTCCGCTGCGCGAAACGACACCCACATTCCCTTCGAGATGAATGTGACCGGGCATGATTCCGATCTTGCACTTGCCGGGCGAAATAATTCCCGGACAGTTGGGGCCAATCAGGCGGGACTTCCTTCCTTTCAAAAAAGTCGTGGCACGAATCATGTCGAAGGTGGGGATTCCTTCGGTTATACATACGATGAGTTCAATCCCGGCATCCGCCGCTTCCATGATCGCGTCCGAAGCGAACGGGGGCGGAACAAAGATAACGGTGGCATTCGCGCCGGTCTTGCGGCGCGCTTCGTCGACGCTGTTGAAGACATCGATACCTTCGTGCTTGGCGCCGCCTTTGCCTGGCGTCACGCCACCGACAACCTGCGTGCCATAGTTGACGGCCTGAAGGGCATGAAACGTCCCTTCCTTTCCCGTGAGCCCCTGGACCAGAAGCCGTGTGCTCTTATCGACAAGTACGCTCATCCTGCTCTACCTCTTCCCCGTCGCGGCGACGACTTTCTCTGCAGCGTCCTTCATTCCATCCGCAACGATAAAGTTGAGCCCGGATGTGCGCAGGATTTCCTGCCCCTGTTCGACATTCGTACCTTCCAGCCGCACGACAATCGGAACCTTGACGCCGATATTCTTCGCAGCCTGGACGACGCCCGAAGCCACGACATCGCAGCGCATGATCCCTCCGAAAATATTGATAAGAACTGCCCGGACGCTGGGATCCGACAAAAGAATACGGAATGCGTTCTCGACTTGCTGTGCGGAAGCTCCTCCGCCTACATCGAGAAAATTAGCCGGGCTGCCGCCGGCCAGCTTAATGATGTCCATCGTTGCCATTGCCAGACCGGCGCCGTTAACCATGCATGCGACATTGCCATCGAGCTTGATGTAGTTAAGCCCGAATTTGCTCGCCTCGATCTCGAGAGGCTCCTCTTCGTTCAAATCGCGCAGTTCCTTGATGTCTTTATGACGGTAGAGCGCGTTGTCATCAAAGTTCATTTTGGCATCGAGCGCATAAACCTTGTTATCGCCGGTCACAAGGAAAGGATTGATCTCGGCCAATGAAGCATCGGTATCTTCGAATGCGCGGTAAAGCGCCATCATGAATTGAACGGCATCTCCAACAAGCTCAGGAGCGAGTCCGAGACCGAAGGCAAGCTTGCGAGCCTGAAACGACTGAAGTCCGAGTCCGGGCGTGATGTGTTCACGCAGGATGGCTTCCGGATTCTTCGCCGCCACTTCCTCAATATCCATGCCGCCAGCGGCGGATGCCATGAAGACGACCTTCCCACTCTGCCGGTCGATCACGACACCAAGGTAAAGCTCTCGACGGATATCCAGGCCCTCTTCGATGTAGACCTTCTGGACTTTCCGACCCTCGGGACCGGTCTGATGAGTAACCAGCGTCATGCCTAGCATGTGTCCGGCGAGCTGTTCGGCCTGATCTGCAGTCTTTGCGACTTTGACGCCTCCGCCTTTGCCTCGGCCACCGGCATGAATCTGTGCTTTGACGACAACGGTTCCCCCGAGCTTTTCGGCGGCCCGGCGCGCTTCCTCTTTAGTGTGAGCAATTTCGCCACGCGGAATGCGCACGCCGTAGCGCGCAAGAATCTGCTTGGCCTGGTATTCATGAATCTTCATCGTGCGACCTCGAAAAGGATCTAATTTACAGGCCCAGGAGAAAGGCTGTCAATCGGGGTCCGAGCCGGTGGGAGCCAGCCATATAGTGGAGCCGTTGGGACTTGTTTCATCATTTCCGAGAACTTCCTCGGCCCGGCGCTGGTCGTCGGTGTGCACCAGCAGGTCGATTCCAGCCATCCACAGATGCGGCCGCATGCCTCCGCAGTCATCGCTGCGGACGAAACACTCGATTCCGGCAGCCTCCAGGGCCATCCTGGCCAACTCCGCATCGAAGTGGTTGAGGTAAGTTCGAAAGATAATGAAGTCCTGTTGGTACATAGCGTCTTATTTCGCGTTCGTCAGCCTAAGAATATCGCTCCAACTCTGGGCCCGGCCCTCAAGCACAGCGTCAAGAGCCAATTGAATCGGGCTGATGGAAGACTGCGCCAGGCCTGGCTGCGGACCCGCAATCTGCGCAGAACGAATGAACGTACTCGAAGAGGTCAGAGGCAGCGTCGCAACATTGGCGTAGAAGTTTTGGAGCTTCGTCACTGGCGTCAAATACTGCTCGACATTCGAAATATAAAACGTCGAGACCGTGGCATCGTGGTCCTTCAGGTATTGCCCTACGGCACGAAGAGCCTTTGGACCCGAGAAGTCACCAACGAGCGGAACGATTAAATTCTTTTGCTGAAGTTCGCGAACAGAGCGGTAGTTCTCTTCAGAGGCGAGGTAGCTCCAATTATGCCCGGCGGGATCCGTTGTCGTTATCACCTCCGCGTACGATGGAAACTGCGTGGACAGCGCAAGACTGATTGCCGCGTTACTCAGGCTATTTGTGGTTGTGGGGACAGGCCCACCAGGAGGGACGGGAAGCGCGCGGATTTCATCCACTGAGAGAAATGTGATGACACGGTTCGCGGACGGCAGAATCTGGACCGTATATCGGAGGTCCGTTCCATTCTTCGCGAACTCTTCATAGACATGCTCAAGGGTAATCTTGTCTTCGTCGCTCAGGCCAAATCCGTGCTTCACGACAAGATGGTCTTTTACCGCCTGAAGGGTGGTGCGATAGAACTCCTCATCTCTGGGCACTCCCGCAAACGCGCTCAATAACTCCGCCGGAGGAGCATTCCGCGTTAATGTCGCGTCAACCTTTCGTGCAAATAAACGCGACAGAAAGTCCTGCCGGTTCGCCGACAGTTCGAAAATTGCCTTATACAGCAGATGCTCGATCATGTTCTGCCGTCGAATATCGATAACGAACGCGATACTCGGCTGGATCGCCGCCATGTAAGTAAAGTTCTGTTCCGGCCCTACCCCCATGTACGCGCCGCCCGCAGGCACACGGTCCTTCAACGAAGGGATGATGTACGGGTACCCGAGCTCGTTTGAAACGAGATTCTCGGAGAGAAAGCCGCCGCCGTCTTCAGAGGAAGTCGAAACAAGCCGCCAGAACTCCGTGTCCGAAAGCTGCGTGGGAAGAGGCAGTGCTGCGCGAAACGCTGGAGTAACGACCAGCAATACGCAAAATACCGGCAGCAGCACTCGGCGAATTTCTCGCATGGGATGCATGAACAATGAGCATAAGGAATCAGGGTTCGTCTGACAAGCTGTCCCAGTGGGCGGTGAGGGTGCCCTGGCCGGAGGTGCCGGTTTCGCTGCGCACCCGACTAACTGCCTGCAGCCCGCCGAACGGCGCATTTATCACGCCAAAAGCCGTAAATTCGATATTTCCATTGACGTAACAACGTCAAGGATGATTCTATTTCGCGCTGAGTTGTGCCCTGCAAAACCGGCAGCAGGCAAAGAATGACTGAAGGTTTGCAGAAGGCTAAAGACTGAAGAAAGATTCACGCTTTTCGGGGGAGGACAAATGAAAAGGTTTCTTGCGCCAGCGGCGCTAGTGCTGCTGTTGTGCTCTCTTTCCGTCCCGGCGTTCAGCCAGGGACTTTTCTCCACAGTAACAGGAACCGTTTCCGATAGCTCAGGTGCCTTGATTCCCGGCGTCACCATCAGGGCCACCGCGGTCGCCACCGGTGTTGTCTCGAGCACCATAACCAACGAAGCCGGCGCTTATAATTTTGGAGACTTACTTCCGGGAAAATACACAATCAGCGCATCGCTGCCCGGATTTCAGACGAAGAACCTGACTGATGTGCAGTTGAGCCAGAACAACACGTACCGGTACAACTTTGAGTTGGCCGTTGCGGGTGTCAGTACGCAGGTTGAAGTCAGTGTGTCGGCCGGAATGATCCTGGCAACTCAGGGCGCCAGCGTGGGTCAGGTGCTGGATCAACAGAAAGTCCAGGACTTGCCCCTTGTCGGCAATAACATTCTGGATCTGATTACGGTTATGGCCGGCGTCGAGAATATCGTCCCGACGAATCCTCCGAGCGCATTTAATGCCTTTGGCCGCGAGAACACGACCTTTGCCGGTGTTCGAGCCGATAACGTTTCGATTGTGCGTGACGGTATTCAGATGCAGGACAACCGGAACCCCAACGGAATTTACTCGATCACCACCATCAATCCGGACCTGGTCGGCGAGATTCGCCTGATCCTCGCGCCGGTCGATGTGGAACTGGGCCGCGGCAACGGTTCGATCCAGTACACGACACGTTCAGGGACCAACAAGTACTCGGGTAGCGCTGTCTGGAGCTTCCGCAACACCGCGCTGGATCCCAACACCTGGACCAACAATCGAAACCAGACCGTTCCGCCAAATCAACCGCCTGGAACCTTGCCTGTAGCAACACCCCGAAACTGGACGAATTCCAATCAATTCACGGTCAGCTACGGTGGACCGATCGTCCAAAACAAGACGTTCTTCTTCGCTCTCTTTGATTTGAATCGGAACAGGGCGCGCTCTACGGACAACTTTGCGGTGCCAACGCCGTGCGCCCGCCTGGGCATTTTCCGTTATTTCAATGGTTGGGGTAACGGCAACGTCAATACCGCGACAGTAGCCACCGGCACTGCGCCGACGCGCCCTTCTGTCAACCTTGACGGCTCGCCGGCTCCTCCGACAGGCAGTCCTACAGGAACAACCCCATACGACAATAGCCTTCAGGCCATCAGCGTTTTCGGACCTCTGCAGAGCAAGCCCACTCAGAATGACTGCTCTGACGCGGCGATCAACACGACCTCCCTTGTTCCGAATGGTGTCACCGTCGGCGTCCAGCCTGGTCAACCGGGCGGCGGGTGGGATAGTTTCCGCCAGCAGTTGGACCCGAGCGGCTATATCAACAGGGTTATGAACTTCTATCCGACGCCGAACAACTATGAGATCGGTGATGGATTGAATACCGCGGGTTATCGCTATGTGCGCAGCTACCGTGGCGTCGACAACCTGTTCGGAAGCGGCGAAGCCACAGGCGACCGTGAGCAGATCAACGTCAAGATCGACCACAACTTCACGGCGAATCACAAAGCAAATGTGAATGTGAGCTATGAAAGAGTCGACTCCGACGACGTGTTTTCCTCGTTACCCGGAACGTTTGCGAACGTGAATAAGCGACGTCCTCTTGTCGTATCGGCGGGATTCACTTCAACGCTATCGTCCACTCTGCTGAACGAAGCTCGGTTTGGAATGCGTCGCCAGGGCATTAACGTTGTCGCGCCCTGGGACCGCGACGATATCGCCGACCAAGTGAAGGCTATTCTGCCACCCGATGTAAATGGCTTCGGAGTCATCACCGACTTCAGCCCATTCAGCTTCTGCAACCCCCACAGCGGCCAGAGGCCACCGGGATCCACCAACGCAGCATCGGCTTGCTCCCTTACCGGCACCTCGTTTGAGAAGACTCCCACGTGGACTTTCTCGGATACGGTGAGCTGGACGCGTGGGGCGCACGCATTCCGTTTCAATGGCGAGTTGCGCCTCAACAGCAGCGAGACCCGGGTCCCTTCCACCAACGGCATCGCGTCGCTGAACTCTACATACGCAACGGTTTCGGGCGTGAGCTCAGTCTTTGGAATAACGACCCTGGGCATCACGGGTACAAACCCCGGCACCGGCGCCAGTAACATTTCCAACACCAATCCCTCGATGACAGGAATGCTCGCCGGGGTTCAGACAAACGCACGCCTGTTGCAGGGCTATCTGGCAGGCACAGTCACCAACGTTCGAAGCCAGTACTACCTGTCCGATCCCAACAACACGACGCAGTGGTCCAGCTACCTCGACGGTGAGTTCGTTACCACCAAGACAAAGCAGCTGGAGTTCAGTTCTTTCGCGAAGGATGAGTGGAAGGTTACTCGTAACCTCACGCTGACTCCCGGCATCCGCTGGGATTACTATGGTGTTCCCTACCTTGAATCCGGGTTGACGTCGTCACCGGTCGGTGGCGGCGCAGCAGCCTTCGGAATTTCCGGCCGTGATTTCACGGGCTGGATGAATCCGGGTGTTCACGCGGATCCAACAAGCTTCGAATTCGTTGGTCCCAATTCTCCCAATGAAGGACAGTCGGCGTACCCGAAGATCTGGCATAACATCGGACCTTCATTCGCGTTCGCCTATCAGTTGCCCTGGTTCGGTGAGGGCAGAACAACCATCCGTGGCGGGTACCAGATCACGTATCAGGGTGGCGGTCGGTTCGGTACGATTTCAAGCGCCCTCAGCGCGACGCCCGGCAACAGTGCGGACGTCGCGTTCACTCAACAGAACGTCTATCTGGATCTGACGAACCTGAATTCCGCTATTCCCTTGCCTGTCAGCGTGCAGCCTCTGCAGCCGCTGTCCACACGCGGGCCGCGCACAGCAACGCTGCAGGCTTTCGACCCCAACTACACAAGCCCCTATGTTCAGAATCTGACGCTGTCGGTAACACGCAGTCTCAACCGGAACGTCACTCTGGATCTCCGCTATGTTGGAACGTTATCCAGGAAGACCTACACAACCGTCAACCTGAATACGAGCAACTTCCTGTACAACGGCCTGCTCGAGTCACTCGACGCAGTTCGAACGGGTACTGAAATCACGAAAAATCCCGGCGATCCTCTGAGCCTCCTTGATCGGATGTTTGCTGGAATCAACTTGTGCAACCCGACCGCGCAATTGCCAAATGGCAGCTGCACGGCGGCCGCTGGCCCCATAGGTACGATCTTCAATGGTGTGTATCAGACGGCCGCCAATCAGATGAGGTCCAGCACCACCTTCCAAACGAACCTGGCGAACGCCAACTACAATGCGATCGCAGGCAGTATCAGCAACTTCAACTACTCCAATTCCGGCAGCAATGCTTTGCTTCCGGCAATTCCCCAGGGTCAGGTGGGAGCCGCCTTGCGTCTTAACGGCTTTCCCGATAACTTCATCGCAACCAACCCGCAGTTCGGCACGGCGAATCTGTTCACGAACAGCGGCTACAACAACTACCACTCGTTCCAGGCGCAGGTAACGACCCGTCCGATTCAGGGCTTCAGTGGATCAATCAACTACAACTGGAGCAAGAACCTCGGACTGGGTGCGCTGGCCAACCCTGTCGACCGCGCCGTTAACTACACCAACATCGGCAACAATCCAGGACACTCGATCCGAACCAACGGAACAATGGAACTGCCGTTTGGCCCGAACAAGCTGGTGATGGGTAACAGCTCCGGGTGGGTCGCACGTCTGGTGGAACGATGGCAGCTGGGATTGATCTATAACCTGAGCTCCGGAGCACCGACCAGCATTACGGCTACCAGTATGCTTTACGGCAACGGTTTGCCGGATGTCCGCCATCCTGTCGACTTCAACAAGGTAAAGGGCGTCCGTTGGGACATTCGCAATACGCCGACCTCAGCATTCACTGAGGGGCGTTATTTCGACAACAACGATGTGTTCGTGCACGTCGACGATCCGCTTTGCGGCGGAGTCACCAACCTGCAGAATCTCAACAACGTCGTGAACGGTGTTCAAACACGATGCACGATCAATGCTCTGGCGATGGTCGTGCCGGCAGGCACAGAAGACTCGTTCGTTCTGCCTGACGGACGGACGGCACAGATTGTTCTTCAGCATGCTCAACCGGGAAAGAAGGGCAATCTGGGCAACGCAACGGTCGTGGGTCTGGGCAACTGGCGCTTCGATGCCAACCTGGGAAAGACTTTCCGGATTTCCGAATCCAAAAGCCTTCAGGTCCGCTTCGATGCTCAGAATGTTTTGAACCACCCGCAGCCCGGCAACCCGGCGTTGACCATCAATGGCTTCGATGCGTTTGGCACACCGACGCCTTTCGGTCAAATCACGACCAAAACGGGCACACGCCTGTTCCAGGGTCAGATGCGACTGAACTTTTAACCAATCAGGAACCTCGCTGCAGAACAGCGGGGTCACGGCAAACTAGAAAGAGCCGCCAGAAATGGCGGCTCTTTCTTTTTGAGAAATCCTCCCGTCTTATAATGGTTCACGCGTGAATGGAATGCAGACAGCACTGAAGTACCCCATAGCCCTTGCGCTGTTCCTGCTGTTTCTCGTACGGGGCGATGAATTCGAAGCTCACAACGTGGGCAATGCCATCCTCTGGAATCGCGAAATTTCCCGAATCTTCTACCAACGCTGTGTATCGTGTCATCGCGACGACGGGACGGCGTTCTCACTCACGGACTATCGCGACGTTCAGCCGCATGTCGCTAGTATCAAGGATGCCGTGCTGTCACGTCGTATGCCCCCATGGGGCGCAGTGAAAGGATTCGGCGATTTCAAAAATGATCAGGGACTCTCGCTGGAAGAAATCGAACTGATCACAGACTGGGTGGACAGCGACGCTCCTCGCGGAAACAATCCGAATTCTCTGCCCGCGGTGCCTAAGTTCCAAAAGCCTGCAACATTCAAATTGCCGAAAAATGCGATCGAAGTCCGCGGATCTTTCAGCGTGAAATCTGGTTTGAGGCTCGATGGACTTTTTGCCGAAAGAGTTCCCACAGGAGGCTCAATCAAAATCATGGCGGTGCTTCCTGACGGTTATATCGAGCCGCTGCTCTGGCTCTATGAATATGATCCACAAGTCCCGCATCCCTTCTTGTTCAGGAAGCCTCTGAATTTGCCCGCCGGAACGAAAATCGAAGGCATTCCCTCGAATGCTCGAGTGTTCCTGCTTCAAAGCAAGTAGCATTTTCCACGCGATCCTATTCGCGAGAGCCTTCCTTGACTCTTCTCTCAGTGGCCTCATAGACTTCAACGAACATTAATGAACACCCGATTTTCAGTAGTCCTGGCCCTCGTCGCATCGATTCTTCTGGGCGGAATTGCCTTTCCGGCATCAGCTCAGCGCGGCGCCCCTGTTCGTCCGGCAAGAACGTCCGATGGTCATCCCAATCTCAGCGGCATCTGGCAGGCAATTAACACCGCGCACTGGGATCTCGAAGACCATTCCCCTTCACCAAGTCAGCTGTATCAAACCGGCGCCGTCGGCGCGACTCCTGGCGGGCAAGGTGTTGTCGAAGGCGGCGAGATTCCGTATAAGCCCGACGCGCTCGCCAGAAAAAAGCTCAACTTCGCGAGCCGGCTCTCGCTCGATCCGGAAGTAAAGTGCTATATGCCGGGCATTCCGCGAGCGACGTATATGCCATTCCCTTTTCAGATCGTGCAGGCGCCAAACATGATTCTGATGGCCTATGAATTCGCGAGTTCCGATCGCGTGATCAACATGGGGAAACCGGTGGAAGCGGCCGTCGACACCTGGATGGGTACGGCGAACGGACGCTGGGAGGGAGAAGCCCTCGTCGTTGACAACACCGGCTTTAACGACCAGACGTGGTTTGATCGCGCCGGAAACTTTCATAGCGATCAGTTGCATGTGATCGAGCGATTTACGCTGACGGATCAGGATCATCTTCTCTACGAAGCAACGATCGAAGACCCGCAGATCTTTACGCGGCCCTGGAAAATCAGCATGCCTCTGTACAGACACGTGGAAAAGAACGCTCAACTCACCGATTTCAAATGCGTCGAATATGCGGAAGAGCTACTGTACGGACATCTCCGCAAGGATCCTTCAAAATAGGAGGTTTCGATGAACCGATTATTCGCTGCAGGCGCCGTGGCTCTTGCGTTGGCGGTCGCGCCGCTGGCCAGTAGCCCCATTCTCGGGCAGCAGGCCGCCAAGGCCTGGACCGCGCCGAAAACTCCGTGGGGGGATCCCGACATCCAGGGTTGGTTTTCGAACCTGAGTGAAAACGGAACGCCGTTGGAGAAACCCGCGCAATTCGCTGGACGCAACCTGGAAGACATCAAGGGTGAAGAACTCACGGCAATCAAGCAGGCCGCTCAGAACCGGACAGTTGAATCGTTTGCCGGCCCTCTGCATGCGCCGGAAGACTGGTGGCAGAAAGATCTCAACATGGTCAAAGGCAGCCAGGCCTGGTTAATCACCGATCCTCCGGACGGAAAAGTTCCCGCTTTGACCCCGGAAGCCAATGCCCGAGCCGCCGCGGCCGCCGAGGCGCGCCGCGCCAATCCTCGCGGTCCTTCCGACTCGTGGGAAGACAGAAGCCTTTATGACCGGTGCATCACACGCGGCTTGCCGGGATCGATGATTCCGGCAATTTACGGCAATTCCTATCAGATCCTGCAAACGCCGGACTACGTCGCCATCCGTTACGAAATGATTCACGAAACCCGGATCGTTCCACTCGACGGCCGTGCTCACACCAGTCCGAAAATCCGCACCTACATGGGTGATGCAAGGGGCCATTGGGAAGGCGACACGTTGGTCGTGGAGACAATGAACTTCCGCGACGAAGCCTCCTACCGAAATTCAAATGGCTCGACGTTGCGGCTGACAGAGCGCTTCACACGCGTGGGCCCCTCCACGGTGAAGTGGGCCGTAACAGTCGAAGATCCCAAAACCTGGGTGAGGCCGTGGACCTTTGCGATGCCGCTGACCATCGATGATACGCAACCCGTTCTCGAATACGCGTGCCACGAAGGCAATCTGGGGCTGAGAAATATTCTCAGTGCTGCTCGGTCCGAAGAAGAAGCGGCAAAAGCGAACAAATAGGGGGATCCGATGCGAAAAGTTCTCTTGGTGTTTGTCGCCGCCTTAAGTTTGCTCGCGCTGTCCGTTCAAGTTTGGGCGCATCACGCATTCTCCGCCGAGTTTGATGCCAATAAACCTGTGAAATTGCGCGGAACGATTGTGAAGATGGACTGGATCAATCCCCATGCGTGGCTTTACATCGACGTCAAGGACACCGGAAAAGTCGTGAGCTGGGCAATCGAACTCGGTCCTCCCAACGCCTTGATCAAACGGGGCTGGACAAAAACTTCTGTTCCCGTTGGCACGGAAGTCATTGTCGATGGCTATCAGTCCAAAGACGGCGCCCTCCGCGCGAATGGCCGCGATGTCACGTTGCCCGATGGCCGCAAGATGTTCGCCGGCTCCCAGGGCACCGGCGCTCCTGGGGATACGCCTGAAGAGAAATAACGCCTCCTCCCGGCGGCACAAGAATCCTGGATCTGAAATCATCCCTCACGGTCCCTGCAGATTCAGGTCGTACTGGATTCCCCGCCGTCTCGCCTGATCCTGAATTATTTCAGCGACTCTCAAATCAAAGCTGTCCGCTTTGCCCGTCTCGATTACCTGCGTCATCGCGACTTTGATGTGCGCCGCTCGCTCCGTGGCCAATTCGTCGACCTTGGTTTGCAGTTCCTTTCGCTTTGCAAATTGCTCGGAAACGAAAGTCGTCCGCTGTTCCTGGGTCATGCTCTTCATGGTCACAGGTAAATCAGAATCCGGAATATCTTCCAGCTTCACCTTGTGATTGACGACGTCCCAGACCAACTCACCTTCTCCGGTCACAACGACCTTGGCTCCATACTCGGCCCGGTCGATGTTCAGATACAACAAGCGATCGGCATCCGCAGCGCCCGCTGCCGCCTGCTTCGTGCGCACTTCGGCCTGCCTGGCTGCATTCCCATAGGGGACAACGGTGTGGGAAAGCTCCGCGCTCAGCCGTGCCAGTTCAGCATCAACCGGCGTGGAGATAGCCGTCATACCGCCGGACTGATCGATTTGAACGTAGGCTCCGTCAGCCATCGCTGCGATTTCCTGCCAAAACTGTGTCGTCTGTGTATCGCTTCCGCACTGAATCGCATTGATGATGATGCCGTTTCTTCTCGCAAGTTGGGCGGTCTCCGGATACTTCACGTCGTCTGGATAGTCCATGTGGGGCGGCGCGTCGCCGACGAGGAACACAATCCTTAACGTATTGGCGTCGCGGCTCCAGGAAAGGTTTTTCAACGCCTCATTCAACGCCTGGTTCACGCTCTCAGGCTTGTCGCCTCCGCCCACGGCGCGAAACTCCATTAAATGGCCGTAAATCGCATCAACATCGTCAGTCAGATCAAATTTGCGCGTGATGTATTCATCACCGCGATCGCGAAAGCCGATAAGGCCGAGCTTGATGGTGGGAGTTGGTCGCCCGCTGACCATGTGACGGGCAATCGTCCAGATCTTTCGCTTCGCGCCTTCAATCAAACCTGTCATAGAGGACGTTGTATCCAGTACGAAGGCCACTTCGATCTTCGGGGATACATCGGCGGTCCGTGACTGCGCCGTTACAAACCCAGTCGCAAGGACCGGAAACAACATCGCGGCTGTGATCAAAACGAGAACAATTTTTTTCATACGATCCCCCTTTCTATTGATTCGCGGGAATGACTTTTACGGTCAGGTTGTTTGTTGTGGACTCGCTAACGTGAACCGGAGTTCCCTGAGGTTCGGCGCGGCGCAGCAGATCCGGATCGTAGTAGGCGTAGGAATCGAGGGCTTCCCAGCCGAAGACGCGATAGTCGCCGGGTGGAATGCCGCGAAACACGAAGCGTCCGCTCGAATCGCTCATGGTTGCCTTGAAGAGGTCTGTCCGATTTCGTTGACGATCTGGGACCAGGACGATGCGTGCGCCGGCGATGGGCACGGACCGCGCATCCGTGGCAACGCCATCGATCTGACTTGATCGCGAACTTAGAACTATCTCGAGGGTCCCACTCGCGACACCAGAGAAGCGTAAGGGTTGGCTCAAGACGTCCGTCTGCGCGAAACGCGCTTCCCTGGCGTAGAAACCTGCGGGCAGGCCCGTTAAGGGGCCAACCACGAATTCTCCGGCCGAAACGCCCTCGATCACAAAAGTGCCGTCGGCTGCTGGGGCTCTGGAAACCGGCGCTGCGGGTTGCAGGTTGGGCCCGAACGCGCCATCCAGCGTTGGCTTCAGCGGCACACGAATGCGTTCCCATCCCGGTATAGCACCAACACTCATACCTTCGATGCTGATCCGCCCTTGAAGAACGACACCTGTGGTTAACGTCAGCACGAGGCCATCAAGGTCTTGACTTGAAATATTGACGGAAACTCTGGCATTCGGCCGCGTCGCGACGGCAGCGACCTTGATTAACGTCTCACTCTCAACCACCACGACGGGATCCATGGCGATGGCCTGGACGACATAGGAACCTGGGGGAACATTCCGCAGTTCGAACTCACCCGTACTCGAGTCGTACTTTTCGCCGGCGCTGAAAGCGCCACTCGTGCCGCTCAGTGTGCGATACGCGAGCGAAAGCCCAACCGATGACGGCGGCTGCCCCGTGTTTAAATCCGTAATGCGGCCTCGGATACGGCGAAGTTGCTGCATGGGTACGCTAAAATCGATGCCGCTCAATTCCCCGCCTGGACTGACTTCAATCAGGGCAGCCGCGCGAGGGTCCCAAACACCGGGATAGTAGGTCAACGTGAAGCTACGGTTGGGAACTTCGTTAGGACTAACGGGCGCATTCGCCCGCGACGACGTTGAAGGCCCAGGCGGAGAACCCGCGCTGACGTAGTATCTGCCGGGTGTCAGCCAGTACAGCCGGTACTCGCCGCGATCGTTCGTTCTTGCGGTTCCTTCAATGTGAAACGCCCTCTGACCGGTCGAGTCGTACGTGGCACGCAGGAGCTTAACTGGAACACCGGCCTGCGGTTGCCCCTCGAGGTCACGAATGAGACCGCTTACGTTCCCCGCAGGAAGGAGCGCCATGATAATGCCGGGAATAGATTGTCCCCCGCCGACGCGAATAGCGGCTGCAGGACCACCCGGTGTGCGCTGCCCGTAACTGTGACGCGCGTAGCCGTCGTGAAATGCCTGAAGGCTGTAGAGTCCTGCGGCCAAATTTTGGAAGGCGAACCGGCCTGAAGCATCGGTAGTTACTGTGGTAGCTGGAGGCATGGCGTTCCCCGCTGCTGCGACAGGTACAGCCTCTGCTGGAAGGCCGCCGGTGGCGCCCATCACAATAGGATTGGTGGCGACGGAAGACACAGGAGCGACGGGCGATAGCGTCACACGTGCATCTGCGATCGGCTCGTTTGTGCCTGCGCGAACGACACTGCCCTCGATGGACGCGCCGCCGGTTCGTTGCCCCAGGGAGAGTGCCTGCAAAACCAGAAGCAATGACAGTGCAACGACCGATCGAATCATTCGGACCTCCGGGCTGGAAACTCCGGCTTATGTGTGTAGAAAAATAACATGTGTTCAGGCGTTAGTGTAGAAAAATAACATCTACTAAATTGAGTGCGAAACGCCGGATGAGGGTCTTCATGTCGCCGAAAATCCCTCACCTGAGAAATTGCCTGTTTGCTGCACCCAACCCTGAGCTATCCTTCAACCACGCTGGTTTGTCAGCGCCCCGCCCGCGGGAAGGGCTGCGCCCAACAAACAAATCTCAGATCAGGCGATTTCCTTGCGATCCTGAACGGCGGGCACAGGAGAACAAGGAGTCGTTATGATCGTGAATCTCGCGGAATTGCGACGGCGTCGCGCCAACCCACCGCCACCGGAATTCGACGCGCACAATCCGGGCCGGCGGAATCCCCTTTCCCTTGAACAGCAAAGGAAGCGCGCGAAGGATCTCCTCCATTCGCTTCGCTCGAGCGAACAAAACGCAGTAACACGTTTTCAGCTTCATTCGCCCGAAAGCCTCAACGCAGATCAGAGTCCGAAACTGCACGATGCGCAACAGGTCATCGCTCGGGAAAACGGGTTTCGGAAATGGACAGATTTCAAGGCTCACATCGATCGCATGCAGGTTGAGCGGCAGGTTACCCTTCAAGGCAGCGTGCCGGCGCTGGATGCTGGCGAACGGGCGCTGCACATCCGCTGCGGTATGGACATCCTCCATGACCTCGCGCTTGCCGGGTTTGACGGAGACTTTCTCTCGTTTTGTGATCCGTATGCCGAGGGCCCCGTACCTGAAACACAATCGTTGAAGGACTTTGTACGAATTCGCGCGAAATACCTCGAGCCAGACAATCCAGAGTCCTTCACTGGCTTGTATGCCTCCTATCTCGAATTGGATCTGGCGCGACAGTACTCCGTGGCATTCATCTGGACGGAGCACGATTCTCACGATCAACTGATCCTCGCCAGACTGCTCCATTACTTCAACGATGCACCCGCGCGGCCCAATCGACTACGCATGATCAACGTTACCCATTTCCCCGGATTTGAACGATTCGTGGGGCTTGGACAACTACCGCCGCAGGCGCTGCGATTGCTATGGGACGACTTTCAAGATGTCTCGGATGCTCAGCTGATAATGGGAAAGCAGGTATGGAACGGAGTCACGTCATCGAACCCGGAAGCACTGATGGAGATCGCGAGAGCCGGTACGCCCTCCATCCCGACCATGGGGCCTGCGCTCTCCCGTCATATTCAGGAACTGCCTTCGTCGAGAAACGGCCTGAGCATGACCGAGGAACTCACTCTGAAGATCCTTTCCGAGAAGGGGCAAATGACAGCCGCCCGGCTGTGGAGCTGGTACCACACGCGTTATGAACCGCGCCCGTTCATGGGAGACTCGGGATACTTAAGGCGCGTCGAGGGTCTTGCAAACGCCGAGCAACCCGCCCTCAGCATCAACGGCCGACTCGATGGGGCCGAAGGAGTGAACCACACCACGAAAGTAGAACTTCTGCCATTCGGCGAGCGTCTGCTACGAAATGAAGCGGACTGGCTGGCTTCAAATCCGGCAGAACGGTGGGTAGGCGGTGTCCGGATCGACGGGCGGCAGGCTTTCAACTGGCGATTCGACGGCGATCGAGGAGCCGTGTACCGGCGTTAGCGCAAGAAATCGATGCCAGGGATGAGGAACGGCAACCGTTCCTATCGAACCCGTCCGGCTTCCGCTGTGACGGGATCAATGAGAGCTTTTACTTCAGAGATCTGTGCGATCGGAAAACCTCCGGCTCTGGCATGGTCGCGAATCAATTGCTCGTTGGCGGCGATGTAGACACAGTAAATCTTGTCGGCCGTCACAAAGCTCTCCAGCCACTGGAGGCGTGGCCCGATGTTCTGTACGACGTCGCAGGCTTTGCGCGATATTGCCTGAAGCTCCTCGGGCGAGAACTTACCGATGCCCGGAATGTGCCGTTCAATGATGTACCTTGGCATGCTTCTCCTCCTGCGGTTGAGCGTTGTCACAGATTGTACGTCCGGGAGGGTCGCAGCTCTGGAGTTTATGCAGCAGTCAGGAAGGAAGCTCGGATCGTCGAGGATTGGGAAATCACCAAACCCAACCGTGACGATCCTCGCCCCGGGGTTGGCATTACCGTGCTATTGAGAAGCGTGTTCTTCCGAACCCTTCAGAACGACGCCAGTTGCAAGAAGCCCCACCGGCAGAATCCATCCTGGAAGGCCAAACTTGAAAACCCCAATACCCAACGCGATCAGCATTCCTATCATGATTAGCGCACGCATTCCAGAAAAACCCATCGTGTCCTCCTTGTCAGACACCGAGGGTAGGGGTGGGACATGCTGGATACAACTTTTGTTAATCGGCGGATTAGGCGTCCAGGGACAGGACTAGAAGCGTGCAGTCGTCGGCAATCTCCCGGCCGCGAGAGAATCGGTTCAGGTCCTCAGACAGGAACTCGACGAGCTTCTCAGGCCCCTGCCCGGCATAGAGGCGGAGCGCCTTCATCAACCCTTCGATCTCGTACATGTTCTCGCTGGAATCTTCACATTCCGTCACACCATCCGTGTAAAAGAGGACGCAATCCCCCCGATCCAGAACGAATTCGCTGCAGGGAATGGATTCCAGCTCCATCAGGAGCAGAGGACAAGTGGCTTCGAATTGCAGCAACTCGACATTCCCCCGCCTTAGGAGCAAAGGCGGAAGGTGCCCGCAACATGCTCCGCGTATCCGCAGAGACTTCGCGCTCACCACAGCGTAAAACGCTGTCGCCAGCATCGACGAACCCCACATGAAACTAAACTGCCGATTAATGAACTGCAGAACGCCGGCGGGATCTGTCTTGGCCCCCGGGCAGGCGTGAAATACTGCCCGGATCATCGCCATCACAATCGCTGATGATGCGCCGTGGCCCGAAACATCGACGATCAGAATTCCGAACTCATCGTCCGAAACGCGCACAACGTCATAGTAGTCGCCGCCAACATGGCGGCTTGTTTCGTAATAGGCAGCAAATCTCATCCCATCGGGGCGAGGCAAAGGCCGCGGAAGAATTAGTCGCTGCATTTCCGCCGCGCTCGTTAGTTCCTTCTCGAGTTCATCACGACTCTTACGGACCTCCCGCTCCAGCCGGCGGACAGCAAGGTGATTCGAGACGCGAGCCAGCACTTCTTCGGCCTGAATAGGTTTAGTAATGTAGTCAACGGCTCCGAGCTGCAGGCCCGCTACCTTGTCCGCGACTTCACCAAGGGCGGACAGGAAAATAACCGCAATGTCCTGCGTTGAGGCATCCGACTTGATCCTTCGGCAGACCTCAAACCCATCGATCTCCGGCATCATCACATCGAGCAGGATCAAATCCGGATGCGTTCGGTAGGCGATCTCGATCGCAGACTTCCCATTGGTCGCCACGAGGATGCGATGCCCTGTGCCGTCCAGCGTGCGAACAAGGACCTGGATATTTACGGGGCTGTCGTCAACGACAAGTATGGTGGAAGGCACCACTAATCTCACGGGATCCACAGAACTCGCGCTAGTCGACACGTTGCCCCTTTGACTTGATCTGCAGCGACTCTGCAAGCGGAGTGAGGGCAGCAAAGTCAAAATTTGCGCGCAACCGCGCTATGTGACTTCCGATTTTTGCCTCTGTCGCACTTCCCTTCCCGAGTTCAAGGACGATCGCATCGAGCTCAGCAATATTGCCAATCGAGGTCGCCTCCGCAAGCCTCTTGCCGATTTCAGTTAGGGAGCCGTCGGTTGGAATAAACGTCTCGGCATCCTCTTCAGTTTCCTCAATCGCCGCGATGAAATGTCTTTTGGTATGGCGCTGCAGCTTTTGAAACAATTGCTCCGCACGAATCGGTTTCGAGATGAAGTCCACACAGCCGGCATCAAACGCGGCCTGTCGAGAATCTCCGAACGCACTCGCGGTTACCATGATGATGGGTATCGATTTAGTGGCTGGCTCGGAGAGGATCTTGCGTGTGGCCTCCAATCCGTCGAGGTCGTGCATTCTCAGGTCCATGAGAACAACGTCAGGCTTATGTTCCGTTGTCAGAGAGACAGCCTCAATCCCTCCGCCCGCTGCAATAACATGCACGCCTGCGCTCTCGAGAAGACTTGCCAGAATACGACGATTCACGGCGCTGTCATCCGCAACGAGAGCCGTCAATTGTTCCCCGGGCGTTAGCTGCGCATCGAAAAGTGGTTCCTCCTCCTGGGCTTCACTGGCGGGCTGTGCACCCTCCGCGACGACAAGGGGGAGGGTAAAATAGAAGGAACTTCCCTGCCCTACCTTGCTTCGGACACTCAGTTCGCCGCCCATGGAATTGACGAGACGTTGGCTGATCGTCAGCCCAAGACCGGTGCCGCCCGCGGAAGAACCGGCGCGTGTTTGCCGGAATGCCTGGAAGATGGCCTGAAGACTCTCTTCTTCAATCCCGATTCCTGTGTCGCGCACTTCGCAGTAGAGCCGGTCGCCTTCTGCACGGCCCAGAATGAGTATGACTTCGCCTTCCGGAGTAAATTTGACCGCGTTCCCCAGCAGATTGAGAAGAACCTGGCGGAGGTGCCGGCCATCGATAACAATGTGGGTTGGCACGTCTGGATCCACTTCAATCGTGAACAACAGGCCTTTCCGGCGCGCCGGTTCTGCGATCACGTGTCTCAGATCGACCGTAAGCTGTCGAAGGTCCGTCGGTCGCAGCTCCAGCTCAAATCGCCCTGCTTCGATCTTCGACAGGTCGAGAACATCGTTGATGAGGTCCAGGAGGTGGGAACCACAATTGGCAATCGCATCCAAGGACTCGCGCTGATCGGCAGTCAAACTATGGCTTCGTTGCAGGAGTTGCGTATAACCCAGAACACCGTTCAGTGGCGTTCTCAGTTCGTGGCTCATGTTTGCAAGAAACTCGCTCTTGGCGCGCGTTGCCGCTTCCGCCGACTCCTTTGCGCTGCGCAATTCGGACTCATGCTGGCGCCTCTCGGAAATGTCCCGGAGAAATGCGCCAAAAAAATGCCCTTCGCCTGAGCTAATGGGATTGGTGATTGTGATTTCGATTGGAAACTCGTGCCCCTTACGGTGGAGCGCCGATAGTTCCAGGCGCTGATTCACAACGGGAGCTTCGCCGGAACTCAGAAATCGCTTGAGTCCCGTTTTGTGAGCCTCGCGGAAGGGGAGCGGGATAAGCAGGTCGGCAAGAGATTGACCGATCGCTTCCGAGGTGGACCATCCGAACGTTGCAGCAGCCTGGGCATTCCACATCACGATGTGGCCATCAGAGTTCATTCCAACGAAAGCATCGTGTGCCGTATCCACAATCAAACTCGAGCGCGCCTCGCTCTGCGCGAGCCGCTGGACAGCTTCTCTGCGGTCGGCGTCGGACAGCGCCACAACGATGAGGTTCGCGAGGGACAGGGCAAAGTTCTGCTCGTCAGCAGTCCAGACTCGTCC